>JGI24704J35079_10001386_pt1 | contig 10472 bp, 5 predicted proteins | sample TergutNt197P3_FD_35079 | JGI IMG/M metagenome (IMG submission 35079)
ACCAGTGGTAAAAGTTTATCAGCAAGGGATGGGGAACTTCATCCTGCAGTTGTCAAGCGTTGGCACCCGATTTGTAACTCACACAATCAAAACAGTGTAGCATTCGATCAGCTGTAGTACGTGAAAGGTGCTATGTCTGTCACGCAGTTAATAAAATTGTGATGTGTGGCCTGTGACCTTCTGTCATGTGGCCCTTGGTATTCAAGATATTTGATGACCCTGATGTAATAAAAAATCACAAAAATGAAGTTGCAACCTTCCCAAACATGTTACAGACTTTGGGGTTCCTAATGAATAATTTTTCAGAATGTATCCAAACTGTTAACAGTGCTCAAAGTAAATATTCTACACACCAAAATATATGTAATATGGCAGATATAAACAAGTTAGAAAATGTGTGCATAGCATAGCTGTTACGACAATCCTGGTAGTTTTCATCTTTTCTATATGCCAGCAGCAGTGCTGCAGTTGACACGCATTTCCTATGACACTGGATTGTAGTGCCATTACTGTTATGTAGATAAAATTGAACTTATCAGGAGCACTCAATCTCCATTTTGGCACATGCACTATAAGTGCCGTGAAGTTTAATCTTATTTTCGTAATTTGTGTGTGGGTTTGTAGCTTGTTAGGACAGCACGTTTACAGAGCAGGTGTGTGACTGCTGATGCACACAGAACTGTATGTGGGGCTTTGTGTGAAGTGGTCATGGAAGGAAGGATGATGTTCATAGGCATGGGAGAGTGTGTCTCAGTGCTCCTGATGTGTTATTGAGCTACTGTAGAAGCTTGCATTTGCCAGCATTGTTATTGGAGTTAGGCTTTTTTTTTTTTTAATTTACTGTCGTAATTTTATACCTTTGTAAGATCTGAGGTTGTCATGGTGATGAAGATAGATAGATGTGAGGCTGTGGTGTCTGGTAGGTTGGTACACCATCATGTTGGAGAAACACACTTCCCAACAGTTAGAGACAAAAGGTTTTTTTGAAATGTGGATCCATTTATTCTGAGATGTGACACTGTGGTAGTGTGTGTTGTCCCCAGTGCTTCAGAGGATAGTGATGCCTACCCAATGGCACAGCATCACATGCCAAACGAATTGATGCTTCAGCACCACTGCTATGGTAGGGATCACACTTTGTAAAAACCAAACCGGGACACTTAACCTTTAGCAGGTGGGGGGTGGGGGCACGTAAGAGACAAAATTGTTAACCTGTTACACAATGGAAAAAGCGGGGTAATGTGTTAGTATTACTGCAGTGAGGTAACTCTGGTAAACAGTTATAACGTACAGTTACAAGAAGTGAAATAGCAGTAGTAACAAACTACTGGAACTCAGACATGCATTGCATGTACTGATTTTTCTCTACACATCTGTTCCTTATCCCGTGCTGTCTCAGTGCACGCTGTATAATCACTAATATACACATCTTCCTCTCCCTCTCCCATTCCTTCCTGTTGGTGGCTAGCTGATGCTTTTCCTACTCTGTAGATATTTTTTGCCACTGTGGGAAATTCAAAATGTTCATTGGCATTGACAGAAGTGTTGTGTCTTTATGATTTGGAAAATTCATTTGGCATCATAAACCAAATTTTGTGATATATGGGGACAGAGGTCTTTACAAACCCATTGAACCTGGACTGTCTTGGGAAAACCAGGACAAATGAGATCTGTATGTTGTGAGAACCTCACATATGGCACCTTTCTCTGAAGTGTTGGTATCATCACACTAGACCTTCCCTTCATTCTCTAGAAGTGTCGCATGATTACTGGGTTGTCACTGGCTGATTGTCTTTTGACTGTCACACCAGATGCTTGTTTTGCCATTTGTACTTAATGTAGTGTTCATGTTCCAGCTCAATTTTCTATATGTTTCTGTAATGTACAACTGCACTGCTCTGTTTTTAGTTTTCCATATGTTTCAGTAACGTACAGCTGTACGGTTTCATGCCAGCCTCAGGTTACTGCTCAAGCAATTTCATAACAAACTGTCATTCTTCATAACATGGGTTTCATGTTAATATTAATAGATTTAAAACTCAGCATACGTTATGTATTATAGATGTGTATAAATGAGTTCTTTATATCCCTGAAACATATAGAAAATTGAATTAAATATATTACAACATGACACACTAATATCTACTTTTGTTACCCCCAGTTATGTTTTTGAGAGTGGAGTGTGTTCTTCATTCTTAGCAGCACAGAGTGTTGTCATTTGGTGCTGTGTATCTGGATATTTTCTGTTTCACATTGTTGTGTTTGTGAACACTTGTGGCATATCTGTTTTTTCATATGGCAATTTGAAATAGCCCTTTCACATAGATTTCTTAATTGAGTACTCAAGTTGGAAGGTTATAGAGAATAAACCAGCAAGGAAACACACATTAATCCTCCCTTGCTGTTGCAATTCAAGATCTACAGGGTGCAGAAAAACTTCATGCCCAATCTTTGTGGGGTGATAAGGGGGACCAAAGCAATTATATATTGTCAAGGAACTGTATGTTGGAGATGCGTCCTTGCAGCGCTACAGACCATCAAATTGGGTCTGACTAAATTTGGACGTAAAGCAAAACCACTGAACTACTCTGAAAAAAAGTTGTATTTCGTACCAATTTAGAGCAGGTGTTAAAATGTACGGCCACTGACCTTGATACGCAACTGATGATGAGGAAGAGACTGATATGCGCTCAAAAATGCCAGGTAGCTGCCTGATGGTTGCTGCTGCCTCAACAATATGGGCAAAAGGTCCTCTTCAGAATCAACTTGTAACATGTCAATCAGGGCTTTAATGTGGATCTATAGGAAGAAGTCCATTGGTGTAAGGTCCAGTTACCTGGGAGGCCAATTCATTGGCCCACACCATTCAATCCAGTGATCATTTTAAGTGGCGGTGAGGTGTTGATTCTGAAGAGGATCTCATTTCCCTTCTGCTTGCAGCAGCAACCACCAGGCAGCAATCTGGCATTTTTGAGCACACACCTCAGTATCTGCCTCGTTGTCAGCTATGTATATCAAGGTCGGTGGCCGTACTTCTGAACACCGGCTCTACATTGGTATGAAATACAACTTTTTTTCAGAATACTTCAGTGGTTTTGCTTGATGTCCAACCTTAGACCTAATTTGACGGTCCATAGTGTTGCAAGGGCGCATCTCCGACATATAGTTCCTTGCAAGTAAATCTGCGTTCTGGCCCCCCCTATCACCTCACGGGGTTTGGGCATGGAGTTTTTCTGCACCCTGTATATGCACCATGTTTCGAACTTTGTTGTTTCATCTTCAAGAAGAAACAGCAGAAGAATACAACAGTCAGTGTCAGGTGTTACATTAATTGTTGTACTACCCATTATCAAATGTTTTTGTAATAAAATCTGCTAAAATCATTAAAGTGTGTTCTTTACTATTGTTTTACTGTCTGCAGTTTCCACCTGTTCTTACACTGCTGTATCATTATTTTGGCATTACGAATAATATAGTTTTTTTTTTAAACATTTAAAATGAGGTACTGAAGAGTACTGTTGAAACATCCCATATTTCTTGATTGTCTTGCTGCCTTACATCAATTGAAGAATAGATAAGTGGTTATTAAACTATGTCCTGAAGTCTTACCTGAACTATAATGTCACGTTTTTTTGAATCTGCACCCCCCCCCTCTACCACATTAGTACGTGTATATTATCACACTGGATATCAGGCGCTCAGTTGTGTCACTTCTTTAACTGGAACTTTTAATTAAATTTCATTATTAAACAGTAGTATACTTTTGTTTTCTGTCATCTGCACATATATATTGCTGTGCTTCCATTCTTTGCTTTGTTTCACTAGCCATTGGCTTTCTAGTGAAGCAAAGCAGTGTTAATTTATGTGGAGGTAAAGCAGCCCACAGTTGAAAGTTGATATCCAGTGTGATAATATACATGTTCTTATGAGGGGGGAAAAACTCTAAGACCTGCCACAAACATGACATTGTGGTTCAGATAAGATTTAAGGATATAGTTTAGTAAACTTTTATGTAAGGCAGCAAGAATTGTAATATGAGGAAGTAATGATGTTTCATAAGTACCCTCTTGTATCTTATTTTAAATCTTAAAAAAAATTAAGCCTACATTATTTGTAATGCCAAAATAATAATACTGCAAAGTAATAACAGATTATTAGATTTTAATTATTTTAGCAAGTTTTATTACAAAAACATTTTGTAATGTGAAGTATAAGAGGTGATGTTAGGCCTGACACTGATTTTTTCACGCATAAGTTTCCCTAAAGATGATCCATTAAAGATTGGAACACGTAGGAGAGAGGTCTGGAGTTGTAACAAAAGAAGAAATGTTAATGTGTGAGAGTTACACAGTTTAGAATGAATCAGTTTCAAAGTGTACAGGATTGTCTGATTTATGTACTTGTACATCACCAGTTCAAATGAGAATGATCTAAGACTGTTCTTTTATTCATTGTTAAATAATTGCCTTTGCTTAAATGGTAACTGGAACTAGTGGAACGTTAGGTTAGGTGTGAAATTACAGGCATCTGCTATTACTCGCACTGGAATTTTGGTGGTGGATCATATCTTCCCACCATATCACTGGAAGGTACCTCAAAACAGTTTCAGACTTAATCGGGAAACTGAAATGTTAAATAGCTATTCTACAACACCAATTCATTGGCCTTTTGAGGAAATCTTAGTTCTGCTGTTGTTGACATGTTTTAATTATGCCATGTGGCATTTTACCCAAAGAATATGGGGCGGGGGGTGGTTGCAATGATTGCACTGAAGAGGTGTGGCATTAGAGAATAAAGTCTGTGGAATTTGTGTCCAGAAGGAGTTGAACTGCTGTCCCAGTACGTGTGACTTGTCTTCATGTACAAGGGCGCTGGTGAGGATGTTGAATTGGTTGGTAGACAGTTATTGCTGCTGTGTCACGGAGATTCTTTGCGCTGAAACTGATTGCATGTAAAGAAATGATTATCCATGTACATCAAACGTTATTTTAAGGAGACTCACTATGTTGTTTCCTGGTATTTCAGCAGGAAATAACTGTGTGAAAGATTGAGATCATTATGGTTGAATATGAGAAAATGGAACTGAAATCCCCCTGCAGTACTGTTGATTTTATGTTGCAGCCCAAACTTAAACTCTGCCCCCCACCTCACAGACCTGAATATTTGAATGTGCCTCATTATGGTTTTCATTACAACTCTTTGATGGAATATTGCATTAAATTAAATTTGAATGTCTGTAGTTGTTATTAACATTGTTGAATTATAACAATTGTTTTAGATACTCTGGAAGAAGTTCATGCTTTTACCGTTACAGGCACTGGATTTGTTCCAGACAGAAGACAGTGAGTATATCAAGATGTGTGTTTAAATCATTGCTATCAGCAGAAGGCCTGTAGTAAGCTGTGCATTATGAAAATATTTTAAATCTTTCTATGCTGTATTGTTAATTATTTATAAGAGATGAAGTTTTGTCAGAAATGTATGTTCTCTGTTGTTAGTTTTACCTGCTGACTTGTCTTCATTCACAGTTATGTGGGAATGTTGTTTGAACAGGTCCTTAACATACATATACACACCCCTCTCCCCCACTCTCACTCCAGTTTTATTTGCTCCTCTTTAACTTGGGAGCATATTTTGCTGAGAGTTACCAAGGTTTATGTGAACCAAGAAGACTCTTGGCAGGTGAAGCAGTGGAGAAGGAAGGTCAAATAAGCCGTTAACAGAGCGTACATAGAACTGCGCATTGCTCAGTCGGTAAGATTATATTTGAAAATGTCATGCGGCTTCAGAGAACAAAGCAAATACGTAGTGTTATCTGTGCCTACGGGAACGGAATTCCCTTCGCCTAATTTATACAAACAGCGCCCGGTGTGATGTCTTACAGTGACTACTGAAATTTAATGAAATAGAAACTGAATGTGTAAGGTACAGAACGGGTTGCATGTGGTTCACATACGAAAGCCGAGCAATCTCAGTATTTGGCTCGCTTAACTTCTTTCCTTGTGGTTACCTCAAACGTCCAATATGTTACATACACAGGGTGTTGCCGTATAATTCGAACATTTTCAGAGAGTGTGAGAGGAAAGTGGGCTTGTAATTTTGATAGAATGATTTGGGGTCGTTTGTGGTTCACATTTATGAAAATACTGTGGAAGCAGAGGTGGTCTGATAGACAGAATGTTAGCAGTGTCTGTAAATATTCAAAAATATGCCAGGAACATATGCGCTCGTATGCGGCGGACATTGTGCGTCAATTCTAGCATTACAGTCAAGTCACATGCAGCCATTTCGACGCCATCTTGTTAATTATTCGAAAATAACAATATAAAATTTTACAAAAATAGGGAGCTTCGAAAAATATATTAAGAAAGGTAAGAAAAATTTTAAAATTATCTTCATCCTGTTATATTTTAAGCACTTGGTGCTAACAGGGCTAAAGGTGAAATTGTGGAAAGAACTGCATTTTGTGGAAAAGGAAACAGTTATTATGAAGCATGCCTTAGGAATCCAGGAAATATCCTTGTTTCCGAAATATGTGAAATGAATCCGTATAATAAAACCAACTAAATGCAATAATTTCCAAAATTTGTTTTGGAATGAATCTCTACAAGTTACGGACAATTCCTCTGTCCATCATCAGGAGTTTTTCATTGTACACACAGCAATGGTATATGTCATACATCTTAGTACCTGTATTACTTATACCACTGCAATTACATACAGGTACAAACCAGTATGACATATACAATTGCTGTGTTTACATTGAAAAACTCCTGATGATGGACAGAGGAATTGTCCGAAACATGTAGAGTTTCATTCCAAAATAAAATTGAGAAATTAGTGCATCTAGTTTGTTTTATTATAAGGATTTGTCATGACACACGGTCACGTGAACATATAAAAGTGAAATTAATTTTTATGTTCGTTTTTCCTACGTACGTCCGCTAGTGGTAAAGCAAGTATGATTTAGCGCTCCGTTTTCCCAATGTGGTCTGACCAGATTTCTCCTCTCGAATTATCCGGATAACAGAGAGGGTACTCTACCTTAGCAGTTTCAAAGCACCGTGTCCAGTCTACTTACCACCAGCTGTGACTTTAAGAAACTTTGCACTTTCAACATAAAATGTAACTTTCTTGTGATTCTCAGAACAATCAGCTTTTATTTCCCAAATTCGCCAAAAAAACTTTGGGTCTATGCAGTGCAGATTGCAAGCGATTGTTTTTAGTTAGCAACACTTTTGTTTCTCTACTGATCTTCATAAGGAGGAAACACATAGGCATTAGTGACGCTCATGTTCCATGTTTATCCGTCTGAGAGGTTTTCTAAAAATCTTGCTCGAAGAAGTCAACCACTGGAGGACTCCCTAGCAACGTAATTTTTAATTAGTAATCGGTACTAACAGACTGAACTAACCAGGCGGTACATTTAAAATGTCACCAGTACGGTAAATGTAGTGACGTCTGTGCCTACGGTTACGGTCGGCCCTTCGCTGAATGTAACCAAACAGCGCACTGTTGGAATGCCTTACAGGGCCTAACGAATTGCATCGAAACGGAAATAAATATGAAGGGAGACGGACTGTCTCTAATAAAATTAATTCTTAAGCTATGTAGACGTTCTTAAATCCCAGTGATTACTATACTACGTTATTAAAATCCAATTGGTTATTTTACTAACCTCAATGCTTAATATAGATAAAAATTTCCCACAAAATTTTGTGTGTGTTTTCCATTAGAATCGCACAATATAATGATCGACAGTTTGACACATTACGTCATAAACAGCATAGTTTGGGGAAATGTTTCTTGATCATAAACTGTGTGTGACTGACCGGTGGAGCGTTATGTAAAATAAAATATTAATATACCCAGTCGGTTACAAATGTTGCAAATTCTCCAGAGATTGAGATCTTGGATCACCCTGGCGTTTTCATTCTGAAACCGTACCTTGCTTTTTGAACTGCCATGTTAATCTGCATGCAGTGGTTTTAGCAGGATCCTACCAGGTGCCTGAATGCACATGTAAATGCCTTTGCATTGCATTTGTCTACAGAATGACAATTTTTTTTAATTTGGTCTAACAACTAAGCAGTTTCTTGCCATGAGGTTTGTGGCAGCAGCTGTAGAATGTTTGTTTATAAAAATACCACTGCTTTACAAGACTGCAATTGCTAGTAGTGTGCTAACTGGAGTACACAGAGGCATGGAGTTCCCCATCGATTCATTCTTTGGCCTTTAATGTTCATAATACATATAAATTACCCTCCACAGAGAATAAATGCTATATCAGAAGTAATATGATTTGCTGATGACACTAGTGTCATAATTTCAGTCAGAAATTTCAAAGATTTCTGTTTAGTGTCATATTCAGTTCTCACTGTTGTGATTATATGGTTTGCTGCTATTAAGTTGGTTCTAAATTCAGAAAAAAAACGGATGTAATGAAATTCATAAAGAAGAATTCATCACATTTTACATTTCATATTGGTTATAAAGAAAAGTATAGCCTTCAGGTCGACGGTCCATATCAGTAACATTAATACTCTCAAATCAATTTACTATATATACTTTTATGCTGTTATAAAACATGGAACGATTTCAGGGGTAACTCTTCCAATAGTGGGAAGATTTTCACTTCATAAAAGAAAACTGTCAAAACTATGGCTGTTAAACAACACAGAACCTAATGCAGAAGTCTAATTAAACAATTAGACGTTCTAACTGTTTCATGCCAACATATACTTTCTTTAATTTACTTCATTATTGACAGTCAGGAAGATTTTCAAACACATTCATACATACACAATTATAATACAAGGAATAAGCACCATTTCATAGACCAAATGCCAACCTACCTCGTTTTCAAAAAGACACATTTCATGCTGACATCAAAATTTTCAATAGTTTACCACCCAGTGTGAAAATCCTCAAGAATGACAAGACAAATTTTCCAGTAGACTTAAGAAAACACCTACATTCACAACCCGTGGATGAATTTTTGTATGTGTAAACATGATTTGTAATACTGTGGTGTAAAATGTATGTTGTATTTTATTCTGTAAAATTTGTGTATTCATGAATTGTTCCACATCCTACTGTCTTGGTGATGAATCCATTGAATGTGTGATGTATGTATGTATGTATTGTTGTTGTTGTTGTTGTTGAAATATTCAGTTTGCCACCCAGTGCTTCACCCTTTGGACCCTGCCAACCAGGGCTCACTGCACCTCTCAAACTTCCCCAATGTCTGAAAGCTGTAGGTTTGAGGTTATGAGATTTACAATTCCAATTTCAATTTATTTTTGTGTTTCATCAGATCCAAAAGGGGATTATGACCCACAGGATATAGAACATGTCAATAGTATGTACAAAATAAACTATCAACTAGCCTAAGATAAAGTAAAATATGAATACAAAATACAGGATATAGAACACGTCAGTTCCGTAACACCATCAGTATGCATCATAATATGTGTAAAACGAATCTTAAACTAGCCTAAAATAAAGTAAAATAAAAACAATGTGGCTCACTGTGAAGTCAGCAACAGTCAAAAGTTAACAAATATTTACTAGCTTAAATCTGTAATCTGGTTATGCAGTTTTATAATATGTGACTATTAAAATAAGATAGTTAATTGGCAACTGTTTGAATAAAAATGTTTAAGCATAGAAAATAGCTGAACAATGGTAAGTGTTTTAGTTCTTATTGCAACTAAAATATTCATCCAGAGTATAAAAGGAATGAAGGTACAGAAAATTTTCCATGGCACTTTTTAATTGCTTTCTGTTATGAGACAAGTCCTTTATTTGAGTAGGCAGACTATTGTACACCTTGATCCCAGAATAGTATGTTCCCATCTGGTATGTTGACAAGTTGGGTATTGGTTGATGCAAGTTCCATTTAGTCCTAGTATTGATATTATGTATTTCAGAGTTTGCCATAAAATAGTCCCTATTATTAATCACAAAAAGCAAGAGTGATACTATATATTGAGATTGTAATGGTAATATTTTTAACTTCTAAAAATGTTCTCTACATGAATCTCTGCCTCTTATCCCTACAATGATTCTGATAATTCTTTTTTGCAATCTAAATACAGTACAGTTATAGTGGGAATTCCCCCAAAATATTAGTCCATAAGTCATTATGGAATGAAAGTAGGAAAAGTATACCATCCGTAGTGAATCCTGGGACAAGAAAGGTTTAACTGCTCTTATCGCAAAGGTTACTGAACTTAATTTAAGTACAATGGTATCTATATGAGTTTTCCAAGAAAGTGAGTTATTTAATGTCAGCTCAAGAAATTTTGTGTTGCAAGTATCAGCCATTTTCTTATTTCCATACGTAATATTAAAATTGATTAAAGAGCCGTTCTTAGTCACAAATTGCATATAGTAAGTCTTATCCAGGTTTAATGATAACAAAATGGCACTAAACCATTCATTTATATGCTGAAAGATTTTATTAACAC
>JGI24704J35079_10001387_pt1 | contig 10467 bp, 9 predicted proteins | sample TergutNt197P3_FD_35079 | JGI IMG/M metagenome (IMG submission 35079)
AAAAAAAGTCCATGAGACCATTTTGGAGGTAAGTTTAGATGCAATCATTTACAATTTCAATTATTGTCGTTCCAAATTACATCCAGGCGTCAAAACGATTTGTATGGTAAAGGCTTTCGGCTACGGTGCCGGTTCATACGAATTAGCCAAAACCCTGCAAGAACATTGCTGTGATTATTTAGCTGTTGCAGTAGCCGATGAAGGCGAAGAACTGCGTAAGGAAGGTATCTCCATTCCGATTATGGTAATGAATCCCGAATTTAGTAGCTTTAATAAGTTATTTGAATTTCAGCTGGAACCTGAAGTATATAACTTCAGACTGTTAGATGCCTTATTGAAAGAAACACGACATCGCGGGATTACAGGTTTTCCAATCCACATAAAAATAGATACAGGAATGCACCGTTTGGGTTTCCAACCTGAAGATATGCCGGAGCTTTGTGAGAAGCTGCAAAAGCAAAACGGTTTACAGGTACTTTCTGCTTTTTCACATCCTGCCGGAAGTGATTCTTCTGATTTTGATGAATTTACTCTCAAACAGATTCAATTATTCACCGAAGCGGTCGGCGTATTGGAAACAGGACTTGGCTATTCGGTTCTCAAGCATTTCCTGAATTCGGCTGGCATCGAACGATTTCCCGAATATCAATTTGATATGGTGCGTTTGGGAATTGCTTTGTACGGTATCGAAACAACTGTTTCTTCTGACAAGGGGTCATGCCCCCTTGCTTTTTCCTCTGTTTCCCCGATTTTACAACCGGTCAGTTCATTAAAAACAACCATTCTGCAAATACAGCAAATTAACGCCGGTGAATCTGTTGGGTATAGTCGGATGAGTTATGTCAGACGCGATTCGCGCATTGCCGTGTTGCCGATCGGTTATGCCGATGGATTAAACCGTCGCTTAAGTAATGGCGTCGGCGAAGTTGTTATCGGCGGAAAACGCTGTCCGGTAATCGGTAACATCTGTATGGATACCTGTATGGTTGATATAACGGATACAACCGCCAAAGAAGGAGATAGCGTTGAGATTTTTGGAAAAGAAATGTCCGTCGTTGAAATTGCTCAAAAAACAGGAACCATTCCTTACGAAATACTGACCTCCATTTCCCCTCGGGTTAAACGGATTTATTTTTGGGAGTAAAGAATTAGCTATTAGAGTTTAGTTAATTTCATTAATCTATATATCGCATAGACTTTCTGATAACTGAAAACTAATAACTGAAAACTGTTTACCGTGTGCCGAATATGCGATCGCCCGCGTCTCCAAGTCCGGGGAGTATATAAGCATCTTTGTTGAGATCATCGTCTAATGCAGCAACATAAATATCTACATCCGGATGGTTTGTTTGTATTGTTTTTACACCTTGTGGCGCCGCAACCAAACACATCAGCCGAATAGAAACACACCCTTCTTTTTTCAACAGTGCAATAGCATCAGAGGCGCTCCCACCGGTTGCTAACATCGGATCTGCCAAAATAACCATTCGTTGGTCGATATCAAATGGTAGTTTGGAGTAGTAATAGACCGGCTGGCAAGTCTCATGATCGCGATACAGTCCGATATGCCCTACTTTGGCAACAGGCAATAGGCTTAGCAATCCGTCAACCATGCCTAATCCTGCACGTAACACCGGAACAATCGCTAATTTTTTCCCTGAAATTTTTTCCGACTTCATCTTCATCATCGGCGTTTCAATTTCAACTTCAGTCAAAGGCATATCCCTTGTCAATTCATAACCCATCAACATGGAAATTTCTTTCAAAAGATCTCGAAAATCCTTTGTACCTGTCTCTTTATCCCGCAAAATCGTCAGTTTATGCCGGATCATCGGATGATTGATAATGTGTAATTTACTCATATATAGATATGTGTCGTTTAATTATTAATGTTTATCGACACAAATATACAAAAAAGCAATTAATGTGAAAGGCGTCTTTCAGATATTGATTCAGCATAATAAAGCGCGTCATTGAAACATCAGTTCCGTCGAGTAAAACATTCATTTTGTCTATGTTCGCAGGCTCGGTGTCGATATAATTTGCAGTGTGGAGGGCGGCGAGATACTTTTGCTGAAAAATTTTAACAGCAAGCATTATGAAACGATTGATTTTGATTTTAGTAAGTATCTGGACGGTCTGCGGGATGCAGTCGCAGGAAAATGTCCGTATTTGGTCTTTGGAAGACTGCCTGAATTATGCGCTGGAGCAAAATATTCAGATAAAGAAGAGTAAGGTAATCCGGCTGTCCGGATATGAAGACCTTGAACTGTCGAAAGCACAACTGTTCCCTTCATTGTCGGCTTCTGTTTCACAATCGGCAGTCAATTATCTTTCCGACGGCGCAATATCGAATAATTCGTATAGCGGTAGTTACGGCGTCAGCGCCAATTTGAGATTGTATGATGGAGGTCGTAGGACGACTACTATCAAACAAAACGAAATTCGTCAAGATATGAATGATTTATCAGTTGAACAAAGCGAAAACGACATTCGTGTATCAATTGTACAGGCATATATGCAAGTACTTTATGCAATGGAGTCGGTTCGTACAAACGAAAATACGGTCGAAGTGTCCGGAACACAATACGAAAGAACGTTGGAATTGCTGAGAGCCGGCTCCATTTCGCGCGTTGATTTGGCGCAAATCGAAAGCCAACACAGCACGGACAAGTACAGATTAGTTGCCTCGCAGGCAAGCCTTGATAATTATTTGTTGCAGTTGAAGCAATTGCTTGAATTGGAAATTACGGAAGAGATTGCCATAACAGTTCCCGACCTGACAGTGGATATGATTATGACACCCTTGTCCGACAAACAAACCATTTATCAAACTGCATTAGAAGTGAGACCTGAAGTCAAAATAAGTCAATTAAATCTGGATATTGCCGACCTGGATATCAAAAAAGCCAAAGCAGGTTATCTGCCTACACTTTCATTGAATGCCGATATAGGCACGGGACATGCATCCGGAAACGGTTTGACCTTCGGAACACAAATGTGGGACAGGATGAATGAGAGCATCCGGCTTTCGATCAATATTCCGATCTACAGCAACCGCGAAAACAAAACTGCCATTAATAAAGCTAAACTGTCGTCCGTAACAAGCGAGTTGGATTATCTCAATACCCAAAAACAGTTATTGCGAACGGTAGAAGGACTTTATTTAGATGCGACGTCATCGCAAAACCAGTACATAGCTGCCGTCGAACAGGTAAATTATAGTGAAGAAACTTTCCGTCTGATCGAAGAACAATTCTTTTTGGGAATGAAGAATACGCTCGAATTGCTGACAGCCAAAAACAATATGCTGAACGCACAACAAGAATTGCTACAATCCAAGTATATGGCAGTGATGAACGTTCAACTGCTGAATATCTATCAGGATAAACCAATAAACATATAACATTGTAGGGGCGTAACGCTTACGCCCATAAAAAAGCGTAATGCTTACGCCCACATAGAAAAGCGTAACGCTTACGCCCAATAGAAAATTATTAAACCAAATAAATAAGTAAAGTCATGAGTAAAAAGAAAATTATCATCGGAGTTGTATGTGGAGCGATCATGCTCGTCGGAATCCTTTTCTTTACNAAAAAATCATCCAATGGACATATACATTTAGTGACGGACAGAGCAAGTCGTAATACGATTACAAATTCTGTTACAGCAACGGGAACAGTCGAGCCGGTCAAGAAGGTAGACGTCGGGACGCAGGTATCCGGTATCATTGATAAGATTTATGTGGATTTTAACAGCGAAGTAAAGGCAGGACAGGTGATTGCCGAAATGGACAGGGTAAACTTGCTGGCCGATTTGCGTTCGAAAGAGGCCGATTTGGCAAGCAGTCAAACCGAGTTTGAGTATCAGGAAAAGAACTATGCGCGCAGCAAGACGCTTCACGACAAACAGTTAATCAGCGACACAGACTTTGAAACAGCCACGTATAATTACGAAAAAGCTAAAAATAATTATACAAACAACCAGTCGGGTATGCAAAAGGTGCGCCGTAACCTCGAGTATGCCACTATTTCCAGCCCGATCGACGGCATCGTAATCAACCGTGCTGTCGAAGAAGGGCAAACGGTAGCAGCCGGTTTCAGCACGCCGACATTATTTACCATTGCCAACGACCTAACGCAGATGCGTGTAATTGCCAATGTCGACGAAGCCGATATAGGCCAGGTTGACGAAGGGCAAAAGGTGACATTTAAAGTCGATGCCTATCCAAACGACGTGTTTGAAGGAAATATAACGCAAGTCCGCCTTGAAGCAAAAACCACCTCCAACGTAGTTACATACGAGGTAGTTATCAGCGCCCCTAATCCCGATCTGAAACTAAAGCCCGGCTTAACGGCCCAGGTAACCATTTACACGCTGGAGCGCAACAATGTGTTGACTATTCCGAACAAAGCATTGCGTTTTATTCCCGATGAACCGGCGTTGCAGGCAATGAATATGCTTGTTGCCGAAAATTTCAAGGAAGTGCCGTCAGGGAAAAGAATTGTGTGGATTAGCGACGGCAATACGCTAACTCCCAGATTGATTACAGTCGGAACGTCAAGCATCACCATGACGGAAATTATTGACGGACTTACCGAAAGCGACGAAATCGCCATGGATTTATCGGCCGAGATGCCCAATATGCCAAACGGCGGTCCGGGAGGAGGAAGTATGTTTATGCCGAGACCTCCGGGAAGAAGATAATGATAAGTCACGAATTACGTAGGGGCGACCCTTGCGGTCACCCAACTACAAATTACAAAATTTATAAAAAATAAATTATGAAAGAGATAATTAGACTTGAGCGTATAAAGCGTGATTTTATTGTAGGAGACGAAACAGTTCATGCTTTGCGAGATGTATCATTTACCATCCATGAAGGCGAATTTGTTACCATTATGGGTAGCTCTGGNTCCGGTAAAAGTACTCTTCTGAACACTTTAGGTTGTTTGGATACNCCGACACAAGGCGAATATTACTTAGATGAAGTGTCGGTACGCACTATGGGTAAAAACGCACGCGCCACATTGCGAAACCGGAAAATCGGTTTTGTATTCCAAAGCTACAACCTGTTGCCCAAGACTACAGCAGTGGAGAACGTAGAATTGCCTTTGTTGTATAATCCGGCATACAGCGCCTCCGAGCGACGGAAAAAATCTATTGCCTCGCTCAAAGCCGTAGGATTGGGCGACCGGTTGAACCATAAAAGCAATCAGATGTCGGGAGGGCAAATGCAAAGGGTAGCCATTGCCCGCGCCTTGGTAAACGATCCGGCAGTGATATTAGCCGACGAAGCAACCGGAAACCTCGACACACGTACCAGTTTTGAGATTCTGGTACTGTTTCAACGCTTACATGCTGAGGGCAAAACCATTATTTTTGTGACCCACAACCCTGAGATTGCCCATTTCAGCAGTCGCACCATTGTATTGAAAGACGGACGCGTCATCAGCGATACAACGAATGTCCATATTGAATCGGCAGCCGATGTGCTGGCGCAGTTACCGGTAAATAATGATTAATGTCGACCGAAATCGATTAAAAATCGATTCAAATCGACTTATATCGACTAAAATCGAAAAACTTTAAAAAAAACAACGAATTATGAATATAATAAACTTAATAAAAATAGCAATAAAAGCATTATCCAACAACAAAATGCGCGGATTCCTGACCATGTTGGGCATCATCATTGGCGTAGCTTCTGTGATTACAATGATAGCCATCGGACAGGGAGCAACGCAAAGTATCCAATCTGAAATCAGCGAAATGGGTTCGAACATGATTATGATTCAACCCGGCGGCGACATGATGAGAGGAGGCGTAAGACAGAGCAGTTCATCGATGGAAACATTAAAGATGGCCGATTATGAGAGTATTGTAAAGGAATGTCGTTACCTGACAGCTGTTTCACCGATTGTCAATGCATCGGGACAGGTAGTTTACGGTTCCAATAATACACCAAGTACAATCAATGGCGTTAGCCGCGAATACTTAGATATTCGACGATACGGCATTGATGATGGCATGATGTTTACCGATCAGGACATCATGTCTGCCGCCAAGGTATGCGTTATCGGTAAAACGGTGGCAGACAACCTGTTTACAAACGGCGAAAACCCCATAGGACAAGTGGTCCGGTTTAAGAATATCCCTTTCCAAATTGTCGGGATATTGAAAAGTAAAGGTTTCAATACGATGGGCATGGACCAGGACGATGTCATTCTGGCGCCTTATACCACCATTCAAAAAAGGGTGTTGGCCATTACATACTTACAGAGCCTCAACGCATCTGTTGTCAGGGAAGACTTATCTGAGGCCGCTATCGGTGAAATCACAGAGATATTACGCCGGAACCATAAGTTAAGAACTGAAGATGAGAATGATTTCACGATCCGCTCAATGGAAGAGATTAGTTCGATGATGAACACGGTTACTACGTTACTGACGGTGTTGCTCGCTTCGGTTGCCGGCATTTCATTGGTGGTAGGCGGTATTGGCATTATGAATATCATGTATGTATCCGTCACGGAACGCACTCGTGAAATTGGTCTTCGGATGAGTATTGGCGCCAGAGGAGTAGATATCCTGTCGCAATTTCTGATCGAATCCATACTGATAAGCCTTACAGGAGGCGCAATCGGTGTGATGTTCGGTTTCGGAGTTTCAATGATTGTCAATATGTTTACGACCACCTCCGTTCAGATTTGGAGCGTATTGCTATCATTTGCCGTATGTACGGCTACCGGCGTATTCTTCGGCTGGTATCCGGCCAAAAAAGCATCGCAATTAGACCCGATCGAAGCCATCCGTTACGAATAATATGCCTCCTCCTGCCCCCTCCAAAGGGGGATAAAAGTTGAAAATTATTTTTCCTAATTCCTAATTCTTAATTCCTAATTATTTTATTGTACTATCTTTGCAAAATGAAAACTATTCCACAAATACAACCGTTATCAGGTTCTCCAAAAAGATTAGGATGGCTTGTACATACAATTATATGGATTGTACTGTTCTTTTTTCCTTTCCTGTTTCGAAGAAGCGGATCGGAATCAATAAGCCTGCAGGATTACATGGGATTCTTTATTATGCTGGCCGGTATTTTAATTGTATTCTATGTGAATTACTTCTATTTAGTAAACAGGTTTCTGTTTACGAGACTTTTTTTACTGTATCTCCTAAGCAATCTGTTGCTATTTGTTGCAGTCATTGGCATGTCACATACATGTATGAACTTGCTCCCGCCTCCAACCGTCCCTCCTGAGCGTGTACGACATATACCTGTTCATTTTTTCATATTGTTTGACGTCATCAAGTATATATTTCTTACTGTATTGAGTGTAGCGCTCAAGGCTACAAGCAGTTGGTATAAGATTGATACCGAACGAAAAGAATTGGAGAAACAACGCTCGGAATCCGAACTGCAGAACTTGAAAAACCAATTGAATCCGCATTTTTTGTTTAACACGCTGAACAATATTTACAGCCTGATTGCCATTGACGGCGAACAGGCACAAGCAGCCGTACACGAACTGAGCCGCCTGCTCCGGTATATGCTCTACGATAGCACACAGGAGTTTGTGACTCTGGGAAAAGATATTGATTTTGTACGGGATTATGTAGAATTGATGCGCATACGTATGCCCGAACATGTCGAATTGAAAACAGACATACAAATCGGACAACCCAATGTATTGATTGCACCGCTGCTGTTTATTTCGTTGATTGAAAATGCGTTCAAGCATGGCGTCAGCAATAGCAAACCATCATTTATCCATATCAGGATAAATGCCTCCGAAAATCAAATTAATTGTACAATTCAAAACAGCTATTTCCCTAAGGACGAATATGATAAAAGTGGTTCGGGCATCGGATTAGTCAATCTAAAAAAACGCTTGGACTTGTTATATCCCGACAACTACGAACTGACCTGCGAACAAACTGATGAAATGTACTGTTGTGCATTAATTTTGAAAATTCCTAATTAATAATTTTTAATTCTTAATTCTTAATTTCTTAATAGATGCTCCTCTCCTGCTCCATAATAGACGACGAACCGCTGGCAGTCAGCCTGCTGGAATCGTATGTGAATAAAACGCCATTTTTGCAGTTGAAAGGGAAATATAACAGTGCGGTTCTTGCATTACCTGAGTTGAATAAAGACCCTGTAGATTTGCTGTTTCTCGATATTCAAATGCCCGAACTGAGCGGGATGGAGTTTTCGCGAATGCTGTCAGGCGATACACGGATAATCTTTACCACCGCTTTCGAACAATATGCGCTCGACAGTTATAAAGTTAATGCGCTGGATTACCTGTTAAAGCCGATCAGTTATGCCGATTTTCTGCAATCGGCGCAAAAAGCGCTGAGGTGGATCGAAATGCTTAACAAACGGCAAACCTCTTCTGTAGAATCCATCAAAAACGAACCTGAAAGTATATTTATCAAAGCCGAACGCAAGTTGGTTCAGGTTAGTTTGAATCAAATTCTCTATATCGAAGGTTTAAAAGACTATTTAAAAATATATATTGAGGGACAGGCAAGTCCGGTACTTACATTAATGAGTATGAAAGCAATGGAAGAATTGTTGCCTGCAAATAAATTCGTCCGCGTACATCGCTCCTTTATTGTTCAACCCGAAAAAATCAAAGTCATCGATCGAAGTCGTATCGTATTCGGCAAAGCATATATCCCCATTTCGGATAATTACAGAGACAAATTCAACGAATTTCTTTCACAACGATCGCTTTTTACGGATAAAGATTAAAAATATGTATTTAAGCGAAGAAGAAATATTCAGGCATTTAGATACGCCGATTTTTCATGCCGTTTCGGAAACGGCTGATGAGTTAGGATTAGATACTTATGTGATTGGAGGGTATGTGCGTGATTTGTTTTTGTACCGTTCGTCGAAAGATGTGGATGTGGTTACGGTAGGCAGTGGGATAGAGTTGGCAAAAGCAGTAGCGAGAAGGTTTGGAAAAAAAGCACAGCTGACCGTTTTTAAAAATTTCGGTACTGCACAGGTGAAATTCAAGGAGTTGGATATTGAATTTGTGGGCGCACGCCGTGAGTCGTATCATGCTGAAAGTCGCAAACCGGTTGTTGAAGACGGCACGTTGGAAGACGACCTGAACCGGCGCGATTTCACCATCAACACGCTTGCCCTGTGCCTGAATAGCGACCTCTTTGGAGAATTAGTCGACCTGTTCGACGGACTGAGCGATCTTGAAAACCTGCGGATCGTCACGCCGCTCGACCCCGATATCACCTTTAGTGATGACCCTCTCCGGATGATGCGGGCCATTCGTTTTGCTTCACAGCTGGGCTTTTTCATCGACCCCGATACGTTCGACGCTATCGTTCGCAATAAACATCGCATTGAAATTATTTCACCGGAGCGTATTGTTGACGAACTCAACAAAATTATCCTCTCTCCCAAACCATCCATCGGCTTCGAACTGTTAGACTTATGCGGCTTGCTCGAAATAATTTTCCCTGAACTTCAAGCGCTGAAAGGCGTCGAAACGAAAGAAGGAATCGGGCATAAAGAGAATTTTACCCATACGTTAATGGTGCTCGACCGCCTCAGTAAGACTTCAGATAATCTGTGGATTCGCTGGAGCGCCTTGTTGCATGATATTGCCAAACCCGCTACCAAGCGATTTGATAATCGGCTGGGATGGACTTTTCATAATCATAATTTTATCGGCGAAAAAATGATTCCGGGTATCTTCCGAAAGTTGAAACTTCCGATGAATGAAAAGATGCGCTATGTACAGAAGATGGTTACTTTACACATGCGCCCGATTGCTTTGGTAGATGAAGAAGTGACTGATTCTGCTGTACGCAGATTGCTCTTTGATGCAGGCGACGACATTGACGATTTGATGAAGCTATGTGAAGCCGATATCACGAGTAAGAATCCGGAAAAGGTGCGCCAATTCCTCCGAAATTTTCAGTTAGTACGTGAGAAATTGATTCAAATTGAAGAAAAAGACAGGATACGTAATTTTCAGCCGCCTGTCACAGGCGAAGAGATTATGGCTACTTTTGGATTACCTCCATCCCGACCGGTTGGCGTTTTGAAAGAAGCAATTAAAAATGCCATCCTTGATGGCGTGATTCCTAACGAATACGAAGCAGCACGTGAGTTTATGCTCCGGAAGGCAAAAAAGTTGGGAATACAATAAAAACACACAAATCTGCATTGATTTTGAAAAAAAATGCTACTTTTGCAGCAGATATGAAAGTGGACAGATTTGTATTGCTTGCAACCACAGGAAAAAATGCTAAAAATCCTTCATTGCCATTCGGCAATATTTATTCCTTCACTATCAATTATCGTTTATATTAATTATTTAATTTTTAGCGTAATGAGTTATTTATTTACCTCCGAATCGGTGTCGGAAGGACACCCGGATAAAGTGGCCGATCAAATATCGGATGCATTGTTGGATGAGT
>JGI24704J35079_10001389_pt1 | contig 10465 bp, 7 predicted proteins | sample TergutNt197P3_FD_35079 | JGI IMG/M metagenome (IMG submission 35079)
CGCACCAAAATCGAATCCGAAAAAACCATTCTCGGCATGGGAGACGAATATTTCTGCCCGACCGTTCTGCGCATGGGAACGCTTTATGGATTTTCACCGCGTATGAGATTTGACCTGGTCGTCAATACCATGAGCATGAAATCGCATGTAAACGGCGGCATTCAGGTATTCGGCGGTGACCAATGGCGGCCGCTTCTTGGCGTGGAGGACGCCGCCGAAGTTTATGTACGCTGTCTTGAAGCACGTATTGAAGATGTGGGAAACCAGGTTTTCAACGTAGGTTCCGACGAACAAAACTATAGGATCGATGAAGTTGCGCGGCTTATCAGCGAGGCGCTGGGCGGAATTCCGATTTCACGCGACCAGTCCAATCTTGATTCCCGCGACTATCGCGTTTCTTTTGCCAAATTGGCTGATGTCCTGAAATACGCGCCCGCGCAGACGATTGACCGGGCTGCGTTGGAAATCATGGATAATCTCCGTTCGGGCGTCATAAAAGACCCGGCGCACAAGATATACTACAACCATTACTTCGACTCCGCCGAGGAGTAATACGACGACATGGGACCGCGGGCGTCCTTGACATGGGATCGCGGGCGTAGACATGGGATCGCGGGCGTCCTCGCCGGCGTGACATGGGGCAGCATGCGTCCCGCATGCGTCTTAAATAAAACGGGCGCGATAACTCGCGCCCGTACAATTGAAGCGGGCTTCGCCCGCGATTATTTAATTAAAGCGCGGACGGGACGTCCGCTACCCCATGTCACGCCGGCGAGGACGCCCGCGATCCCATGTCAATGCCCGCGGTCCCATGTCTCGTCCGCTACCCCATGCTACGGCAGAAGTCTCCAACAAAACTACCTGTAGTCGTCGATTCTGGTTCCGCGTCCGCCGGCTCTGAAGTCGGTTACGAACCAGGTGGTCTGCCCCTTGCCGGCGACCACGACGTTTATCTGCCTGGATTGGAACGTCTTTATCAGTTCTTCCGGGTTTGTCTCCAGTTTCCTGTACGTCGTCGCGTGAGGTTCAAGTCCCTGAATAGCCAAAGAAGCGTTTGATGTTGACACAACGCCGTTGCCCCAGTAAGAGCTTACGGTTTTTTGCACATTATCCGCCAGCCAGTCACTCAGAGCGCGCTTGGTGGCAAACCCCTGCGAGTCGTGAAGAATTTCGGCGACTTCCGGAGCTACGATAATAGTGGCGCTCGTGCCGGTCAGCGAACGCATGTAATCGCGGATCAGGTACTGCGGCGGATACTGGCGCTGCACCTCTCCGACGCTGGAAATGTAACTCCAGCCCGTCCCGATCGTGACGACGTTATCGGTCGGTTTGTTGCCGTTAATCACATGAGTGGGATCCCATCCGGCGGGCAGGTCTTCCTCGTTTTCGGCAATACAAAGGTTGTTGTACTGGATGTTGCTTCCAAGACCGCTGAACGTCGTTACGCCGCTGTGCAGGTTGCCGGCCGTTTTGGAAAGCAGAGTGAAGGCGCGGCCTACGACGGCGTTGACTTCATTGTGCGGCCCCATGACGTTGAGCTTGGAATTCATCTTGATTTCGTTGCGTATAGGCCCGTTGACCAAAATCATATTCGCCATGGAACTGGTCGAATTGCCGAAAGGAACGGACATTGAAACGGCGAGGATCAGCGGGAAATGTTCCGGCTTCGCTCCCGCCATCACGGCGCAAACGGCGACTTTTTCCACCGTCATTTCACGGTTTCCGCCCGGCCAGTTGATCGTCTTGACTACTTTGTCCGCCGGCAGGCTTGTGCCTCTGAGCATAGCCGCAACGCGCGCTTCCGTGGGAAGGATGATCGGATTGTAGTCCGTCCAGTCGTTGTCCTTGAAAAGCTGCTGCAAAGCGTCTTCGGTCGCGGGCTGTAAAAGGCGCGGTTCCGGTTTAGCGTCCGGCGGCCTTCCGGAAATCTTTTCCTGGCTGGTCAGCGGTACTGTTAAGTGGTCGACGATGGTCTGCATCATCGGTTTGTCGCTTACGACGTCGTTGCGTTCAAAAACATAGCTGTGATGTACGGACTTGGGCTGTCCGGCCACCGGGAACGGGAATCCGACGTAGCGGATCGGCATTCCGTTGGTATATTCAAAATCGTAACCGCGGGCATAGTTGACAACGTTTGCGCCTGCGGCGGCAACGGTCGGGATGCCCAGTTGTTCAAGGGCTCTTGCGTGTCGGCTCACGGCCGACGTGCAGCCGTCTCAACCGGATATGCCGACAAGGGCGGCATTCCCCTTTTCAGCGATTTCTTTCCACAGCGGCGGATCGTCGGCAGAGTATGAACCCGCTTTACGTTTGATGATGACGTTGACGGAAGGCTTGTTCTGGGCGAACCAGTCTTTCATTTCCTCAAACACGCTGTACGCGGCGTCGGGACCTCCCCAGTTGATGTCAACCAGGTAGAGGGTTTTGCCGTCGAGCGTATCCAGGCGCGGCGACAGAGGCATGCGGTCGACCATTTTGCTTTCGATGGCCGGGTTCATGACCGTAATTAGCGGTCCGGCGGCGTTGCCTCTTTGCGCCGTCAAAGGCGCGATTGCGGCAAACGCCAGCGCTGCGGCAACAACAACTGTGCAGCATAAAAGCAGTTTTCTTTTCATTGTTATCCTTTCTTTTTCGGAGGCTGCCTTGATATTAAAACTTCAAAAACCGGGCGCCCGCATTGCTGCGAACGCCCGGTGGTTTGCCTGTATACAGTCAGGTCAGCCTAGAAGCTGAGCCTGAGTCTCGCCTGGAACGTCCGGTGACCGCCCTTGGTCGCCAGGAGACCGAATGTGGTNGCGTTGCTTATCGAGAGGCTCGGACNNTTGATGGACTGAACGCGCCCGCCGTTTGACGCCGCGGTCGNAGNGGTCGCGGTCGGGTGATTGAGTATGTTCTGTGCGTCAACGCGGATTTCAAACCGTTTGCCTTCCATGAANTCAACCGATTTAGACATGGCCAGATCGAAAGTGAACCGCCCCTGGCCGGTCAACTGGTTTTGCTTGAAATTGCCCGGGGTGCCATACCCCTGGTAGTGGTTGCGGAATACGATGACAGGCGTCATATCTCTCTGTGCATTCGCATCGTAATAAGTCCGGGCAAGCTGATCGCCGTTTGCAACACCATCCTGAGCATTGGAATAACTCACGGGAATCGGGTTGCCAAATCGGTCATACTCGCCTGAATTGAGCGCGAGCGCGCGCGGAGCGTTCGGTCTCAGCAGCATCTGTTCGCCGGAAAGATATTCGCATTGGGCGCTATAAAGCGTTGCGGTCATCTTGCTCGGATCGCAAATGTTGCGGTCCAGCACCTTGATATATTTTTCGCCGAAGTACCTGCCTTCGATATATGAGCCGGCCTCATTCCAGTGTGTTGTTATTTTTCCGGCCTTGTTGTCCCACAGGTCGGAACGCACAAGATCGACCTGGGTATTTGTCCACTGGCCGGCCGTGCCCGTCACCGGAAGGGGGACGCCGCTGGACATGGTGGTGACCCAGTTCAACTGCCAGCCTTCGACAGCTTTCTTCAAAGCGCCCGAAGCGTTGCGGAGCATAAATCCGTTCCTGCCAAACGGCAGCTCATAGCTTCCGAAGGTATTCAGAGCATGAGACCGATGCTGGCCGGCAAGGATGTAGTCGCGCCCGGTAAAGGGGTCATTGAGGTAGTTTGAATACGCGGTGCCGCTCAGGTTGCGGCTCCATGTATAGGACGCCTGGAAACTCAGGCCCCTGGTTGGACGCAGCGTTACCTGCGTCTGCATCGAATGATAATTCGAACTGCCTGCGTTGTATTGCAGGTTCACGCCCGTGTACTGCGGGTTGGCCATGTAGTAGTTCCACGGCGTACCCTTCGTGCAGGTGTAATTGTACGCGTTCACGCCTGGATCCGAAGCGTACGCGGCAAGGTAGCCATCGCGGTCCTCGGGCAGACAGCCGCCGCGGAAAATCATGCCGTTCAGCCCGGTGACAGGCGGGGTATACAGTCCGTTGCCGGTTGACAACGTACCCGCCACGAGAGCGTACTGTCCCGTCGCCATGTTTGCGCTGGTATAGTTACTGTTTAGCAATTGGATGGAACCGCTTCCGGCGGGGGCAAGGGATGCCTGAGGAATAAGGCTGTTAAGCAGCGGGCTTTCGTAGCCGCCGGCGCGGACTTTTTCCAGCTCGGTGAGAAGATTGTAGCCGGCCGGAGAAACGTTATTGATATATCTGACCGTGTTGAGGGCGGTAGCGGGGCCGCCGTTGGCGCCGGCTATCATGTTTTGGCTCATCGTTCCGACGTACCGGACGTCAAGAGTAATCGCTCGCCCGATCTGGCGGGTTACCGCCATGTTGAAACTATGTACGTACGGGTTTTTAATAACATCATCAATTACGGTGGCCGAGTACATCATCTCGCCTATCCTGAAATTATCAAGCGGCATTCTCGACGGCTCGAAGAAATAACCGCTGTTGCCTAAAATCTCACCCCGCCCCGTCTTGCTGAGATTCGTCATGTCCATATAGTAGGCGGTCGACTCATTCGTACTGCCCGGCACGCCGCCGACGTTGCTTCCGAGACCGGTAAAACGTTCCACCGAGTCGGTATTCGCGGCAGAGAGCTTCGCGAGGACAACTTCAAAAAAGTTGAAGTCGTTAACCGGCAGGTAGCTGACCGACCAGCCGCCGCGCAGCGTCGTCTTGCCTTTGCCGAACCACGGCACCTGCCATGAAAAGCCGATGTGCGGCGCGAAATTGTTCTTGTCTTTGCTATACGGCAGGATGTCGGGATTCTTCGTTCCGGATCCGACAAGCGTATATCCGCTTGACCCCAACTCTCCAATGGCAGGGTAGTTGGGGATGTAGNTTGTGCCGGTCACATAGGGATCGTAGGCGGATTCAANCATCTGCCTGTTATTCATCCAGTTGTCCCATCCGCCCTTGGTAACGCCGAAAGCGCTGTCAAAGCTGCTGCCCATCATCTTGAGGGTGCCGCCGTCGACGGACGCAAGGCCGTAGTACTCGTAACGGATGCCCAGGTTCAGCGTCAGATCGGAGGTTAATTTCCAGTCGTCTTTAAAAAAGAAAGAAAACTCCTGGTTGCGCAGGGTTTGTTCCCACCAATTCTCACCGCGCAAAGTATCATTCCACCTGGCGCCGGTAGGACTGCTCATGTCCGGCACATAGTAGAAATACTGGCGCGCCTGGTTTACGGATCCGGAGAAATACGTCATCATCTGATAAGGAGTCGTATAATTTCCCGAAGTCGTGGTAGCAGTATCCTGGCTGCCTGTATAGAGGTCCTTCCACGCGGTCGCGCTGTCTCTATTGGCGGCGCCAAGCGGGCTAAGGGTGTTCCGGCGGCTAAGTGTGAGCGGTGTCACTCCGCCCCAGATCGTCGGATATTCCATCAGTCCGCCGCCGTTGGTAGCGATAGATTTGAAGCCGCTGTACTCCATGACGGAAGACTGTTTGCGATACTCAAAACCGCCTTTTATGGAATGCGCGCCCTTCATCCAGGTAATGGTGTCGGAAATCGTATAGCGCGGATCATGCCCGCCCCATGACGCGGCGAGCATGTTGCGGCTGGCGATCGGATGGCTGGAAGTCCCGGCGCCATTCTGATCCACATGGAACAAAAACTGGCCTTCGCCGGCGCCGACGACCGTCTGCACGCCCTGGCTGTGTGACACGGGCATCAGGTCGGAAAGCACCTGATGCAACTCAGCGTGCGTATCAATCGGGTTATGTGTCCACGTGTTGGTCCGGTTCAGGCCGAAGCGAAGTTCGTTCAGCAGCGTCGGGCGCAGCGTGGAAGTCAGAGAAAATAAAAAGTTCACAGGTTCCCGGATAACGTCTCCGTTGTAGCCGCCGAATTCCGCGGGCCAGCCTCCCGGAGCGTAACTGCCGTTAACGTCATTGGTGAAGAAGTATTCCTTGGTGAATGTGCCGCTCACCCTGTGGTTATTGTTGATGTTATGGTCGATTTTAAAGGTAAGGGATTTGCGGTCCGGATCGCCGCCCGTGCCGTAAACCGACGCCCCGGAGCCGACAAACGGCACGTGCCAGCGATGGATGGCATAGTTCAGACCGTCGCCGCCCTGAAAGTTGTTCGCGGGCGGCATCTCGCTTGAGTTGCCCTTGATAAAACGTCCAGCAAAACCGGTGGGATCGTAGGCGTTGCGGTATATGCCATCGCCCCAATAGGAGTTGGGCTTAAGGAGATTGCCCGAGCTTATACTGCTTGTGTAAAAACCGCTCGTGTTATTAGCCCACGCGGTTGTGGCCTGCGGCGCAAGGTTAATATCGCCGCAGTCACCCCATACGCCGCCGCTTCCCGTGTAAGCAAGGAGATCCCTGCGCGCGTCATCGGTAAACTCGCCGAATATGCTCTCAATATGCAGAGCGTTGACTACAGGATCTATCGTGAAATTCAGCGCCGGGTTGTTTACGTCGCGAAACGAGCCCGACGTACGCGGCCTTCCTTCGGCATCCACGCTTGGAACAGCTCTGGTGGAGTTATTATACGTTCCGAGAACGTTATTGGCGTCGGGAACTGTTCCGCCGAGGTAACGGTAGATGCCTTTTCTTGCGCAGGAAGTCATCACCCTCACGTCGGACAAAATTCTTTCGCGGGCAAACTGCTGTTCCCATGTAACGAAAAAGAAGGTCTTGTTTTTGATGATCGGCCCGCTGGCCGACAGCACATATGAGTTAAGATTTCGCCAGCTTGGAGGAGTGTTGGTTAGCTTTCTGGAAAAATCAAGCGCGTCAAGCGCCGTGTTCTGGACGTTCCAGACCCCTGACCCGTGAAACGCGTTGGAACCCGATCTGGTCGTCATCTGAACCTGTCCGGCGCCGCGTCCCATTTCCGCGTCCACCGGCGCAAGAACCACTCTGAATTCGCCGATCATTTCCTGGTTGATGTTGGTGGAAGCCGCAATGCCGACAGGCATGCGCACCTCGTTTACCGACACTCCGTCGCGCACGACGTTGATGTTCATCGAATTGCTGATGCCGGCCATAGTCGCGGAACTGGCCGTACCGGTAGCGTTCGTGGATACGCCGCCCATAAGGGTAACCATGTCCATGACGCTGCCGCTCAGCAGAGGAACCGACTGTATCATCTGTTCCTGCATGATGATTCCGGTGGAGGTGCCCGCTTCCAGCGAAAGAGCTTCAGCGGATCCGGTAACCTGCACTTCAGTAACGGTTCCGGCGACCGACAAGGGGAAATTCAGACGAATCTGTGCCCCTATGGTGAGTGCGACATTGATAATGGTGGCGCGTGTAAAACCCGGCGCCTCCACGGTTACGGAGTAATTTCCGGTTTGCAGGCTTGGATAGTTGTAAACGCCGGAATTGTTGGCCGTCGTCCTCGTTGCCACGCCGGTATCGACATTGGTGGCAACAACGGCCGCTCCGGGTATCACCGCGCCGGTGGCATCGGTAATAACTCCGGTCAAAGAGGCGGATGCACCCTGCCCGAAAGCTGTCGCCGACATGAACACTAACGACAGAAGAGCAATCAGGCACGCCGATATTTTGTGTGATTGCCTATATTTCGATGGGAGGAGCAAATTGTATTTCTGTCTGAATGTTTTCTTGAACATACGCTACCTCGTTAAAGTAAAACACGGACTTTTTTTCAGCCAAATTGAAAAAAAGATAATAGACTAAAACACTTTTGAGGCCCTTCTTCCTCAAAAGCAGAGCTTTAACCATTTTGGACAGTACTTAAAAGGCAATGCTGATTAATGATCTGTGTGGGATGAAGCGTAAGGCGCGCGGACCGCGGGAACCGAGACACATACAGAAATATATTGAGGTTGCGAGCGCCGCGCAGCATAGCTGCCCGTACACACGGGCAATTAATCAGCGTTTGTCTGAATATACATCCATGTTCAGATGTAAGTTTCATAATGAACATCCCGACTCGGCAACTATAAAAAAGTATACCTTTTGATAGTTGCAAAATCGCGTTCGGATCTGCCGGAAACGAATCGCATCCAGCCTGAATCGTTATAAGAATTTCGAATATTTCAGGAATTTCAACAAAAATGCTTGACTTGCCGGGGATAACAACAGGAAAATATTTTCTGATTCTTTACTATAAAAAAGTATACCTTTTGATAGTTGCCCCTATGGGCGTCAGCCGCTCGAAACTCCTGTAAATATCTGATGATCGTTTCCTGCCGTTTAAATTCGGAATCCGGGTTTATTGGACTATCGGGGTTTTCGGAGGTTGCCTGTAAAAATTCTGAACCATCTGAATATTTGAAGCGTCTGTCTTCAATGTCGGCTATAATTTGCTTTTAAACCGTCAGGGGCGATATGAAAAGCTGCGGAAGATCCATATTATTCCTCATTGTTGCGGCGCTGATTCAAATAATCTGCGGAGCGCCGGATGTCCGCGCCGAGAATGTCATTCTGCCCAAGGGAACGCAAATTACATTGCAACTGAATGACACGTTAAGCACGGCGTCTAACAAGGAAGGAGACGAGTTTACCGCGGCGGTTTTAAATCCGGTCTCTATCGGCAATCGAATTGTGATTCCAAAGGGGATAGCCGTCACTGGCAACGTTTCACGTATCCTTCACCCTGACAGGCTAAACGGGAAAGCCGTCCTTGATCTTATGTTCCAGTCTATACGGGTTCCGGGATACAAAAAAGCGGATATCTCCGCCACGCTCATCCAAATTGACGTTGCGGGAAACAACGGAAAGCAGACCGCGGAAAGTTTTACAGACCGCGAAAAACCCACAGGCGGCAAAGTAAAACCTGGAAATTCAAAAATTGGCGTACGCGGCCGGCCCAACAGCGAAAAAAACGCCGGTATCGGCTCTTCCGGCAGTCTCCCCTCTGTTTTTAACTCACAGGGAAACGATCTGAGCATTCCTCGCGGCGCCTCCATGCATATTGCGCTCGACCGGCCGCTCACGCTAGTTGAAGAAACCGGCAAGCCGTTGCGAAAGTAGAGGCGCAAAACGCCGCCGCCCCGGGTTACACAACGGGCACTTCAGAGCGTTTGAACACCGTTTAAATTCGTAATCCGGGTTTAACCTTCACAGGTCGCCAAAGGCGATGGGTTGAGCCTGAACTTCGTTAAGCGTCCGACGCAGGACGTCTCCCGTCAACGCCTTAAATTCGTTTTCATGATTATACAACGGCATGGCGCGGTCGATTTCCTCCGAACGGCAGACCGCGGGATGACAACACAATTCAGTAACTCCGGCGGGCAGATTTCTCAAGATTTTTCGCAATAGCGTTTCGGTCATCGAACCGCTGTCGGTCATACCGAAAAGATAGTCGTTGCATTTTACACCCGCGCGGCGCAGCGTACGCTTCATGAGAAACATCCACGGCGCGAGAAAAAACGCCGCGGTCACGCGCGGCGCGAGCTTGTTTTGAGCCGCGCGCCATGAACGCAGCGGCGGTTCTTTCGGCAGGCGCACTGCCCGCAGTCCATATTCCTTTCCTGTTTTCAGCATCAGTCCAAGCACCGTGGGATGCAAATGCATATGATTATGGGCGTCTGCGTGGTCAAGCAAAAGACCTGTCCGGGCAAAAACGTCGAACTGCGCGCGGATTTCGGTTTCAAGCTGGCACCGCACTTTCGGCAAAAAGAAAAATCTGAATCCTGCGCGCGTGAGACGCGTGGAAAATTCTCCGTTTGAATCCACAAGGTCGGGAACAAGTTCCGGCGATGAAACAGGGCGTCCTTCCACCAGCGTCAAATGAAGCCCAACTCGCAATTTCGGGTGGTTTCGCGCGCGATCCACGGCATCCGCGAAAAACCCGCCTCCCGTCATAAGACTGGCGGAAGTTAAAATCCCTTCCGTGTGCGCCCGGACTATGGCTTCATTAACCGGAAGCGCCAAACCGAAGTCGTCGCCGGTTATGATGACTTTTTTCGCCTGGTTTTTTAGTGAACTATGAAATCTCATGGCATTCCCAATACTTTGCATACTCTCCCTTGAGGCAATGGTCACGATATTTAAAGGCCACCGTGCATTATAGACTGGCGAAGGAACATATTTATAGCATCAGACATGGTGATTCCAAGCTGTTGAAAAAAATTCGCCGGATTGGGTTTTTGTCGTTTCATCAGTTCTGAACTGGATTGTAGACATCGTATTATCTCCATTCGGATATATCCTACCGAACGAGGAAGTATATTACGAGCGTTGCGCGGGAATAGACGTACACAAGAAACTCCTTGTTGTCTGCATGCGAATCGGGCGCAAGGGCGCCAACCTTAGCTTAGCCAGGTATAAACCGACTTTACAGACCGCTTGATAAATCACGCGATATTTTTCAAAATTCGTGGCATGACGCGGACGATTTTGCATATTGACATGGACGCCTTTTACGCGGCCGTGGAGCAGAGGGATAATCCGGAATTTCGCGGGAGGCCGCTCATAGTCGGCGCTGACCCGAAAGGCGGGAAAGGGCGGGGAGTCGTCTCAACCTGTTCCTACGAAGCCCG
>JGI24704J35079_10001395_pt1 | contig 10442 bp, 9 predicted proteins | sample TergutNt197P3_FD_35079 | JGI IMG/M metagenome (IMG submission 35079)
CTCCTCCTTACCATTCTTTCTTTGGCGCCGAGTATCATTATTCTTATGACAAGTTTTCTTAGGGTTTCGATAGTATTGGATTTTATTAAACGGGCTCTTTCNCTCCAGCAGGTTCCNCCTAATCAGGTTATTTTAGGGATAAGCTTATTTNTGACCTTTTTTATTATGTGGCCCACCTTTGATGATATTTATCAGAATTCATTCAGACCNTTGTCACAGGGCGCTATTAATGTAGAGCAGGCTTACCGGGAAGCGGAAGGGCCGCTGAGGCTCTTTATGTTCCGCCAAATGCAAAACACATCCGGCAGAGAAAANATACAACTCTTTATGGCCATGCGCGGGTTGAACCGGCCNCAGTCTCCGCCGGATGTACCCACCTATGTACTCATTCCTGCTTTTATACTGAGTGAATTAACCAAAGCTTTTTGGATAGGGATATATCTTTTTATTCCTTTTATCGTAATTGATATGGTAGTGGCAAGTGCCCTTATGTCTATGGGTATGATCATGCTGCCGCCGGTAATGATCTCCATGCCGTTTAAACTGATCCTTTTTATTCTGGTGGACGGCTGGAGACTTTTAACAGATTCGTTAGTTCGTTCATTTGTTTAAGGAGTTAAGGAGTGACATTAGGTCAGGCAACATCCCTGCTTCGTGAAGGTATACTGCAGGTGCTTTTTATGGCTTCTCCCCTTTTAATTACCGCAATGGTGGTTGGTCTTGTAATAGCCATACTGCAGGCAACTACATCCATTCAGGAACAGACTTTAACTTTTGTTCCAAAAGTAATAGCAATACTTTTGATTCTGGGTTTTTTGGGCGGCTGGATGTTTACATCGCTTTCGGATTTTACTGTGCGTGTATTCAGAATGATTCCCGAGGTTGTTCGTTAAATGGGCAGCTGCATATTGAGGTTTTTGAATGATTAGTGAAATGCTGAATGCTGCGCCTTTGTTTCTCCTGTTGGCAGTAAGAGCNCTGGCTATGATAGAAACCTCTCCCCTTCTTTCGGCAGAATCAAATCCCCAGATTGCCCGNGTCGCCCTGGCCGGCTTTGCCGCTTATGCGGTGTTTCCTTCATCCCAGGCAATCAANGTGCAGGGTATTGATCTTTCTTCATTAAGCTTTTTACTTATGCTCGCAGGAGAGGCANTTATCGGGATCATCACGGGATTTTTTATAACGATGATCTTTTCGGCTTTTTCTACTGCCGGTCAGTTTTTCTCTCTTCCCATGGGCTTTAGCGCTGCTGAAGTAATGGATCCTCTTTCACANACAGAAAATCCCCTTATGGGCCAATACCTGAACCTGGTAGCCATGATGGTCTTTCTTTCCATGAACGGTTTTCGTGAACTTTTTCTTGGCGGTTTTTGGCGCTCTGTCCAGTCGATTAACATTGCATCTCTGGCGGCAGGGCGGGAAGCTGTAACGGAAATGTTTCTTACAGGTTTGTCCCGGCTTTTTCTTGACGCTATGGTAATCTCGCTTCCTTTGCTGGGAACACTCTTTCTTTGTTCGNTNTCTACAGGGCTTATCTCAAAAGCGGCTCCGCAGGTTAACATACTTACCGAAGGATTTCCCATTGCCATTACAGTTGCCTTTATGATGATCCTTGCTACCATGCCTTTTATGGTTCAGGCCTTTAGCCATGTAATCGACTCGGGTTTTGAAACGCTGCAAAATCTTTATATTGAGATCGGTCAGCGTGTCATGGGAGGCACAATATGATAAGCCTCTATGCCTCCATGTANAATAAACCACTAATCGATCTTCAGTGGTTTGCGGCGGAGGATGAAGGCCGTACCGAAGATCCTACCGAACATAAAATACGCAAGGCACGGGAAGAAGGACGTGTCGCCAAGAGTCAGGAACTTATTGCCGCGATAGGACTGCTCTTTCCGGCAATTACTATTCTGTTTTCGGCAAGGTACATCCTGCGTACCTGTGTAGAAATGCTTCGGTTTTTCTTTACACGGATTAACGACTTCAGCGTAACCGATGGAATTGCAGCAGGTGTGTTTTTCCAATACTTTNCCCGGCTTGTCCTGCCCATAGTACTNTCGGCTATGGTTGCGGCGATTTTTTCCAATTTGGTTCAGGTTGGTTTTCTCTTTACAACCAAACCTTTGGTGCCGGACTTCTCCAAGATCGTTCCTCGTTTTGGACGCTATTTCCAGCGGACTTTGTTTTCTATGGAAGGTCTTTTTAATTTTATAAAATCCATTGTTAAAATGGCAATAATAGGCACTGTTGCTTATGTATTGATCAGAAGCAACATTGATAAGCTGGCAAATCTTCAGACTGCAGGGCTATGGAATGGATTTACCAAGGTAGCATCTTTAGCGGCGCAGCTTTTAATTATTTGCGCGATTCTCCTTCTTTTCCTTTCCATACCGGATATATTCTTTCAGCGCTGGCAGTTTAAAGAATCACTCAAGATGACCAGGCAGGAGGTAAAAGAAGAACGGAAGATGTACGAAGGGGACCCGATGATCAGGGGCCGGATTCAGCGGCGAATGAGGGAATTTATGAGCCGGAATATGCCGGTTAATGTTGCTAAAGCGGATGTTGTTATCACCAATCCTACTCACTTTGCTGCAGCTTTGGAATACGATGAAGTAACAATGGTTGCTCCGCTTCTGACAGCTAAAGGTGCTGATGAAATGGCATTCCGTATACGAAACATAGCACAGGAAAACGAAGTTCCCGTGATAGAGAATAAACCTCTGGCCAGGGCACTCTATGCGGAAGTTGAAGTAGGCCAGGCTGTACCCATGATTTACTGGGAGGCAATAGCCCAGATTCTGGCCAGGGTCAGGATGCTTGAAGAAGAACGCCGGCGTGTTGATGGTGTTGGGGCTTAGAGAGTGAGAAATTATTATGGCTGATGTCAGAACACCGCGGGGCGTCGTGAATTTTTTCGGAAACTCCACCGATTTTGCTATTGCCGCCGCAGTAGTTGCCATTGTGATGGCGCTGGTCATTCCCCTGCCCACGGCGCTGCTTGATGCATTAATGGCGTTTAATTTAATCCTTGCACTCCTGATACTCCTTATTGTGCTGTATACCAGAAAGGCTACAGATTTTTCTTCGTTCCCCACGGTACTCCTGGTGTCTACCGTTTTTGGACTTACCGTTAACGTTTCTTCTACCCGGCTGATATTAACCCAGGGAACCAGGTTTAACGGAAGAATGATTAAGGCCTTTTCTTCCTTTGTGGTCGGTTCCAGCGGAACCGAGGGCCTGGTGGTGGGGTTTGTAATCTTTATCGTGATTATTGCAGTACAGGCTGTGGTCATAACCAAAGGCGCCACGCGTATTGCGGAAGTGGCGGCACGGTTTACCCTGGACGCCCTGCCGGGCAAACAAATGGCCATTGAAGCGGAGTACAATTCCGGGGCGATTTCCGAAGAAGAATCCATTTCCAGAAAAAACGATCTTCAGCGCGAAGTAGATTTTTACGGCGCCATGGACGGTGCCAGTAAATTTATTTCCGGAAATGTTAAGGTGGGTATTCTTGTTACCGTGGTTAATATTTTGGGCGGAATTATTATCGGTACGGTGATTCATAACGAAACAATTAACTCTGCAGTGAGTACCTATATTTCCTTTTCCATCGGCGACGGCCTTCTTTCCCAGCTTCCGGCCCTTCTGGTGTCCACCGCCACGGGCATCATTGTTACCCGGTCGGTTTCGGACGGAACCTTCGGCGAAGATGTAACCAAGGAATTTTCCCGGGATGCCCGCATTTATGGAATTGGCGCTGTGGTACTTTTGGTTTTTTCGATAATTCCGGGTTTTCCCTGGTATGTGCTTATTCCCATGGCTTTATTGCTGGGAATCATTGCTTTCCGTCTTTCCCGGAAAAAGAAACGGGATTTTGAGGCGACCGTAACCAAAGCATCGGAAGCCGCCAAACCCCGTGAAGAAGCGGCGGAAATGTCTCCGGTGGTGCCGCTGGATCCGCTGTCGCTGGAATTGGGTTACGGTCTTATTCCCCTGGTAGACCGGGATAAGGGGGCGGAACTCCTTGAACGGGTACAGCGTGTCCGCAGGGAATCTGCGCTCGATTTGGGATTGGTGATTCCCCGTATCAGAATAATTGACAACATGAGACTGGAGCCAAGCGAGTACTGTCTTAAAATTAAAGGCGTCGATGTGGGCCGGGGAAAGATACGCATGGAGCATTTTTTGTGTATCAATCCCGGCAGTGTTAAGGAAGAACTGCCCGGCGAAAAAACACGGGATCCGGCTTTTGGATTGCCGGCCCTGTGGGTCAGCGCCGACAAGAGAGAAGAAGCGGAACGGGCAGGTTATACGGTGGTTGATCCGCCGTCGATTATTGCAACACATTTAACAGAAATAATAAAGCATCATGCATCGGAAATTCTTGGCCGGCAGGAAACACAGGCAATACTCGACGCTCTTAAGAAAGATTATCCGGCGGTGGTTGAAGAAGCCCTTAAAAGCCTTACCCTGGGGCAAATACAAAAGGTAATTCAGAATCTGTTAAAGGAACAGGTTTCGATACGGAACATGACTGCTATTCTGGAAGCTTTGGCCGACTACGGACCTGTTACCAAAGATGGACAACTCCTTACCGAAAAAGCACGTCAATCTTTGTCGCGGCAGCTTTGTCTTCAATATGCGGATGCAGAAAAAATATTGCGTGTACTTACCATAGAACCGGCTTTGGAACAGAAGATAATCGACAGCAAAGTGGAAACCGCTTCCGGCATTATTTCCGCCCTCGACCCGCCGGTGCAAAACGGCTGGATAAAATCGCTGTCCAGGGCAATTACTGCGGTACAGGAACAGGGCTGGTTTCCGGTAATACTCTGTTCCGAAGCGGCGCGTTTTCTGGTTAAATCCTCAACATCCAGAGAACTGCCCGAATTGGTGGTGCTTTCGGTGCCTGAAATTGTAAACGAGATAAATGTAGAAGCGGTGGGTGAAATCAGAATAGAGAGTGAGGTTAAATAGCAACGATGCCCCATTTTGTTGTCCAGGCCAGAACCCACAATGAATGCATTGACAAGATTATTACCAAGTACGGAAAAGATGCCAAGGTGTTACTGGAAAGAACCGTACAGAAAGGGGGTATGTTTGGCTGGAGGAGTCATGAAGAAATTGAGATGACAGGAATTTACGGTGATCGTCCGGTCGGATCGAATAGTTTGGAAACAACCAAGCGTCAGATACTGGCTGCAGCAGGCAAAGTAATGCCTGCAAATTCCGTATCTGTCCATCCGGAAGCAGCCGGACAACAAAGCCAAATTTCCGCTGCGAATGTTTCTATGCAGGCAATATTAAAAGAAATTGCCGGTTTGAGCGGAGCAGTTCACAGTTTAAACGAAAAAGTTGATGAATCAATTTCCGGCTCTGCCGCAATTAATTCTGCCAAACGGGAAAACAATAATCATCCTTCCATACAAAAACTGGAAGATGATCTTTTTAACAATGAATTTTGTCCTTCTTTTGCAAGAATGATACTTGACAGGGCTCGAAGGGAATTTCCCCTGAATGAACTGGATGATTATGAAGATGTGCAGAAACGGGTTATCCAATGGATTGGGGAAAAGATTTCTGTCTATGAAGAACCGGAACAACCTGTCCAGGGAAAGAAGAAACCGCGTGTAATAGTCCTGCTGGGTCCTCCCGGGGTAGGTAAAACAACTACCCTGGTAAAGCTTGCGACGCTTTACGGAGATTTGGGAGGAGAACAGGATGGTCTTCTGGATTGGCGTAAAAGGGTAAGAATGATCACCCTGGACAGATATCGTATCGGAGCGGAATACCAGCTGGAAAAATACGGAGAATGGATGAATATTCCGATTAGTGTGGCAGAAGATCATGACGGTTTAAAAAAGTTATTATCGTTATACCATCAGGATGTAGATTTTATTTTAATAGATACCATAGGCAGAAGTCCGCGAAACTATATGGAGCTTGGAGAAATGAAAGCCATATTGGATGCATGTCCCGCCAAAACAGAATTTCATCTTTGTGTTCAGGCATCCACAAAAACCGGAGATCTTCGGGATATCCTTAAACAATTTGGAATTTTTAAATATAAATCGGTAATAATTACCAAATTAGACGAAACAGACAAGGCCGGAAATGTAATTAGTGTTCTGGCTGAAGAAAATAAAAGTGTTTCTTTTATTACCACAGGTCAAACTGTTCCTTCCGACATAGAACGTGCTACAGTTATCCGTTTATTAATTAACCTGGAAGGTTTTGCTGTTGACCGCGAAAATTATCCGTCAGGGAATGCAGGAGTATAGAATGGAAGATCAGGCAGAAAAACTGCGTGAAATGATGAGGAACAAAAAAAACGGCCATAATAAATCTTCCACAGTAAAAGAAGCAAAAAAGACCCGGATTATTACTGTTACTTCCGGCAAGGGAGGAGTAGGCAAAACCAATGTATCGGTTAACCTTGCCCTGGCTTATGCCCGGACAGGACGTAAGGTTATTGTAATGGATGCAGACCTTGGGCTGGCCAATGTTAATGTAATGCTTAACATGATCCCCAAGTTTAACCTTTACCATGTGATCCGCAAGCAAAAGACGATGAAAGAAATCATAGTTGAGACCGAATACGGTATTTCCATTGTTGCAGGAGCTTCCGGATTTTCCAAAATAGCCAACCTTAGCGAAGAGGAACGGCAGTATTTTATTGAAGAACTTGGCACACTTTCGTCTGCTGATATTGTAATCATTGATACTTCTGCAGGGGTTTCCAGTAATGTACTGGATTTTGTTGCTGCTGCGGATGATTCTGTTATAATTACTACTCCTGAGCCGACGGCAATTACCGATGCTTACGGGATTATCAAGATTATAGCTACGGAAATTAATAGTCTTAACATGGGCTTAAAATTGGTTGTAAACCGGGTAAAAAACGCTGCCGAAGCGGGTAAAATAGCAGACCGTATGATCAATATTACCAGTCAGTTTCTTAACCTGAAACTGGAATACCTTGGGTTTATCTACGACGATACTGCAGTGACCCAGGCTGTGTTAAAACAGCGTCCCTTTATGGTGGTTGATCCCAAATGTAAAGCATCCCAGTGTGTTCAGCACATTGTGGGCCGTATGGATAAAATCGAAGTCCAGGACAACGGGGGCTTTGGGAAATTGTTTAAACGAATGTTCAAGGGAGATAATTAGACTTTGTTTAATTTTAAAATAAGCGGTATCGCCGCCGGAACTGCTTTTGTCCTTTCCCTTGTAATTGGTCTATTCAGCGGATCCGGATTTCTGATACCCCTTCTGCGGGCATTGATTTTTGCAATCATCTTTTTTGCCCTTTCCTGTTTAATCTTCTGGCTTTTGGCTCAATTTTTACCTGATTTGCTTAGCAGTCCCGAAGACGATCTTGGATTTCCGGTTTCCGGTTCCCGAGTGGATATCAGCGTTGATGGACCTGTTTCAGGAGCTTTTCCTGCAGATAACTCCGAGTCGGTTGATGATATAGCCGGAAGACCCTCGGCTTTGCCAAAGGCTGCTTCTTCACTACTGGATCAGGAAGGGAATGCAGGATATAATGAGGAAGGGGGGGTTGACGGCGATTTGGAAGCCGTAAGTGACGGGGAAGCCATGGGAGCCGGTTCGGAAATGCCGGGAAGATCCCGATCGGCAGCGACCCTTCCTGATATTGGCGAGGTATCGGAAAATATACCGGGAAGTGCTGCTGACGTGGAAAATATAGAAGAAATTGGCTTTGACAGTCCCGAACCAAGACGGCCTAAATCTTCTTCAAAAAAATCAGATATGGGGGATTTTAACCCCAAAGAACTGGCCCAGGCCATACAGACAGTATTAAAAAGAGACGATAAAGGATAGCCTATGGGGAAGACTTTCTGGGGTTCCGATAAATCCCGTGAGCCTGACATTGAAGACAAAACAGAAGAAGAACTCTGGATACAATACCGAAAGAAAAGAGATCTCAGGATTAGGGAAGCTTTTATTAAACAATATGCTCCTCTGGTAAAATATGTAGCCGGTAAAGTGGCAGTCGGGATGCCGCATAATGTTGAATTTGATGATCTGGTTGGATACGGAACATTCGGCCTTTTGGATGCTATTGATAAATTCGACCCGGATAAAAATGTCAAATTTAAAACATACGCCGTTACCAGAATCAGGGGGGCCATTTTTGACGAGCTCCGTTCCATAGACTGGGTTCCCCGATCGGTACGGCAAAAGACAAGGGAGATTGAAGAAGCCATCGGCGCTCTGGAAGCCCAGCTTGGCAGAACAGCTACGGATCAGGAAATAGCGCAGTCCATAGGTATGGACGAGACCGAATACCAGAAAGTAATGCAGCGTATTTCCAGTACATCCATTCTTTCCTTAAATGATATGTGGTTTTCCGGGGATGACAACGATAAGGTGTCTATCGGAGACGGGATAGAATCTCCGGCAAGTCTTAATCCCGATGTAATAGTAGAAAAAGAAGAAATCCGCAGGGTAATTGTCAGTGCAATTAACGATCTTCCGGAAAAAGAAAAAAAGATCCTGGTTCTTTACTATTACGAAGATCTGACCCTTAAAGAAATCGGGCAGGTTTTGGAAGTAACCGAATCCCGGGTTTCCCAGCTTCATACCAAAGCCATACTACGGCTCCGTTCCCGGCTTACCAATGTACGAAAAGGCATAGTATAAGATTTGCGTCTGTAACGCAAAATGCCGATAATTGTACAAGAGGTATATATTATTATGGTAGATTTTGTCCAGCTTCAACAAGCAATGAAAGAACGTCTGGAGCGGGATAGAGCTATTAACACCATTGAGGTGGAAGGCGCAACCCTGGAAGAAGCTGTATCTGAAGCTTCTACACTTCTTAATATGCCAATTCGCCGTATTGAATACGAAATTGCGGTTAAAGGATCCCCCGGTTTCCTTGGTACTGGGGTAAAAAAATGGAAAATAAGAGCTTACCAGCGGGTTACAGCTCAGACTATAGAAGAAGAAAAAGAAGCTGCAGCCGAAGAAGCTGAAGAAGCGGCCAAAGTTGCGCTGGATAAAGACGGAGACGCCTTTGTGCAGCTTCTTTACGACGGCGCTTATTTAAAGGTGATTCCTCCTGTAGGCCGGGGCACGAAAATACGGCCTTCGTTTGTTAATCAAATTATCGCGATCGTAATGTAACCGACTGCGATATGCAATTGGTAGAACAAATCGTTAAAGATGAAGCCGCAATGTATGTGCGGATCGGCAGTTTTCAGCACAACCTTGCCAACGATGCTATGGCTACGGTGGATGTTACCGCCGATGAAATGAAGGCGTCTATTACTGTAACTCCTCCGGGAATGGGCGGACGCGATATTACCATGGAATCCTACCTGGGTCTTTTAAGAAGCAGCAAGGTAGTTTTTGGTGTAGATGAGCAAATTCTTACGGAATTTACCGATAAGCCAAGCTACAAAGAGCCTGTTCAGGTAGCTTCAGGAATACGTCCTGTAGACGGCAAGGATGCCTTTATTCAATATAACTTTGAAACAGATCAAACCAAAATAAAGCTTCGGGAAGGTTCCAGCGGCCGGGTAGATTTTAAAGATCTTAATATTATTCAAAACGTAGTTGAAGGCCAGCCGCTGGCGAAAAAGACAGATCCCGAAGAAGGGATTGCCGGCCGTACGGTAACCGGCAAGGTACTCCCTGCAAAAAACGGCAAAGATATGGCGCTTCCTCTGGGAAAAAATGTTCATGTGGCGGACGATGGTGTCACAGTTATTTCCGACATGAATGGGCAGGTTATTCTTGCAAGCGGGAAAATAAACGTAGAACCTGTCTATGCGGTTCAGGGCAATGTAAATATAAAAACCGGCAACATCATTTTCCTGGGTAACGTGAATATCAGCGGCAGTGTAGAAGACGGTTATTCGGTAAAAGCAGCAGGCAACATTGAAGTACACGGTACTGTAGAAAAGGCGGAATTGGATGCTGAGGGAGATATTATTGTTTCTCAGGGGATTACCGGACGAAGAAGTGACGGGATGATCCGTGCAGGCCGTTCTATCTGGGCCAGGTTTATTGAAAACTCCCGTGTAGAAGCGGGGAATTTGGTTGTTGTTTCGGACGGTATNATAAATTCCCATGTTGATGCATTCAAGAGCATTATTTGTAATGGCAAGCGTGCTTCCATTGTAGGCGGCCGTCTGCGGGCAACCGAAGAGATCAACGCAAAAAGCATAGGAAGCCCGACCAGCGGTACAGAAACAATTTGCGAAGTTGGTTTTGATCCCAAAAGCAAAGAAAGACTGGAGGTTTTGAAAGGTCAAAAAGAAGAACAGGATAAACAGCTTGAAGAAGTTCAGCTTAATATCAATACATTAATCAATATTAAAAAACAGCGGAAAAGTCTTCCGGAAGATAAAGAAGTGTACCTTAACGAACTTATGGACAGACGCCAGCAATTAACTGACGATTTG
>JGI24704J35079_10001411_pt1 | contig 10345 bp, 11 predicted proteins | sample TergutNt197P3_FD_35079 | JGI IMG/M metagenome (IMG submission 35079)
AGCGGCCAGCATGTGGTGACGGCCAACAAGGCCCTCCTGGCCCACCACGGCCGGGAAATATTCGCCGCCGCGGCCCGGAACAAGGTCGAGGTTCTCTTTGAAGCGGCTGTGGCCGGGGGGATCCCCATCATCCGCACCCTCAAGGAAGGCCTGTCAGCCAACCGTTTCCGCCATATTTTCGGAATCCTCAACGGCACCACCAACTATATACTAACCCGCATGACCCGGGACGGCCTGACCTTTCAGGCGGCCCTGGCCGAGGCCCAGGCCTCCGGCTACGCCGAGGCCGACCCCACCCTGGACGTGGAAGGGTTGGACGCGGCCCACAAGCTCATCCTCCTGACCGCCCTGGCCTACGGCACCCTGCCCGCCCTGGAAGGCCTCCATGTGGAAGGCATAACCGAGGTGACCCCGGAGGATATCGACTACGCCCGGGAACTGGGCTATGTCATCAAGCTCCTGGCCGTTTCGGCCCGGGACGAGGACGGCCGCCTGGAAGTGCGGCTCCACCCGGCCATGCTGCCCCGCACCCATCTCCTGGCTGAAATCAGCGGCCCTTTGAACGCGGTCCTGATTTCCGGCCACGCGGTGGGGGATGTGCTTCTGAACGGGGCCGGGGCCGGCATGATGCCCACGGCCAGTTCCGTCCTGGCCGACCTGATGGACCTGGCCCGGGCGGACCGGGTCAATTCCACCGCCAGGGTGCCCTCCCTGGGTTGGTCCATACTGCGGGACGAACCCCCCAAGCTCATGAGCGAAACCAGGACCGCCTATTACCTGAGGTTCACCGTGGCCGACCGCCCGGGCGTTCTGGCCTCCATAGCCAAGCTCCTGGCCGAACGGGGCATCAGCCTGGCCCAGGTCATCCAGAAAAGCCCTCTCCAGGAATCCGTGACCCTGGTCATGCTCACCCACCTGGCCCAGGAGCGGGACCTGAAGGCCGCCCTGGCCGACTCGGACCGCCTGGAGACCGTGCTGGCCCCGACCAGGCTCATCCGCGTGGAAACCCGGCTTTGAAATACGTCATCCTCATCGGCGACGGCATAGCCGACCGGCCCTGCCCGGCCCTGGGAGGTCTGACCCCCCTGGCCGCCGCCCCCACCCCCAACCTGGATCTCATGTCCCGGGGCGGCCTTTTGGGCTTGGCCAAAACCGTGCCCGAGGGTATGGCCCCGAGTTCCGATGTGGCCATCCTCTCCCTTCTGGGCTACCATCCCCAAGGGCTCATCACCGGGCGCGGCCCCCTGGAAGCGGCCAGCCAGGGCCTCGACTTCAGCCCCGGAGACCTGGTCTTCCGCCTCAATCTCATAACCGTTGAAGAGACCGGCGGCGCCCTTTTGATGCGCGACCACGCCGCCGACAATATCAGCACCCCGGAAGCCCGGGAAATCCTGGCCGCTTTGGTTTCCGAACTGCCCTTGAGCGCCGGCCAAAGCCTCCACCTCGGGGTGGGCTTCCGCCATATCCTGATCTGGCCGGACCCCGCTCCCGAGCATGCTCCATCGCGGCCTCCCCACGACTACCGCGACCAGGACCTGACCCCGTTTTTGAACGACCCGGCCGCCCGCGAGACGGCCGCCCTGGTCCGGGCCTCGCGGCCCATTCTGGAAAAACACCCGGTCAACGCCAGGCGCCGGGCGGCCGGCCAACTCCCGGCCAACTGCCTGTGGCTCTGGGGCCAGGGCCGACGGCCCGTTCTTAAAACCTTTAACGAGCGCTGGGGCCTCACCGGAGCCGCCGTTTCGGCCGTGGACCTGGTCAAGGGTCTTGGGTGCCTGACCGGCCTGGAGGCCCCATCCATCCCCGGAGCCACGGGCTGGGTGGACACCAATTACCAGGGAAAAGTCGAAGCCGCCCTTGAGGCCCTGACCCGCCTGGACCTGGCCGTCATCCACCTGGAAGCCCCGGATGAAACATCCCACCGCGGAGACCTGGATTTGAAACTGCGGGCCATTACTGATTTTGACGCCCAGGTGGCCGGGCCCCTGTTAAAAGCCCTGCCGGATTTCGGCGACTTCAGGCTCCTGGTGGCCAGCGACCACCCGACCCCCCTGGAACTCAGGACCCATTCCGCCGACCCCGTGCCCTTCCTCATCTACAGCCGGCCGCCCATAGCTGAACCCAGCGGCCGGCCCTTCAGCGAGGCCGACGCGGCCGCCACCGGGCTCCTGGTTTCGCCCGGGGCGGACCTTGGCCGCCTCTTATTCGGACCGGAAAAATGAAACCACCTGAAAACGCCTTTGTCGCCCGCAGTCAGCACCGGGTCCTCTATGCCGACACCGATGCCATGGGCATAGTCTATCACGGCGCCTATTTCCGCTTTTTTGAACGGGCCCGAGAAGAATACCTGCGCCAGCGGGGCCGGCCCTATTCGGAGATGGAAGCCCGGGGCCTGGTGACCCCCCTGACCGAGGTGGGGGCCCACTTCTACCATTCCTTCCGCTACGACGAGGTCATTGTCATGGAGTGCTGGATCGCGGCCATCAAAAGAGCCAGCTTCCGCTTCGAATACCGGCTCTTTGTGGAAGAAAACCCGGCCGAGACCCGGGTTTCCGGCTACACTGTGCTGGCCGTGATGGACCGGGCCAGCCGCAAGATCATAAAAATCCCCGACTGGGTCATGGAAGTTATTACCTAAAGGCTCACCGCCGCTTCCAGAGCTTCCTCCAGGCTGCCGGCCAGGGCCGTCAGGGCCTTGGCCAGCATCAGGTTCAGAGGCAGACCGAAATCCTCAATCCAGCGGCCGTCCCGGTCGAGCAAACCATCCTGGCTGAACCCGCTGAGCCTGGTCAAGAGATCCCGCCGGTCAGCCAGATAGCCGATGACCCATTTGCCCCGGCCGTAAGCATAGGCGCACTCGAAGACCGTCCCGGAATCCGGCTCTATCACCCCCCTGAAGGGGTTCAGGTTGGCCAGGACGCCTTCGGCCTGGTCAATGAGGGCCAGGTTGTGCCGAAATATGGCCTCGGCCCCTTCCCCCCCTTCACATTCCTGGTCACCGGGCAAAAGAGGCTTTACCGCCAAAGGGGCGCACAAGGCTTTGATCTCAGCCTTAAGCCGGGGATATTCCGGGGCAAAAATGTCGGGGCCGGCAAAATAGATGGTTTTCATGTTCTTTCCGAGAGGGGCGCGGACGGGAGAGAAACGGGAGGGTTCAGACGACGGTGTAGATATTCCGGGCCCGGCCGGTTTCCATCTCGGCGGCCCGGCGGAGGCTGAGATCGTGGGCGGGCTGGTTCTGGCCCAGGTCCCGGGTTTGGGCCTCCTGCCGCAAATGACCGTGGTTCTGGTCATTGGTCGCCACCAGGCGGGAGTCCAAAAGACGCCTATTGACGATGCGGTCCGGAAAATCGGTGCTCATTAACCACGGCTCCACCAGGGCCTAAACCCTGCGCGAATTTATTTGGGGTAACGCCCCTTAGGTCTTTCTATAAACACAGAGCAGGCCTTCCAGGCTGTGGACCCGGCTCAAAACCTCGGAGGGCGCGGATCTGATGACCTGGTCCAGACGGCCCAAGAGCCGCCCGGCCTCTTTCAATTCCCCGGCCGGCGGCAGTTGCCTGGCCCGCCGGTTTTCCAGTGAAATCAGGCCCCCCGGGCCTTCCGCGGTGGTTTGAAACTGCTTCAACAGGGCGTCAAAACCGCCTGTTTCCAGCCGTCGGCCCGGTTCAGGGCGCTCCGGCCTGGGCGGCGGGGGCGTAAATTGCAGAATCTTCATTTAGCCCGCCTCTTCTCCATCAGTTCAGAAATTATAGCACAAAACGAACCGTCCGGCCACCCCGCGCATTTTCAGACGCGGAAACGGCCTTGAGGCCGGACGTTTGGCCGGTCTTACACCCCTTATCGACTTCCTTGAGTTATAACTTAAGGCTTTTTTCAGGTAAACCTCAAGTTTTTTTTAACGCCGCTCACTGGCGGCAAAAATCCACTTAAACGCTCCCTCCCTCAAAACCTTGGCCAGAGCGCCGTGGCCAAATCGCGGAACCTTTTGGACAGCCCGTCCGGGTACTTTTCGCCATGAGTTCTTTTGTCATCTGAATCATCATACTGCGCCGCTTCAGTCAAACCCACCGTCTGGGGAATGATATGATTGCGCAGCATGTCTTTCCAGAAAGCCGCATTATCATTATTCCGTCTTTCGGTGAGATGCCTGTGAATTTTATTATTCGCCTGATATTTGGTAATAACAATACCCGCCAGTTTTACCGGGTTCTTCGGCCGTCTGCTGTTAAGCCGCTCCACATATTCTTTGGTGCGCGCCGCGGCCAGGGTCAAAGAAAGGTAATCCGGTATGGCCGGAATAATATAAGAATGGGAAGTGGCCAAGGCGTTTTGCGTCAAAATGCTGAAATTGGGCGGGCAATCGATCAACACCAAATCGAACAGGCCTCTTAACTGGCTCTGGCTCAACAGCTTGGCCAGAGCGGCCCGGGGCACTGTCTGCCCTTGCGGCAGCAAACCATTCTGAGCATCCGCCAACTTCATGTCGGAAGCCAAGAGCGAAATATCAGACACCCATCTCAGGTCCGACACCTGCGGCTCCAGGCAGTCAACTAATTCATCAGCGTTTTTATTTTGAAGAAGAAAAGGCGCCAAGGTGCGGCCTTTTTTGTGCAGTTTTTCCAAATTTTCAGGCCCCACCAGCATGATCGAAGTGTCACACTGCGGGTCAATATCCACCACCAAAACTCTTTTACCTTCAATAGCGAAGGCCTCGGCCAGGGCCACGGTCAGGGTGGTCTTGGCCACGCCGCCTTTGAGATTGAGTATGGAGACCACTTTGGTCGCAGGTGCACTACCGGCCATGTTCGTCACACTCCTTATTGTTTTTCGCTATTATATATTGGTTATATCACCATGTAAATCTAGTTTTTTAGTTGCGCTTGTCACCTAGGCAAGCGGCTGATATAGTCCCGCGTGGCCGTGGCGATGAGACCGGAGCGGGTCATACCCAGGCGATCTCGTATCGTATCGACCTCATCAACCAAGGCCTTGGCCAGAGAGACATTCAGGCGCATCGGGGTCATATCCAGCACCGGCGGGGCAATATACTGATAAATCGTGTCTTCGGGATAAGGTAAGCCGTCCATCTCTCGTTCTGCCCTCACCTTGATCCGCACTTCTTCCAGAACTGAGGGCTCGGGAATGGAATTGTTCTGTTCAGTCAACCCGCGCAGCGCAACATACAAACCGGACGTGGCGTTACCAATGGCCTCCTCAACTGTCTCGCCTCCGGCGGCCACATTGGGCAGATCGGGCAAATATACCGAAAACCCCCCGCCTGATTCCGCTTTTTCCGGGACTATCCCGGCGATATAATACTTTTTCATATGCTTCCCTCTTTTTGGGGAATGCTCCTCCCGGTTATCGCAACTTTATTCCTGTCAGCCTTTCAATTTTTTTCAGCGTACCTATAGGAATGTCCTTTGACGGATGGTTTGAGATGGGAACCCTTCGGCCGCTGGGGCCTACTGCTTCCAGGGCGTGTTCCCGTCCTTGGCCTTCAGTCCACCCCGCCGCTTTTAACTTTTCCATCACCTCGCGGGGTTTCATCGTAACTCCTTTCAGAGTTTAGCACTACTTATAAATACACAATTTTTTACTTATTGTCAAACCTGCTTCAGAATATGGCAGACTCCGCAATCCAGTTGTTTCTGGCTAATCCGACTGAGGGATACATTTTCATAATTTTACCGTTTGACGTTTACCGCTTAACAGTATATATTAAATCATGATATTGAGTTTCGCCTGTAAAGAGACAGAAGAATTGTTCTTGAAAGGCTTCAACCGGCGTTTCGCGAGTATAATGCGTCAAGCTCTGCGCCGTTTGTATATACTCAACGCGGTTGTAACGCTGGAAGAACTTAGAAGGCCGCCTGGCAACCATTTAAAGGCTTTGTCCGGAGATCGAGCCGGGCAACATAGCCTACGCGTTAATGACCAATGGCGTTTGTGTTTTGTATGGAAAGACGGCCATGCGCATGAGGCGGCCATCGTTGACTATCATTAGGGGAGTAGGCTTTGAAAAAGCGGATCCGCATTCATCCTGGTGAAATCTTGCTGGAAGAATTTATAAAACCTCTTGGCTTGTCGGCTAATCAACTGGCCATAGAACTAAGGGTTCCGGTGAGTCGAATTTATGATATTATTCATGAGCGTAGAAGTCTCACTCTGGACACGGCAACCCGCCTGGGACGATTCTTCGGCACTTCTTCCTATTTTTGGATGAACCTGCAAAACACTTACGACTTGTTCAGGCTTGAAGACACTATGGCTGAAGAATTATCTCGTATTCAGCCGTACTTGGCAGTTGAACCTTCAGCCCCGCCGCCGGATGTTTGAGACGAAAGGCGAGTCATAGCGCTTATCATGTGACGAGGGTTTCACTTTTGGAATGATTTACACAAGTAAGCCAACATAATTTCAAAGAGTTATTTAATCAACAACATTCTAAAAGTGAAACCCTCTAGAAAAGAGTCCTCTTGAGGTTGAATGACGAGCCCTGGCCTCCGGCCGCGCCGGCGGCCAGGACTTTTTTCAGGGTCCGCAGTTTCTCAGCCAGGTGGGTTTCGCGCCGGAGGTCCAGGATGAAGCCGGCCCCGCCCGGAAGGGGCGGCTTTTTCAAGAGAGGGGCCAGGAAGACCGGCCGGTCGGAGGTGACGATGACGGCCTCACCTTCCCGGGCCAGGCGGAATTTTTCACCCTTGGGGCTGACCAGGGTTTCCCGGCTCTCCAGGGGCAGGCGGGAGGTGAAGAGGGCCGGCCGGCCATAGAGATAGATGAGGCGCTCAGCCGCGGCCGGGCGGGCCCAGAAGCCGGCCGCCGTTTCCTCATCCATTTCCAGGCTCAGGGTCACCCCGCGGCAGCCTAAAGAGGCCAGGGCCGCCTCGGCTTGGTGGTTCAGAACGCCCAGGCGGTGGTCGGCCCAAATCTCCGCCTCGCCGGCCCGCTTAAGGATGTTCAGGTGGCCGAGGTTGGCGGCCAGGAAGGTCTTGAAGCCCGCATCCAGAAGCCCCCCCAGTTCCCGCCCCAGCCAGGCCTGGCGGCGGTGGAACAACAGGGGCGGCAGGCTCCAGGCCAGCGCACCCGCCTCCTCTTTGAAATGGCGGCGGTTGCGCCGGACATGGCGGATATTGGCCTCGGTCAGGGGCAGGATAAGGCGGGCGGCCCCAAAGCCGGCCGCCTCCCGGATATCTTCGGCCCGCTCCAGCCAAAGCCAGTAGCGGTTTTTTTTGGATTCAGGCCGGGGAGGTCGGCCCGGCTCGGCCCGGGCCGGACGCCTGAGTTCCGGGGGCAGGCTCCGGGGGGCCGGCGACTTTCCAGCCGTAAGGCTCCGGACCAGGGGGGAGGCTAAAAAGGCCCGCTCCTCCCGGCCGGAGGCGATTTTAAAGAGCCAGCCTCCATGCTCCGGCAGGCGGGGGGCCTCCACTATCACCTCGACCCCGGCCGGAGCCGTTTCCACAGATTCCTGGTCCAGCCACAGGCCTTTGAGATTGAAAGCCGCGCTCTCCTCGCCGGTTTTGGCCTGGAGACGCAACCGGTCCAGCCGGGCCACCGGATTCAAGAGGGTCACGCGGCCCCGGCCGGGGCCCGCCGGTTCCATAAAGCCCAGTTTCAGGCCGGAGGTGGTCTCCTGACTAAGAGGCGCCATAGGCCCTTCCGCCCTAACCGCCCAGCCCCCCCCACAGGTGCGGCGGCCGGGGACCCGGGCCAGGATGCTTTCAGCCTCGGCCCAAGCCCGGGGCCAATCATCATCCGGGGCATCCAGGAGCAGACGGTAGGCCCGCACCACCCGGCCGACATAGTCCGGCCCCTTCATGCGGCCCTCTATTTTGAGCCCGGCCAGGGGCAGTTGTCTCAACTCCCGGAAATAGGGAGCCAAGGCCAGGTCGGCCATGGAAAACAGGGCCGCCTGACGCCGTCCCTGGCGGTATGAGCGGCGGCAGGGCTGGGTGCATCCTCCCCGCAGGGCGCTGCGGCCGCCCAGGAAGCTGGACATCAAACAGAGGCCGGAAAAGGAAAAACACAGGGCCCCGTGGATGAAGACTTCCAGGCCGATGGGGCTGTGGGCGCTCAAAGCGGCCACTTCGTCAAAGGCCAGTTCCCGGGCCAGGACGGCCCGGGTGAAGCCGGCTTCCTTAAGGGCCACCAGGCCCGGCAGGCTGTGGACAGCGGTGAGGGTGGAGGCGTGGCGGGGCACTTGGGGGAAATACTTGGCGGCCAGCCGGTTCAAACCCCAGTCCTGGATGATCAGGGCGTCGGGGCCCAACTCGGCCGCGGAGGCCAGAAGTTTCCAGGCGGTTGCCAATTCGGTCTCTTTGACCAGAGAATTGAAAGCCAGGTAAATTTTGACCCCGGCCCGGCGGGATTCCCTTATGACGCCGGCCAATTCGGCCAAAGTAAAATTTTCCGCATAAGCCCGGGCGGAAAACTCCCGGAGCCCCACATAGACCGCGTCCGCCCCGGCCTCCACCGCCGCGGCCCAGGCCCCCTTGGAGCCTCCGGGGGCCAAAAGGGCCGGGGGGCCCCCCGTAGGGGGTTCAAATAGGGCCTGGCCCGCACGGGGCTTTACTGGTTTATGGCTCACGGTCAAGTATTGGGCGCGAGCCCCAGGGCCCGGGCCACGGCCAGGGCGGCCGCGTCAACATAGGCGGCCCTGTCGGCCGGGCTCTGGGTCCGGCCGGGCTCGGGCTGGGGCGCNCCGGCCANGTCCAGGCTGAGAGGCTGGTTGACCAGGGCCGGGTCGGTCCTGACCCCGTAGTCTTGCGCCAGANCGCCGGCCCANTAGGCGGCCTGGAAATCGGCGAACTTCAGGGCGTGGGCCGTGGAATCCACCAGGGCCCGGTCGCCCGGCCGGACCAGCCCCAATTTGAGAGCCGNAGCCAAACCGGCCAGCCCTTCCCCGCCCTGGGTGCAGATCGTCAGCCCGGCCCGGTTGGCCCGGATCATGTGGTCCATGATCTCGTTCTCCGTCACCCGGACCACGAAGAAACGGTCGGCCCCGGCCAAGCGGCAATATTCCCCGGCCAGCCGGACCACCCGGGGAAAGGAAACCGGGTCGCCGATCATGGCCGCCTGGGCCACGGACGGCCGGACCGTCACCGGCTCGTAAACCCGGTCCGGACCACTCTGGCTGAAGTAGCGGAAAACCGGGTCGGCCTGGGCGGACTGCACCGCCCCCACCTTGGGCAGGTGCTCGACCACCCCGTAGCGGTGGAGCTTGAGGAGCCCGCTCAAAAGGGCCGTGAGGTTCCCGGCGTTGCCGACCGGCAAAAACAGGGCCAGGTCGCCCATTTCATAGTCGAAGGCCTGGGCCGCCTCGAAGGCGTAGGATTCCTGGCCCAGCACCCGCCAGGGATTCTTGGAGTTCAGAAGAGCCACCTCATAGCGCTCGGAGAGGCGCTCCACCACCTTCATGCAGTCGTCAAAAACCCCCGGCAGTTCAATGACCCGGGCCCCGGCTCCCAAGGGCTGGCCCAATTGGGCCGGGGTGACCTTGCCCCGGGGCAGAAGCACGGCCGACTTGACAGCCGGACCCAGGGCGGCCGCGTAAAGGGCGGCCGCGGCCGAGGTATCGCCGGTGGAGGCGCACACGGCCAGCACTTCCTCCAGACCCTGGGTCCGCCGGAGATATTTCAGATAGGACAGGGCCGCGGCCATGCCCCGGTCCTTGAAGGAGGCGCTGGGGTTCAGGCCGTCGTGCTTGATGAAGACTTCCAGGCCGAAGTCGGACGCCAAATGGGGCGGGACAGCCACCACCGGGGTGTGGCCCTCACCCAGGTAAACCACGTCTTCCAGGGGGATCAGCGGGGCCAGGAACTCGTGGAAGGTGAAAACGCCCCGGAGGGGCTGGAGATTGAGGAGCCGGCGGCAATCAAAGAGCCGCTGCCAGAATTTTCCGGAAAAGCCGAGAAGGGCCTCGTCGGCCCCATCCTCCAAAAGTAAGAGGCCCCCGCAGGCGGGGCAGGTGTAGTGGAGACGCCCGGGCGGCTCGGCCCGGCCGCAGGCCAGGCAGTGGTAACTGAGCCCCGGCCGGGCCTTGGGGATGAGATGGGGCCTAAGATCGGGCGGAGCCTCTTCCAATTTCATGGATCACCTCACGCAAAAGCGGCTTCCGAAGGTTCGGAAGCCGCTTTTTAGCCGCGCCGCTTAAGGAAGCTCAGCCGCCGATGATCTTGAGTATCGCGCCTTGGTAGGGGATGCCGTAGATGATGATCAAGGCCACCACCAGGGCGTAGATACACAGAGATTCGATGAGGGCCAGGCCGATGATCATGTTGAGGCGGATGACGCCGGCCGTCTCCGGGTTGCGGGCGATGCCGGACAGGGCGCTGAAAATGGACAG
>JGI24704J35079_10001413_pt1 | contig 10329 bp, 7 predicted proteins | sample TergutNt197P3_FD_35079 | JGI IMG/M metagenome (IMG submission 35079)
AAATTATTGAAAAATATGAATTTGAGTATATCGAAGATCATCGAGAAAATACCAATTTTGATTTATTTTTGAAAACAAAAAATAATATAAATATATATTTTGAAATTAAATATACTGAAAATGAATTTGGAAAAGAAATAAAAGACGAAAAACATATACAAAAATATAATACCATATATAAAAATAAATTGAATGTATTTAACAATGTCAATATAGATATATTTCTTCAGTATTATCAAATATTCAGAAATTTAATTTATAATGATAACGGATATAATATTTTTGTTTTCCCAAGGAATAGAATAGATCTAGAAAATAGTTTAAATGAGGTTTTAAATAAGCATTGTAATAAAAATCAACAAGAGCATACAATAATAATGTATATAGAAAATATTGTTGATTCAATTTTGGATTATGATAATCAAAAAATAAAAGATCATTATAAATTATTTATGGAAAAATATTGTCCAAATAAAGTACGGGCGTACTGCACATAACAGTTTATGGAACTATCGACCTCGGTTGACAGTAGGGTATAATAAGCCGGGGGTTAAAATGAACAAAGAGGATCAAAAAACTGTCAACCGCAAAATGAAAATTTTAGATTATGCGAAAGAGATCGGCAATGTATCAAAGGCATGCCGTTATTTTGGTATTTCGAGGGANACTTTTTATGAATGGAAACGTTCATTTTCCAAAAAAGGCACTGAAGGGTTAGTTAATAAAAAACCCGGCCTTGTTCNTGGGTCTTGCCCATGGAGAATACAGGGCGAGGTGGAAGAAAAAATCTTATATCTCAGAAAAACATATCATTTTGGACCGCAAAGAATATCTTGGTATCTTGAACGGTACCACGGATTAAAAATAAAAGGCGTTTATTCAGTCTTAAAACGAAACGGCCTTAACATGCTACCGGCCTCCGAACGAAAGCGCTCTATCCCGTCGAAATTTACCAGATATGAGAAACAAACGCCGGGACATCATGTTCAAATTGATGTAAAGTTCCTTGTTTTTAAGAATTCCGCTGGTAAAAACATTAAAAGGTTTCAATATACGGCTATAGATGATGCTTCAAGAATCAGAGCGCTGAAAATATACAAAAAGCATAACCAGGAATGCGCTGTACAATTTGTGGATTATGTTATTAAAAAATTCTCATTTCGGATCATGATGATCAGGACTGATAACGNCCATGAATTTCAAGCAAAGTTTCATTGGCATGTTGAGGACATGGGCATAAAGCATGTATACATAAAACCTGGGACACCTCGCCTGAACGGGAAAGTGGAACGATCACACAGAACCGATGAAAATGAATTCTACCAGCTACTTGAATACAAAGACGATGTGGATCTGGAAGCTAAACTATCAGAATGGGAAAAATTTTATAATTTACATAGACCGCACGGTGCTTTTAAAGGGATGACCCCTTTCGAAGTTTTGAGAAAAAAGTTAGCATGATTTTGTCAGCGGAAGTCGGGAACATTACATCCAGCGGTACAGGGCGGGTATATGGAGTTGTAGAAGAAGGCATATATCAGACCATAGGTCAACACAAACCCTCATACCTCTTTTAAAATATCCACTTTTCCGACAAAAAACCCATTATTTAGATATTCCCTCTAAAAAATGGATTAAAAAATGGCGTAAAAGTAGTTGATTTTCCATGATATTAAATACTCCAAAATATGCTTCAATATACCTTTAACTCTAGTAATTCGTTACAGGATAAGGATATAATACGCTTAGATAGTATGAGATGGTTTTTGGCAGGCCGGGTTTGATAAATCTCATAACCCGGAGGTCACAGGTTCGAGTCCTGTCCCTGCTAGAACGAAAAGCCGCCTTCGGGCGGTTTTTCGTTTACCGAGAAAGCCTTAAGAAGCCTCCAAAAGGGGCTTTTCTGGCCTTTCTGAACACTTAAGGAGGTACGTTGTACTATTTTAGGTGGGGTTCTTCCCCCTCCAAAGGGAGGTCCTAACCATTGCTAAGACCGAATGACATATAGAACGACATAGAGAGTATTGGCTGGTTTGGGATGAAACAAAAAACACGGCTGACGAATTATCCCAATGGATTAGTGAATAACTAACTATCTGCAAAATAAAATTTAGGATATTTAATTATGAGGCATCTCGGGCCTCAAAACGACATAGAGAATTGGAAAACCAGAAAGCCTTCGGTACGTCTCAGTAGCCTTCAATCACCCAAATAACTTGCAAGAATGAATTCTGGAATGTTTAATAATCTTAGATAATACGCAATGGGTTTCAGTAAGAGCCGGGATTGGTCTCCTTACCGATCTTGCTTATGTACAATTTGAAGGGATCGATAAAAAGACTATCGACATTGGAGTTCCCCGGCCGGTGAATGCGTGTACCGGCAAGGTTTGCAGTAGAACAGATGTTTAACAGACCGTTGATTTAATTTACACGGCGCTTGCTCTGTTGCAATTCTTCACAATTTAAAAATACCACTCTTTTAATATCAGGTAAAATAGGTTATTATCAAGTTGATAAGCATTGGTATCTCAGGAATGTAACCTTATTATTGTGATGTATCTTTTATTAAGGGGCTCAATTGTGAAAAAAACAAACAACCTTTTCGGTTTTATTATTCTTGCAGTAGTATTGGGATTGGGTATCACAGGGTGCGTAGGTATAGGCAATGTAACCATCAGGACCGATTCCAATATATCATCGGTACGGCTCGGCGGAACTCTCCGGTTCAGCGCATCAGGGAAGAATATAGTATGGGTAGTCAGCTCGACAAGTGATGGTGCCGGACCTGTTACAAACGGGACTACTATCTCTTCCAATGGAGTGCTTACTGTAGCAATTAACGAAACATCAATTATTCTTTACGTTATAGCAACATCCGAGGATACCGGTCAATCCGTATCCAAACAGGTAAGGGTTACCACGGTAACAAATGTAGCCGTCGATCCCGTAAACGGGTCTGTCAGAAAGGGCAGAACCCTCCAGTTCAGAGCCTCGGTTACCGGTTCCAACAACCCTGATAGTACCGCAACGTGGAAGGTTAGTTCAAATGCCGCCGGCACCGGAGCTGTTACGTCAGGGACAGTTATAAATAACAACGGGTTGCTTACAGTGGCAGCAAACGAAACATTGACGACACTTTACGTTTTTGCAACTTCTGTAGTGGATCCCTCAAAATCCGGCAGTACTTCTGTTCAAGTAATTATCCCTATCGTAACCGGTGTGGTAATTAATCCTTCAAACCAGTCTGTAACAAGCGGCGGAACACTCCAGTTTAATGCCTCGGTTACAGGTATCAATGAACCTGATAATACCGTAACATGGAGAGTTAGTTCGAACGCCGCAGGTACCGGAGCTGTTACGACGGGAACCAATATTAACGCCAATGGGGTTCTAAGAGTAGCGGTCAACGAAACAGTACCAGCCCTCTATATTTTTGCAACTTCTGTAGAGGATCCAACCAAATACAGTAGTACCATTGTCACTGTAATTGTCCCCGTTGTAAGCGGTGTAGTCGTTAGTCCGGGAAGCCAATCAGTGAATAGGGGCGGAACACTCCAGTTCTATGCCTCGGTAACCGGTACCAATAACCCCAGCAATGCCATTACATGGAGAGTCAGCTCAAATGCTGCAGGTACCGGAGCTGTTACTGCGGGAACCAGTATAAATGCCAATGGAGTGCTTACAGTAGCCTTAAACGAAAATGCAGGTGTTCTGTACATTATAGCGACTTCTGTAGCAGATCCTTCAAAATTCGGCAATGTCGCTGTCAGTATTTTTACTCCCGCTGTAGCTGGAAACCAAACGCAGCAAGATCAGAGTCAGAATCAGCAAGGGCAGAATCAACAAAGACCAGGTCAGAATCAGCAAGGACAGAATCAACAAAGACCAGGGCAGAATCAACAGGGACAAAATCAGAACCAACAAGGTTCAAGCCAGAATCAGCAAGGGCAGAATCAACAAAGACCAGGTCAGAATCAACAGGGACAAAATCAGAACCAGCAAGGTTCAAGCCAGAATCAGCAAGGGCAGAATCAACAAAGACCAGGTCAGAATCAACAGGGACAGAACCAAAACCAACAAGGTTCAAATCAAAACCAGCAAGGTTCAAACCAGAATCAACAAACTGTTCCCGCTACTCCCGCTGTAACCGGCATAACTATCAGTCCCGCAAATCCAACAGTTGCGGTAGGCAGTCCACTGGATTTATCTGCCACGGTTGCCGGTACCGCCTCCAATAAGTCCGTAACATGGAAAGTTAGTTCAAATGCTGCCGGTACCGGGGCTGTTGGAAACGGAACCAGTATAAACAACAATGGAAAGCTTTCAATATCGGCAAATGAAACTGCAGCGACTCTTTATGTTACGGCAACATCTGTAGCGGATCCTACAAAATCCGCCACAATAGCAGTAACGGTAATTAGCAAGAAGAATTAGTCCGGATTCACGAATAACATTACCGCCCGGCTGCATAGCAGCCGGGTTTTTTTATAGTATTTTCTGGACAATACGGAAAAACCATTGAATAATGGTAATTGAATAACCAGGAGGATTTTGTGGAAATTACAACTGATGTTTTGGTAATTGGCGGTTGTACGGCAGGACTGTATTTTGCGGGGCTTATGGCAAAACAGGGCTATAAGGTACTGGTCTGCGACAAAGCACCGGAAGAAAGTCTTGGTGCACAATACGATATTATTCATCTGGGCAGAGAACATTTTAAACGATTCGGTCTGCACGAACCGCAGAACGGCGATCCTGAATATGTAGCGCGTTTTACCTTAAGTTATCTTCGTTCTGCTTTAAACAAATGGCCCAAAAAAGTACATAGCGATATTCTGGTACTGAGGCGGCAGCAAATCATTAAGCGGCTTGCTGACTGGGCAAAGGAACAGGGAGCGGAAATACTTTGCGATACGGCTTTTAATAAACCGCTGTTTAACAATGACGGAAAACTTGTTGGTGCAGTATTTAATAAAAAGTCTGAGGAAATTTCCATTACTGCCCGGCTTTGCGCAGATGCTTCGGGTATTCCGGCAGTGCTTCGAACCGGTTTGCCCGATAATTACGGCGTCGAAAACTTTATTACAGGACCCAGAGATCAGTTTTACGTTGTTCTGCATTATGTGAACCTTAAAAATCCGAAAAAGGACAAGGTTGAATTGAATAATACGTGGACTCATTACAAGACATGGCTTGCCCCCCAGCATGGCGCAGGGGGAGCCATTATGGGTATTGGGGCGAATCTTTCTTTTGAATATGCAGAACGATGTTTCCAGCGATTTGCCGCACTTGGTTTCCTTCCCGAATATACCCTTGACCACATTGAGCAGGGCAGTACTCCTTACCGCCGCCCTCCTTACAGTTTTGTTGCTGATGGTTTTGTGGCTTTGGGCAGCGCTGCCTGTATCAGTAACCCCTGGTCAGGAGAAGGTGTTCCCTATGGCTGGCTGCTTTGTTCTATTGCTTCGCAGGAATTCGGAAAAGCAATGCAAAACGGTGCATATCCGCTCCGGAAGAATGTATGGGCCGTCAATGTCCGCTATATAAAAGAACAGGGCGCCGAATTTGCCAAAAACCTTGCCATGTTAAGCGGAGCTGTTTCCTGTACAGAAAAAGAAAACGACTATGAATATAAGCACAGTATTATTTATGAAGATGATGACGAAAAGGGGAAAGGCGGCAGCATGATTCCCAAATTGCTGAAAGGTGTTTTAACCGGCGGCATTTCTTTTGCTGCTTTGGGGAATCTCCTTTCTGCGGCCGGCAGCGGGGAAAAAATTTACAGACATTACATGGCTTTTCCTGAAAACATTTCTGGTTTTGGTGCATGGGTACAAAAAGCGGAAAAACTCTGGTCGAAAGCAGGCAGCATGGCTGCCCTTGCAGAAAAGGATTTACAGTCGGGCAAATTATAAAATCAGCAGTGTTTAAAACCGGAAAACATTACCCGGTGTTTTCCAGTTGTTTTTTGTATGCCTTGATATAAGGTTCCAACAATCGCCGTTTTTCGCCGGTTTCTTTTTCGTAGTATGTGCCGCCAACTATAAAGCATGCAAAACCGCCGGCTGCAATTGCAGGGATACATAATTCCCTGATATCAAGATTGTTATGATTGCCGGAAGCAAGAGCTTTTGCAAGTTCAGCAATTACTTGTCCTGTAAAATTATCCCCGCAGCCGGTGGTGTCTCCGCGCCTTTCCGGATAAGCTGCAAGTTCACTGTTTACTTCCTCGCAAACCGGCAGGTAAAGTATGTCCGTTTTTTTAAAGCTTACAAAACTTGCTGCATCAGCGCCGAATAAACCGGACCTGCCGGCACAAAGCAAGACGGGTTGTCTGCCGCGGGTAATTATTGCGGCGCCGCAGCCCTGGTTTATAAACCACGCGGCAGCTTCTTCAGCAGAAACCTTTCCCGACGTTTTTAACGCTTCTTCCTGATCAGCGATGAGTACATCAATATATTGGTAGGCATCATCCTTTTTGCCCAGTTTCCATTTTTGCCCGGGATTTTCTGCTTCATTACGAAAATCGAATACCAGGTTTACTTCCGTTAAGGCGCCGTTTTTCCGTGAACGTTTAAGAAGTGCTGTAAGGTTGTCGTGGAGGCATGGGGTAAGACCTGTTCCGCCGAAAGCAATAATATCTGCATTAAAAAAATCATCACTTAAATCTTCCGGAAGAAATATGTCTTGCGCTCCTTTCCGGTAAACAAAGGTTCTTTCTCCGCTGCCGTTGTCGTAATGGGNATCGGAAAGCACATCTACACGGGAACTGGGACAGTTCTTTTGTAATATGGAAGTATTTGTAAAAGGCAAGACAGAGAATTTTTTTTCCAGTATATCACCGGTGGTATCACTGCCCCTAACACCGAAATAGCGCACGGCAAAGGATTCGCCTCCTGTAGTCTTTCCGGCAAGGATTTGAGCAGCATGAGCCATGGAAACTGCCGAAGGGCCGCCGAGGTTCCAGGTATCAGGGGCTTTGTTTGCATTCAGGGAAGCAAGAACTTCGTCATAGTTTTTGCCCATAAATTTTTCCAGGGCATCCGAATAAACCAATTGTCCCGGAGTTAGTCCGCCGTCGCCGCTTTTTTTCGACATTGCTTTTTGATAGGCAGGGCCGGAAAAATCTTCATCCGCATAAATACAATCCAATAAACCGCAGCCTGTTCCGTGGATAGTCAAGGGTATTTCCTTCGCTTTCCGGTAATTTCATCTATGTGAATTTTCCAAACAGCTGTCCGGGAAAGCATTTGTGCTGCTTCATTTTCGAATGCATGCATATTACCGGGTATAAAACGTTCGCTGAGTATTCGCAGTCCGTGAAGTTTTTCTTTGTCATTTGTTACTTCTTCGGCAGTACCAAACACAATGGCAGACTCATAAACTGCGGTAAAACAATTTTCGGGGAATTCGACATTTCCAACAAAGGTAATACAGACTTTTGGCCTGGCGCGGAGGATTTCGAGCTTGTGTCCTTCCATGGCACAGTGAAAGTAAAGCCAGTCTGTTTCCCGAATAAAAGAAAGCGGGACGCAGTAGGGGGCAGCCTTATGGTCCGCGACGGACAGTACGCCCCAGGACGCTCGATCTAAAATCAACAGCGCTTCTTCGCGGGTTGTTTCCCTGTCTTTTCTTCGCATATTCATGTTAAAATCCCAAATCCTGTCCTATGATGATCACTTTAATCCGGCCGGCAGGTCTGCAAAGTCTGGTGATCACAATTTGCGCACAAATTGAATCGTAAGTTTTACAATCTTTGCAGAAACCGAAAACAATGCATGGAGTTTTATTATCAGGAAAACGCTGTGTGTTCAGGGGAGCGGCAATGTTTCGTGCCCGCTGTATGGCATCATCCAGTGTTTTGGCAGCCTTGGCGATGCTTGTAACAATAATAACCTGCTTGGGGCCGTAACAAAGAGCCGCTACGCGATTCCCATAAGCGTCGATGTTAACCAGTTGGCCGTCTTGGCTTAATGCATTTGTCCCCATCAGATATGTATCACAGAGAAGACCCTGCCGCATTAAGTCAGTTTTTTCTTCCGGCGTTTTTGCTGCATCCCTGTTGATCACCTTGTAACCGCGTTTTTCCGCTTCGTCATAGAGGTTCATGACTTTGGCCGTCATCGATCCGCCCCAGGAAATAACATGTTCCTTTGGGATAAGACTAAAAACTTTTTCCACGGCCTGAGAAATGTCGTCAAAATATGCTGCTTCAAAATGCCGGTCTTTCAATGCTTTGACCAGTTCCGTGCCCAGTTTTGAATTGCGCAGTTCATAGAATGATTTTGTTGTATTGTCCATGCATATCTCCTTATACTAAACCAAAACTAACAGAGTTTTGGTTTAATCTAAACTATACCAGAAAATACTTTTTTGGTACTATTACTAATGATCGGACTACATTCTGCAGAAGGACGGCGCAAACCGGCAGTCCTTGCCATCATCATTTGTGTATTAATTTGGGGCTTTTCCTTTATTTCAATTAAAGTTGCAGTTTCGGTTTTTCCTCCAATGACTTTGGGCGCTGTTCGCTTTGCAATGGCCCTTGTACTGCTTTTTACCATGTACCGCGTTTCGATAAAAAGGACAAACGAGAAAAATCTCCTGACCAATATTAAGAAAGATCTGCCTTTGCTTATCTGTTCCGGTCTTATGGGAATAACCTTTTATTTTTTCGGAGAGAACAACGGCGTGGCTTTGGTTTCTGCATCCGAGGCTTCCATTATTGTTGCAGCAATTCCGGTACTAACTGTAATAGCCGATTGGCTGTTTTCCAGGATATCATCAGGCAGCCACACGCAGCTTGGCTGGCGGCATTGGCTGGGAGCTGTTGTTTCCATGGCCGGGGTTGTACTTGTTGCCGGCATTTCCCTTTCTCTTTCAGGGAGTATTAAAGGTTATCTTTATATGGGAGGAGCCGCTCTTTGCTGGGTTGTTTACGGCTTGCTTACCCGCCCGCTTTTCGAACGAAAGCGATCGCGTATCTATGTTGTATTCTGGCAAAATCTTTTTGGATTTATCGGCTTTCTTCCATTCGCCTTTCTGGAACGTGCAGAGTGGACAAAACCGTCATTGTTTGTATTCTGTCATGTGCTCTTTCTTGGATTGTGCTGTTCGGCAATGGGATACTGGCTTTATGCTCATGCTCTGGAAATATTGGGAATGTCGGTTACAGCGGTATTCATTAATCTGATCCCCGTAGTAACGGTAATTGCCGGTTTTTTTATACTTGGCGACAGGCTTACAGTACTGCAATTTGCAGGAGCAGTATTGGTAATTGCAGGAGTATACCTGACTGTTTTGCCAATGCGTAATAGCCGGGTTATTAATCCTGAAAAGTAATTACAGTTTTTAATCCTTCAGCTTTCTTCGCATATTCAATCGCTTCGGAAAATTCCGTAATCTGACAGCGCCGGGATATAAGCTTTGACAAATCCAGAGTTCCTGCGGCGGCCATTTTTGCTATGGCCCGGTACTGGTTTACATTTCCCCTGGTGGAACCGTAAATGGATAGTTGTTTGTAATGAATTAAGTTAGAAGGTATTGTGATCATGTCTTTTCCTGCCGGAAGGCCTCCAAAATAGAGGATACGGCCGTTCATGCCGGTTATTTTAAGAGCGTCTACCTGGGCAGCGGGCGCCGGACATGCAGTAATGACAACATCAAAACCCTTGTTGTTCGTTAAGCGCATTGCTGCAGCTTCAAGATCGTCATCTTCAATTGCTTCCGAACCGGGAACAATATCTACGCTTTGCTTCATTCTTTCGCGGGACAGATCCCGCATATAAACCTTTGCAACCCCGAATGACTTTGCCAGGAGGCCGTGCATTATCCCAATGGGTCCGGCGCCGATAATAAGCACTTTATCGTTCAGGCGTAAACCGGTTAGCTGTTGTCCGTTTAATACACAGGATGCCGGTTCAATCAGGGCTGCTGCATCCAATGACATTGAATCATCAAGGATCATAATGTTCCCCTGAATTACGGCGTTTCGGGGTATTCTGACATATTCTGCAAAACCTCCGTCCATATTAATGCCGAAGGCTGTGTAGTCAGGGCATAGATGGGTATCTCCGGAAGTACACCAGTCACAAATACCGCAGCCAATATTCGGCGCCAGAGCGATTCGCATTCCCCTTTTATAACCTTTAACATTCTTGCCGGCTTGTTCAATAATTCCGGAAATTTCATGGCCTAAAACCAGAGGATGATCGTTATCTACTCCCTTATAACCGTTTCCGATCATACGCAAATCAGAACCGCAGATTGCAGCTGCTTTTGTTTTAAGGAGTATCTGATCATCGTTAATTTCCGGAATTGCACATTC
>JGI24704J35079_10001415_pt1 | contig 10317 bp, 9 predicted proteins | sample TergutNt197P3_FD_35079 | JGI IMG/M metagenome (IMG submission 35079)
GCACCGGTGTCGACCCCATTGGGTATGACGAATATCTGTTCCAGAGGGTAGCCATATGATCTAAAGATGTCCTGACGGGTTGTTTCGGAAACAGTGAAAACTGCACGACATTTCTTCATGAGGCGCGGGAGCAGAAAACGAAAGTAGATATAGACTTGTGGATGCTGGCTGGGAAAGTGCAGGTGAATGAGATCGTGCACAGTAATGATTTGCCCGGGCTGATTGGGTAATCCGTGATGCGTTGGTGAGTACACTAACCTATCAGGGTCGAAACGCAGCGAACGTGCCCACAGGTAGCGTCGCATACCAACGAATCTTCCTTTGTCAATGGCAACCGATTCAGGTGCCTTGGTCAGCACATTGCCACGAGGTAGCCTCCCGTTTCCCGCGACGAAATCGAGATCGAATCGCTCGGCCAAGCCTGTGACGCAGTTCTCCGAGTACGTGCCTAAACCCGTAGGCTGAGGGCCGAGCATGGAAAGATTGCAAATCAGTTTCATTGTGATGTCAGAAGTGTATCTATTGCTTCGATCGTGAAGCCATACCGTTGACCCACGACACCGTTATGTCCGCCCCAACCGACTAGGATTTGCTGAACATCGCCGAGATCCAGTCGGCCATTGTTGTCGCGTGCCCAAGAGGCTTGGCTTGCAAGGATAAACAGCCCGGAGTATACCTTGCCTCCACTCTCATTCTGTAGGTCGACGACCCATATCCCTCCTGTTTTTTCAATCAGCTGGAGCCGCAGAAGGGTTGGAGGGAAAGACCATCCAGGTGTTCTGGCTATTTGCAGGCGTACTCCGATCATGGCATCGAGTCCGCTCGCCGGAAGCTGCATTGCGGGGAAAACCCACGAATTTCCAGATTGACTGATGCGGCTTGTTATGGTTACAGAACACGTTTCTGGCGTGCTGTGTGCTCGTTCAATCGTTAAGTCAATATTTTTGGAGTGTTTTGGTATCCAGCGTGGACACGCGCTGTTTGGCATTAGCGGATGGGTTGTTATGTTCGTCGCTTTGGTGGAGGTTATGTCCGGGGTCAACGCAATCCGCACGATGTCATTGCCACTTTCACTTTTAACTTGAGCCATCGCGTAGCTTTTACCTACTGCCATCAGGTTGGCCTGAAAACGGCACGTAAACGTCTCACCATCTGGCCTGGGGTGTTCAATCGTGTATTGCGCCGGAGAAAGCAGTACAAGTCCCGGCCCGGGGATGCAGCCAATGGTCAACTTTTCAGCACCTGAGTTGGTCAGGTAAGCGCGTCCGGTGATTTCTACTGATTTCCCGTCGCTAACGCTTGCTGCAGTTTTATCACCAGAGAGATATACTGTATTATTGCCTTCGACTAGCATGTTGGCATTAAGCCACAATGGTGGTAGCCCGCGTAGCGCTTGTTTCGGAAAGTTTACTCGCTTGACTTGTTCTGGTAGTTTGTCAATTTGCGAAAGCAGGAGCGGAATTGAGTTGTTGATTTCTATCGATGCACCGTCCAGCCGTTGCCCGAAAATGTCGTGAACTTCTACTTTGGAGCCAAAACGGTTGATCAGTGCACCGCCGCCCCAGGTTACCGCAACCAAGCTACCATCACTTCTGCGAAAGTAAACGGTACGTCCTGTACCATGACGTTCGGATGCTATTGTGGAGGCTCCAGCCAGATGCCGGGTGAGAAGGGCCAGGGTGAGATATGCTGGGCGAGGGGAGAAATCCTCGCGGAGGATGCCCCATGTATGGAGGTTACCTTCTGTTAATTCGCCCCAGAAAAAGAAAAAAACCCGCTCATAGCCTGCAGCAAAGCCGGCTGCGTAGGTTTTGACTAAGTATTCCGCCTGTTTGCGTTCAGCTGTTTCCCAGTCACCATGCGCGTCTCTATGCAGTGAAAAGCCTGTCTCGGTTATCCAGCCAGGTCGCCCGGAAACCCCGGCATTACGCTCCATTGATGCTGTGTGAGAGTTAAGAAAGTCGTCTAGCTCATTGATTTCTCTATAGTAATGAAGGTTGCGTACATCGAAAAAATTTGCGGCATTGTTTTGGTAGGTTTCTCTAAAAAACTGCCCTGGTTGTCCAGCTGCGGCACCGATCAGGACGCGAATGTTCGGGTCGATCGACTTGACTCCTGCGTAGAACGACTTTAATCCATTAGTATATTGAAATGGGTAGCCCCTGAAAAAACCACTGTTTTGTTCATTCCAATACTCAATGCTGCGAACTGTTTTGCCAAGCCCCTTTGCAAAAGCCTGCCCGAATTCAAAAACAGCAGTATTGTCAATCGGTACTTGCTGGTTTGTTTGAGAGCGACCGCCGGGACGTGTCCAGACTGGAGAATCGTGGAATACCTGTACCAATTCCATTCCTGCCTGCGCGACAGTCTTGGCGACTTCTTCGAAAGGCTCCCAGCCCAGACGTTCACGCGTAGGTTGAATTTGGCTCCATGCCATGCGGTCACGTACAGTGCCAATTCCGGCTTGACGCATCATTTTTACCGATTGTTTTACAGCTTCCAATTTGCCGCTGCGATACCAACTTAGTGCGCCATCCATTCCGAACCGGGGTTCATTGGGCGATACGTCGTTGGGCAATACGACCAGTGCGCTTGTCCACATGCCTGTGTGAGCGTACTCTGGAGTGAACTGAGCGAGTACTTGATAGTAGCCGACAGGCAGCATTCCTAAGTCAATCTCGGTTTGTATTCCTGTTTTTGCAATAGTACGTGTTTTCTTTATTCGTCTAGCCAGATCACGTAGTTCTATGTGAAACTCTCCTCGTGCTTCCGCCGGTACGGTGGAAAAACGCCAGCGGACAGTCTGAGCGGTCGAGATCACTGTGCCTTCCGTCGCTTTCCCTGTCACAACTATGCCTGGAGATATCGTAAGGCCAGCGATACACCACTTGCCTACAGTTTCTTTATTGACACTTTCGATTTGCGCTACGACATGGACACGCATGGCACCTGGCGGGACGATAATAGATTCGCCAAGAGCAAGGCCGGAAAAAGTTCCGAGCCAAGGCCCTTGGCGAGACGTCCAAAGTTGCTTTCCTTGCTGGTTGAGGAAGCGTATCTTAATATAACCCCGTGCTCGAACCAAAGATGAAGCCAATTTTCCGGTCAGATGAATAGCAGCTTCGCCTTCGAGTGTGCAGTCAAGTATGTTCGATTCCACAGTCTGTTCTGCACGAGCCTTCACGATGAGATCAATAGGCTTGCTTGTGCATTGCAACGCCATTGCGGGTGGCGAGGCTTGTGCTAAAACGATAGAGCCAAACAAGGCGAGGAAGAAACGCAGTTTCATTACTCCTCCGGGGGGGTGCGCCGAAGTCCCAGTAATACCTCGGCCATCATACGCGCACGTGTTCGGTATCCCTGCATATAGCGGCGAAGAATCTGGAGCAAGGAAAACAGGTAGACGCTAGGTAAAGCCCAAGGGAAAAAGCGGCGGGTTACGGTTAAGCGTCCTAAAATACCATAATACTCCGATAGCATGCTTCGGTGTGTGCTTTTACCTGAACCGAGTGCTGCTCCTTCTTTATGAAAAATTACCGCCTGTGATGCGTATCCAAGTCGAAAGCCTGCTTTGCGGGCTCGTTCAGCCCAATCGATTTCCTCATAGTAGAGAAAATAATCCTCTGCCATCAATCCTACTCGGTTAATAAACTCATTCGTTACTAGCATTGAGGCACCTGATACGTAGTGCATGCGAGCCTCTATTTCGCTAACGTTCACAGTACATGGCCAAGTTTTTCCTTGTCCAATTTCGCGTATGATGCCAGACCAAGGGTAATAAGCGGCTCCACCAAGAGCCTGTATGGTTTTTCTGTCGTGTGCATAAACAATGGTACTCCCGCAGATACCAATAGTTGGGTCTTGCTTCATCCGCTCGATCATTCGAGATAACGTATCTGGTTCAACCTCTGTGTCGTTATTAAGAAACCATACAAATTCTGCCTTCAGGTCTGCGTGTGCATAGTGGTAGGCAAGATTGTTACCTTTAGCGAACCCAAGATTGGTTGGACTCAGCACGAGCGTAATATGTGGGGCAAAAGCATTTTCAGCATAATAGTCAAAAACCTGCGGAACTATGGGTGAGCGAATACGTTCAGTATACTTTTTTGCAAGAAAATCTTGGAGCTGTGTAGCCGAGCCATCTGGTGATCCGTTTTCACATATCACTGCGAACCACTTGATGCCAATGGTTCGTTCGAGGCTGGTGATACAGGCACAGGTATCAGCCGCTCTTTTCCAGTTTACCAAAATGATCTTGCAAAGCATGCATAGCTTCCTTGTACGAGGACAAACAAGTTTCAAATTGTGCTGAACCAGTGTTGCAGAAATTGAATCCGCACATCATCGGCAAGGACGTCGTAGAGCGACTTCCTTTTGTTTCTTTGACGAAGTAGTGCAACTCGACTAATGCTTCTAGGCGAGACCAGTGCAACACTCGTTCCATCTTAGACAGGAAGATTTTTTTGTGCGTGAGTTTGGCTTCTTTCATATCAAAATCAGACTACTGATTAATTCGAGAGTCGCCAAGTGAGAGTTTACTCGTAGGGAATGGGCTCGAGCTAGTTTCACGCAGTGCTGAAGCGATTATCAGAGGAAGTATATAAAAAACAGCAGCTGTAGAATTAAGAAGTATTGGGTTTGTGAAGCCACTCAAAATAAAACATAGAAGAGCAAAGGCTAAAGCATAATGATCTAGTGATCTTCTTCCAGATAGAATTTTATAAAAAAGCAGAAATACAAGAAAACCCAAAAATGAAATGCCGAGTATGCCAAATTTTGCTAAGAAACTTACCCATTGAACTTCATAGGCATATAAAAGGACATTGCTTCGGGTGTAATCTTTGGCGTAGTAACCAAGTCCGCCTCCTATGAGTGGTAAATTCTCCCAAGCGGCGATCAAGGGCGGGATTTGTTCAAAGCGAAGAGAGTCACTATATTCTGCTCTTACAGAGCTAAACCTATATTCATATACTTCTATGAGCCAGGGGAGTGAAGAAAGTAAAACAACGGCAATTATAAAACAGGTAATTAAGCGTTGCTTAAACGAGAACTTAAACAAGAAGCTATAAGCCCAAAGCATTGCAATAAAACCGAATTTATACCGAGAAAATGAGGAAATAAGAACGAATATACCCATTATCATGAATATGGCACGAAAAGGGATAGGCACTCGTAAAAATAATTGTGGATACGTGGGAACCAGAAATAAAAAAAGAACAGCTACAAAATCGCCAAGACCAAGAGTTATTCTATGGAGCCCTCCTGGTATTTCATCAGCAATAGGTTGAAATCTCATATATTTTTCTATAAAAGCCAATAGATTTTCAAGCGGCACTATATTTAATGCCGCTAGCACCACTATTGTGGTTTTCATTATTGAGAAGGCGAATATCCCATAAAATGCGGCTAGAATAACCTCTTCATTTTTAATTGCTTTACATGAATTGGCCATTAATATAAGCAGAGAAATAGTCAGGGTAACAAGAAAGGTCATTCCCTCAGTAAATGCGTAGTAAAAGTGAACCGCTGATCGTAGTGTTGCTACAAGCAAATAAAAGAAACAAAATAGTAAAGTTGCCATAAATAATAAAAGAATTCTTCCGCTTATTTTTGCACCTTTAAGCCAGTGAGCTAAAAGTGCTGTAACGCAAAATATATATGCAGCATGTTTTACAGGGATTCCTGCAAGGTTGCCAGAAGGTAGAAGCAGCGAAGAAATAATTAATGTTATAACACTGATTTTCGTTAAAAATTCTGTATATTTTATGTTCATGGCAATTGTTTATGAGCGTGTCAATGTGCTAGTGATAAGGTTTTTTTTGAGTTTGTTTATAAGATATATGTGTAATTTTTTACTCATTCCGCCATGACTCCATCTGTATGTGGTTCGACCGAGCCAGTTAAGACCTTGCGAGCAAGTGGTGTCAGTGAAGACAACAGCGCACGAATAAATTGATCTTGAAGAACAATTGAATCTTGGGCATCTGCATTGATTTCGGAAATGCGAAAAAGGATGCCGTCCGGAATATGTCCCCTGAGCCCGTAACTGACTCGGGCGACAGTCTGCTCGATTGCTCCCCGAACCAGCGAATCTCCTACTCGTATCCAGTAGGTTACTGGTTCATGACGATTTCCTAGTTGTGTCATAACTCGCATGACCGGAAGCTCCGCTGAACCAGTGAAAACGGTATCTTTCCGTTTGTAGATTATTTGAAATCCTTGAGACGGATAGCAAACCTCTGGTCTATGAATCCTACTGTCACTTGTCTGATCTTCGCCATATGCCAGTGACAGCATAATGCGACGACCATCGCTGTTGATGTAGGTACGCGATAGGATTTGTGAGTAAATGTGACTCAGGGATGTTTGCACCTGTGGGTTGATAACAGCTTGAGCGATTCGTTTATCCATCTGCCAGTCACCGAACTGCTGGGGAATGATGGCTTCGAGTTGAAATTGATTAGCCTCTGCTATAGCGCTCCTAGTCGGAGTGAACGCGGCAGATAGCACGAACGCGCTCAACATGAGCGTAGCGAGGATGATGGCACGATGGGTGGAAAGGGTCATGTCGCAAGAGGGCGTTTGCCCTGACAGATAATGCTGATGCTGCATGCTACAGCTTGGCGCGGTTCCATTCAATGCGCTAGCATCACGACCTTTCTCTATATTTTGCTTGTAGTGGGGTGTTTTCATGATTCTGGTAACAGGTGGCGCTGGTTTTATCGGGGGCAACTTCGTTCTTGACTGGCTGGCGGAAAACGGGGAGCCGGTGCTTAATCTGGATGCACTGACTTACGCGGGCAATCTGGAGACGCTGGAGGCGGTGATGGACGACCCGCGCCATGTGTTCGTGCAGGGCAACATCTGCGACCGCAGCCTACTCAGCGGGGTATTGGAGAAATACAAACCCAGGGCGATTTTGCACTTTGCCGCCGAGAGCCATGTCGATCGGTCGATTCATGGACCGGGCGAGTTCATCCATACCAATATCGAGGGTACGTTTTCCCTGCTCGAAGCGGCGCGTGCTTACTGGAACACGCTGGAAGGGGCGGAACGGGATGCTTTCCGCTTTCTGCATGTAAGTACGGATGAGGTGTTCGGCTCCTTGCGGGCGGAGGATGCGCCGTTTACTGAGGAAAATCTGTATCAGCCCAACAGTCCGTATGCCGCGAGCAAGGCGGCTTCCGACCATCTGGTACGGGCGTGGTTCCATACCTACGGGATGCCGGTGGTGACGACGAATTGCTCGAACAATTACGGGCCGTATCAGTTTCCGGAAAAACTGATTCCGCTCATCATCACCAACGCGTTTGCGGGGAAACCGCTGCCGGTGTACGGGGATGGCCTGAACGTGCGGGACTGGCTTTATGTGGGCGATCATTGCCGCGCGTTGCGTACCGTGCTGGCGAAGGGGCTGCCGGGGCAGACGTACAACATCGGGGGCGGGAACGAGAGAACCAATATCGACATTGTGCGGATGGTCTGCGCGTTGCTGGATGAACTCTGGCCGGATGAGGCGGCGGGACGCCGTGACCGGCTCATTACTTTCGTGGCGGATCGTCCTGGGCATGACCGCCGCTACGCGATTGACGCGAGGAAGATTGAACGCGAACTCGGCTGGTGTCCGGAGGAAACTTTCGAGACGGGTTTGCGTAAAACGGTGCAGTGGTATCTCGCACATCCCCGCTGGGTTGCCGATGTGCAGAGCGGGGCTTACCGTAACTGGCTGGCTGTGCAATATGGTATGGTTGGGAACGAGACGTAACGGATAGAAGTCGGATTTGAGGAACTTTCCCCTGTGGATGCTTCGTCTAACGCTTAAGGTCAGTCTGTAGGACATCCACTGGATAGGTGTAAATGAAGATTTTGCTTTTTGGAAAGAACGGCCAGGTTGGCTGGGAGTTGCAGCGTACGCTTGCGCCGCTCGGTGAAGTGGTGGCCTTGGATCAGGGCGGCGGAGAAGGTCTGGTTGGCGACCTGACGGACGTAGCGGGTCTGCGCGCCACGGTGGCGGCGGTTTTGCCCGATGTGATCGTCAATGCTGCCGCCTATACTGCCGTCGACCACGCCGAGACTGAACCGGAACTCGTACATCGTATTAATGCTGCCGCGCTTGAAGTGCTTGCCGGAGAGGCCGCTGCACGCGGTATCTGGCTCGTGCATTACTCGACCGATTACGTGTTTGACGGTAGCGGCGAACGTCCGTGGCGCGAGGATGACCCAACCGGGCCGCTCTCGGTCTATGCCAAAAGTAAACTTGCGGGTGAAGAGGCGATTCGGGCGAGCAACTGCCGTCATCTGATTTTGCGTACTTCTTGGGTCTATGGCGCGCGGGGCAGCAACTTCGCGCGCACCATGTTGCAACTGGCAGCCGCGCGTGATCGTTTGACGGTCGTGAACGACCAGGTTGGCGCGCCGACTGGAGCTGATCTGCTTGCCGATGTAACCGCCCATCTTGTGCGTAGCGCCTTGGCCATGAACCATCCCGGCGGCTTGTATCACCTTGCTGCGGCGGGGGAAACGAATTGGCATGCGTATGCCAGTTTTGTCATTGATGAGGCTCGTCGCCAGGGGTTGGCTCTCAAGGTAAAGGAAATCGTGCCGATTCTTACGGCTGATTGGCCGTCGCCCGCTGTGCGCCCTCTGAATTCGCGTCTCGATACTTTGAAGCTGCGGACGGATTTCGGCATCCATTTGCCCGATTGGCAGTTTGGAGTGAAACGGCTGCTGGATGAGATTATGAGTTCCGTATTATCATGAGAGGATGAAAGCGCGCAAAGGCATCCTCCTTGCGGGCGGTTCCGGAACCCGCCTGCATCCGGCAACCTTGGTTGTCTCCAAGCAATTACTGCCGGTCTATGACAAACCGATGGTCTATTACCCACTCTCGACGCTGATGCTCGCGGGTATCCGGGATATTCTCGTCATCTCCACACCGCAAGACACCCCGCGTTTCGAGCAGTTGCTAGGGTGCGGCGGGCAGTGGGGGGTGAATATCTCCTACGCGGTACAACCAAGCCCAGATGGGCTGGCGCAGGCTTTCATCATTGGCAGGGACTTTGTTGGTGATGCGCCTTCGGCGTTGGTGCTGGGCGACAATCTTTTTTATGGCCACGATCTGGGCAACGACCTGACCCGTGCCAATGCGCGGTCATCGGGCGCGACGGTGTTCGCTTACCCGGTCAACGACCCTGAACGCTACGGTGTAGTTGAATTTGACTCTGCCGGTCATGCCGTGAGCCTGGAAGAAAAACCGACGTGCCCGAAAAGCCGTTACGCGGTGACGGGACTCTATTTCTACGATGAGCGGGTGATTGATATTGCCGCCGGGATGAAGCCTAGTGCGCGCGGGGAACTGGAAATCACCGATGTCAATTCTCAATACCTGGCCTGGGGGGCGCTCGATGTGCAGGTGATGGGGCGCGGCCATGCCTGGCTCGATACCGGGACTCACGAGAGTTTGCTGGAGGCGGGGCTTTTCATTCAGACCATCGAAAAGCGCCAGGGACTCAAAGTGGCCTGTCCGGAAGAAATCGCCTGGCGCGCGGGCTGGATCGACGACGAGGCGCTCATGCGTCAAGCGGCGGCGCTGGCAAAGAACGACTATGGCCGCTATCTGCAACGTTTGCTTGAAGACAAGGTATTTTGATGAATGTCATTCCCACCGCGCTGCCTGGCGTGCTGATCCTCGAACCGAAAGTGTTTGGCGACGCGCGCGGTTTTTTCCTTGAAAGCTACAACGCGCGCGCGTTCCGCGAGGCAACCGGGCTCGATCCCGTTTTCGTGCAGGACAACCACTCGCGCTCGACGCGTGGGGTGTTGCGGGGGCTGCACTATCAAGTCCGGCAAGCACAGGGCAAGCTCGTCAGGGTGACGCACGGGCGGGTGTTCGATGTGGCGGTGGATGTGCGTCGGGGTTCCCCGCATTTTGGGCGTTGGGCTGGGGTTGAACTGAGCGAGGAGACGCATCGCATGTTCTGGGTTCCGCCCGGTTTTGCACATGCGATCATTGCTTTGAGCGAAAGAGTCGATTTCATGTACAAGGCCACCGATTACTACGCTCCGGAACATGAGCGAAGCATTCTCTGGAACGACCCGGACATCGGCATCGAATGGCCGCTGGAGGGGGTGGGTGACCCCCTGTTGTCTGAGAAAGACCGGGCAGGGAAGCTGCTGAAAGATGCGGAAGTCTGTGACCTGTAAGATCATGGCATTTTTTCGGTTCGATGGAGACGGGCGGCAGGATGCCGCCCCTACAGCCCATTCGCAAATCCAATTGCCTGAAAGGTCATGATTACACGTAGGGGCGGCATCCTG
>JGI24704J35079_10001416_pt1 | contig 10314 bp, 3 predicted proteins | sample TergutNt197P3_FD_35079 | JGI IMG/M metagenome (IMG submission 35079)
GGTTGAGCGCGGCGTACTCAATCGTACGTAAGCGAAACCTGACGCCGCATCGTGGCAAAAAGACCGCGCAGGCATGGAAAATCATTTCGTTCGCGGGTATACCTAAAACGGGTATAGGCAAACGTTCGGCATTTCATATGGCGAAGGTGGCGTATTGACTGTGGTAAACTCCCTTGTATGAAACGAGAATCAACCCTGATATTTTATGTGGACTCGCCGCCTGTGATGCGCAAACGGAAACGGTAAAAAAGAAAGGACATGGAGATGGATTTTGCTTTAAAGAGCGATGTCGGAAAAGTGAGAAAACTTAACGAAGATTACTGCGGATATTATTTTCAGGAAGGCGGCGCGATTTCCGTTTTTATACTTGCCGACGGCATGGGCGGCCACAACGCGGGCGAGGTTGCGAGCAAGGCCGCCGTGGAAAGTATTCTGGCATACGCAGCCGGGTTTATTGAACGCAGCGGCGCGGCTATAAATGAAAAGGAAATAGCGGAGTTTTGCAGTGAAGCGATTACAAAGGCTAATACTGATGTCATAAACCTGTCGTCTCGCAGTTACGAAATGAGGGGAATGGGCACCACTGTCGTTATGGCGGCTTTGTGGGAAAACGGAGCGTGTATATCCCATGCGGGCGACAGCCGCGCTTATTTTATAACCAATGGAAGCATAAAGCAGCTTACGGAGGACCATTCTTATGTGGAAGAGCTGATAAAGGCAGGCACAATTACAAGAGAAGAGGCCAAAAACCATCCGCAAAAAAATTTGATAACGTCTGCAATCGGGGCGGATAAAACGATTGAAATGGATACCAGTATTATAAACATGAGCGGATCGGACGCTATTATATTGTGTTCCGACGGGCTTACAAATTTAGTTGAAGAAGATGAAATTTTAGACATATTTTTAAAAGGCGCATACGCAAATGAAATATGCGACGCGCTTTTAAAAGAGGCTAACAGCCGCGGCGGGCATGACAATATAACCGCCATTGTAATAAGGAATTAACAATCGCCGTCGGCATCGGGCGCGTTATGATCGATCGACCTATCCTAAAATCGCGTCTATCTCATCACGCGTGAGTTTGTTTTTATCCAGAAGCGCCGCAACCAGATTGTCAACTTTGTTTTTGCCGGCATTGACCAACGACACCGCCTGTTTCATCTGCTCCTTCAAAATCACGTTGATTTTGCGCTGTATTTCCGCCGCCAGAGGCCCTTTTTCGGCTTCCTCGCGGGAAAGCGCCGCAAGCCCGAATTCATCGTCCATGCCGTATTGGATAATCATGGCTTTGGCAATACGAGTAGCGGATTCCAGGTCGCCCGCCGCGCCCGTGGAAACGCCGCCCGCGTCGCCGTAATAAACCAGTTCCGCAGCCCGGCCGCCGAGCGAAGTTCGTATGCGGTCAAGCAGGACATCCTTTGTATGCAGCGGCGACGTCTCAGTGTCCGCGTGTTCCATATAACCGCCGTGGCCGCCGCGCGCGACAATGGTGAGATAATCCGGCGTACCGCCGCCCAGCCGGCATAGATAAGCATGTCCGGCCTCATGCCGCGCCACACGTTCCAGGTATTCATGCCCCCATTTTTTTTCCTCGCCGTGGCGGTATACTTCAAAGGCTTCATCCAAAATAACGTCGTCAATGGAAATGCCCCGTTTTGCGGCGTTTCTTGACGCAAGTTCCATAACCGATTCCAGATTCGCCAAAGAAAGTCCGGCGGCGCGCCCGGCAAGGCGATCCGCCATAACCGCGCTGACATTATGTGGTTCATGTTTGCCAAGCATATACTCCAGATAACGCCGTCTGTCATCCCTCGTGGGAAGATCGACAAGAATTTTCCGGTCAAAACGCCGGGCCAGCGCCGGATCAATAACGCCCATACCGCCCTTGCCTTCCTCCACGTCGAAATTTGTGGCGGCCAACACAAATACCGGCCGCTTGGGGTCGACGGAAAATCCGTCCATTTCAGTAAGAAGGGCGGTTAGAGCCATCTCCTCTTCGTCGTAGCCTGAATTTCCGCCGCTTCTTGCCCTGCCGATGGCGTCAATTTCGTCAATAAACACGATGGAAGGGGCATAGCGGCGCGCCCGGGCAAACAGTTCACGCACGGCTTCCGGGCCGCTGCCCTGCCATTTGGTTACAAAGCCGCTGGCCGCGGTTGGAATAAACGCGGCGTCGCTTTCACCCGCCATTGCTTTGGCAAGAAGCGTCTTTCCCGTACCCGGCGGTCCGTAGAGCAATACGCCTTTAGGCGGCTTAAGCCCCCGGGCGGCAAATGATTTGAAATTTTTCAGGAATTGTACGAAAAACCGCAATTCGTCCTTCGCGTTTTCCGCGCCGACGACATCGGAAAAGCGTACGCCGGGTTTTTCCACTTCGTCCAAAACAGCGGAAACGTCATTTGCGTCGGCGGCGCGCCGCAGCGTTAATTCACGCAAACGAATTGTCACATGTGTTTCATTCTCGTCCGATATCGGCGCGGTTTCAAAAGAAAGCGCTTTTCTCTCCGCCGCCAGCGCCGCCGCCGCGCTTTGCATATGAAGCTGTTTTGCGATGCGTGTCAGCGATTCCGCAAGCACGCCCATGTCCTGTGCCGGGGCGGTCAGCTTGCCCCTGGCCCCCGCGCGCGCGAAGGCGTTCTCCAGCTCTTCGTCTATGATGAAATCACCGCTTTCGAGCAAAAAGACAGGCGTTTCCGGCATACGCTCCCGTAATTCCCTGAAAAATCTCCGGCTCTCATTCAAAGAATTTGCCGCCATAGGGACGTTATCAAAGGCGCATACCGTAGCGTCGCCGCGCATAGGTTCGTCCAGCATCATCCGGGCAGCCGCCGGATCAAAACCCGCATCCCCTTCGTTTACCAGTTTCAGCAGTACGCAGCTTATATCGGTTTTGGAGAGCAGCTCGAAAGCGTCTTCCTTTTCCATGGCCGCGTGCACCGTCAAATCAGGCATGGCTTCTTTCAGACGCGCCGCTAAACGCGTGTCTCCAAACAATAAAATCTCAGGATTATCATGGTTTTCAAAAAGCGCCGAAACATTTTCGGGCATGCCCGCCGTATCAACCGTAAAACTGATTTCCCGGATCTTGCCAAGCGCGTCGTCAATATTTTCTCCCCACAGACGGCAGAGTTTGAATATCTCATTTTTGAAAAACACCTCGCTTTGCGCCCGCAATGTTCTGGCATCGGCCCGGCCGCCTTCGGCGAACAGAAGCGCCGCGGGCAGGAGATCGTCAAAACGGACGACGGCGCCGTACTGTTTTTCAAATAAACCACAGCAGCGCGACAGTTCGTTCCTGCCGATGGTTTCAAGATTGTGGGCCGAAAGATGGCTGAACATAAGGGGATAGCCGGCCGCCAATCGCGAACAAATGGCGGCGGGAAAAAACGGCCTGTCCGTTTGCGGGTGCGTATCCGTTTCCAGCGCGTTTATAATGGCCTGCCGCCGAATCCCGGCCGCGTTTTGCGGATGTTCTCCCTCGTACAGCCGCTTGCCGGCGTTGGTGGTGAATATGATAATCGTATCTTTAAATTCTATATCTTCGTCCAGGTAGTCGTCATGCAGTCTGCCGGCGTCCAAAATCTGCAGGAATATATTGATGGTATTAAAATGCGCCTTTTCAATTTCGTCAAAAAGCAAAATACAGCCGGGATTCTTTTTAACAAAGCTGGTAATCAGTCCCTCTTTCGCGTCATGATAACTGGGCGGCCACCCGCCCAGCGGTATATGCGCCTGATGGTCGGCATAGCTCGACATATCAAAACGCTTGTATGGAACGTCAAGCATTCCCGCGGCCTGTTCGGCAAGAAAGGTCTTTCCTACGCCCGGAGGCCCCGCGAACACAAAGACGGCTTTAGGCCGTTTGCGGTTTTCATCGGCGGCGGCGAGCATCTCCGCCGCGAACATGCCATCGGCAAAAGCGTGAACCGCGTGATCCTGGCCATGTACGTTTTCAAGCAGCGCGTAACTCATATTGCGGATACGGCGCGTCAGCGCGGATAAAAACGCCGGGCCTTTTTCGTCGGACACGGGGTTTTCCGCCCCGTTTGCCGGTTTTATTTCATTCCGGCCGGCGGCGTTTTCTTTTTCTTCATCCGCAAACAGTACGGCTTTAATGGCGGGCGTCGGATTCGCTTTCATGACGCGCAGCACATGGCTTGGATAAAAAGAAAGCGGCTCCGCGTGCAAAGCCGCATTTTTAAAAAGCCCGTCCGTAAGCGCGGCGCCGTCTCCCACAGGCGCCGCGGTTTTTAGCAGGCGCCGCAGCTTGTGTCGGGCCGTGTCTGTGTTTATTTTCAACTCGGCAAAGCGTTCCCGCAATATTTTTATATCTTTGTCGGTTTCTTCTTTGTGCCGCGACGCGGGAGAAATCTCATCGGCGGTCATTTCCGCGATCTTGAGTATGCCGAGCAGGATGTGTTCGGGAAAAATTTCCTTTTGGGAAAGCGCGTCGGCTTCCGCCTGAGCGCGTAACATGACAAAGCGCATTGGGGTGGATAATTTCATGTTAATTTATTCCGGCTTGCTCTGATATTTTCAGTAATTCCGCTTTTACCCCTTCCGGGCGCAGCCATCCGTAGCCCCGGTTTTGCAAATCACGGATCAGTATGTTGTTGAAATCTTCGTCCGTCCAATCGGGGTGGACGATCAGGAAGTTTTGCACGTAGGGCAGCGCGCCTTCGTTCCAGTCCGCCCAGCCGGGAAAATGGAGTTTGTAGTCTACGTAGTAGATGAGGATTTCTTCTGTGGCTGCCACCAGAATTTGAGCGCCGTCCGGACTGAAACAAACTGATCTAACTGAACTCGCCTGTCCTTCAAATGCAGATGGACGGATAGGCTCTCCCGTCGCGATGTTCCATAATTCTATCGTTCCATCATACTCGCATGAAAGGACAGTCTTCCCGTCCGGGCTGAAGCAGACTGATTTAACAAAACCCCTGTGTCCTTCAAATATGCGGATGTGCTCTCCCGTCGCAATATTCCATAGCTTTATTCCATCCATACCTTTTGAAAGGGCTGTCTTACCGTCCGTGCTGAAGCAGATTGATACAACAGAACCCCTGTGTCCTTCAAATATGCGGATGCACTCACCCGTTTCTATGTTCCATAATTTTATCGTTGTTTCACCATCGAATCTTGATAGCTCTACATCTCTGCAGCTTGAAAGAGCGGTCTTTCCGTCCGGACTAAAGCAAATTGAATCAACAGTGTACTTGCGCCCTTCAAATGTGCGGATACACTCTCCCGTCTCCATGTTCCATAACTTTATCGTTGTTTCACCACCATAGAATCTTGATAGCTCTATATCTCTGCATCTTGAAAGAGCGGTCTTTCCGTCCGGACTAAAGCAAACTGAGTCAACAGTGTACTTGCGCCCTTCAAATGTGCGGATACATTCTCCCGTTTCCATGTTCCATAGTTTTATCGTTCCTTTTACCACTGAATTCTCACTGACTATTATCCTTATATCCCCAATGTCTGAAATCGTTAAATCCATGCCGCATGAAAGGGCGGTCTTTCCGTCTGGGCTGATACAAACTGATTCAACACTGTTTTTGTGTCCTTCAAATGTGCGGAGACGTTGCCCTGTCGCAATATCCCATAATTTTATCGTTCCGTCTTCACCGCCTGAATATATAACCTCATTGCCTGAATATATTCTTTCCATACTGCTACCAGAAAGGGCAGTCTTGCCATCCGGACTGATACAGAAAGAATCTACGCCATGCGCTAACGATTTTGCCGGTGTCAAGCAGTTGACTTCGCATAGAACGCAATAACGAGCGACATGTTTTTTTGCAGAGTGGTAGGTCGAACTATCCAGGACGTATTTTTCTGTCGGTTCCGCAAGGACGGCCAATGCACCGTCGACATCGCCTTTTTTTAATAAAGCATCTGTCCTGTCGACTAAAGAATAAGAATCAAGCTTGGCGACAGCGGCACGTTTTTTTGCTGCGTGATAGGCCGAGTTATCCAGTATGTATTTTTCTGTCGGTTCCTCAATGACAGCCAATGCACCGTCGACATCGCCTTTTTTTAATAAAGCATCTGTCCTGGCGATTAAAGAATCAAGCTTGGCGACAGCGGCACGTTTTTTTGCTGCGTGATAGGCCGAGTTATCCAGTATGTATTTTTCTGTCGGTTCCGCAAGGACGACCAATGCGCCGTCGACATCGCCTTTATTTAATAAAGCATCTGTCCTGGCGATTAAAGAATCAAGCTCGGCAGCATTGCTAAGCGCTGTTTCGATAGTAGTTATCCTGCTTTGCACCATTTCATAACGTGGTCTGGCAGTTATAGACCACCGCTTAAAAGTGAGAGGAGGAGAAGAAGAATAATAATTATATCCCAAAGAAAGAACAGCCTTTCCGTCCGGGCTAAAGCAGGCTGATATTACGTTCAGGCATGATTCAAATGTGTGGAGACACTGCCCTGTCTCAACATCCCATAAATTTATCGTTCCATTATCACTGCTTGAAAAAGCGGTTTTTCCGTCCGGGCTAAAGCAGACTGATATTACGTCCGGGTCTGCTACAAATGTGCGGATACACTCTCCCGTTTCTATGTTCCATAATTTTATCGTTCCGTATTCGCCGCTTGAAAGGGCGGTTTTTCCGTCCGGGCTAAAGCAGCAGACTGATATTACGTCCCGGTCTGATTCAACTGATATTACGTCTGCTTCAAATGCGCGGATACACTGCCCTGTAGCAACATCCCATAATTTCGGTGCGCGGAGATCGCCCGAAAGAACGGTCTTTCCGTCCGGACTGAAGCAGACTGATCCAGCCCGAGCCTCTTCAAAGGAAAAATCGCAAACACACTCTCCAGTCGCAATGTTCCATAACTTTGCTTGATAATTATCAAATGAAAGGGCGGCATTCCCGTCCGGGCTGAAGCAGATTGATTTAACAATGACGTGGTATCCTTCAAATGTACGGAGACACCGCCCTGTCGCAATATCCCATAATTTTATTGTTCCATCCTCACCGCCTGAAAGGGCGTTCTTTCCGTCCGGGCTGATACAAACTGATTCAATACTGTCCCCTTCAAATGTGCGGATGTGCTCTCCCGTCGCAATGTTCCATAAGTTTATCATTCCATACTCACAGCCTGAAATGATAGTTTCTCCGTCCGGGCTGATACAGATGGGACTCCATGTTCCTTCTAATATGCGGACAAGCTTTCCCGTCGCAATGTTCCATAACTTCACCGTGTTATCACGGCTATCGCCTAAAATGACTGTCTTTCCGTCCGGACTGATACAAACTGGTGGAAACAAGTCAACACTGTCTATTTCAAAGTCAATTTGGCTGGTGCATCCCCAGTCTTCACCATTTTTTATCATTCCCTCTGCTGCGGTCATTGCTCTTTTGATATCTTCCGCATCTCCCAGCGTTTCCTTCGCTTTTTTCAAACATTCAATCGCGCTTTCCGCGTCGCATCGCGACAGATGGATTTTCGCAAGATAATAATCCGTCATATCCGTACGGTTTTCAGATAACCTTCGCAACGCTTGCATGTAGTTTATGCGCGCTTTCATCCACAGATGGACGCTCTGGTTATACAGGCTTTCCGCGTGGTTTGGCGTTATCGCCAGCGCCTGTTCCCAGTATTTCTCCGCTTCGTCCGGCTTGCCCAGATCAAGGAAAGACAGTGCCCGGTTGTTCAGACTGTCGGCGAAATTCGGAGCGGCTTTGGGTACGGGACGGGGATAAGCGCGGCCGGTTTCAGCTTTATAGATTTCTAATAACTCAGCTTCCACAACACCAAAATCATCCGGNCTGTCGGCTTCGTTCTTNTGAANACAACGCCGCAATAAATCTTTCATGGCTTCAGGAATAGCGATTTTTTCCTTGCCGGAATATTTTTCCCAGGCATAACCGTCTGNCGTACCTTCTTCACACAACCGGTCACAGGCGGGGTAAACAATCGACTTGNCTTCTNCTTTTTCCCACGACCGCTCGCCTATAAACATTTCCAATACCGATACCGCCCAGCTCCAGATGTCGGTGCGGCGTGTCAGGTTCCAGCCGGGTTTTTGTTCCGGCGAACGATAATGAGGTGAATAGCCGCCGCCGTATTCGGAGACCATTGTGCCGTCTATGGGCGCTTCCGCGTCTGTAGCCAGGGCGCGGGCAATTCCGAAGTCAGCCACTTTTGCTTCTCCGGTTTTTGTCAAAAGCAGGTTGGCCGGCTTTGCGTCCTGATGTGTCAGCCCCTGCTCATGGGCGTAGTGAAGCCCTCTGGCAAATTGAATGGCGATATCGAGGATACGCGCCACAACCTCGGCGTCGCCGCCCTCGTACAGACTTTTGTCTTCGATCTTGTCTTTAAGGCTGCCGCCGTCCATCCATTCCGCAAATATGGAAAGAACGCCGCCGATCTCACGGAAGTAATGACAGCTTACGATATTCGGGTGCAGCCCCAGATCGATCCAAGCCCTGCATTCGTGTTCGAAGTTTTCTTTAACACTCTTGTTTTGCAGCCACTTGTCCAGCAGCTGCTTCATTGCCAGGTCAACATTCCAGCCGGTGTGGCGCACCCGCCACACCCGGCCCATGCCGCCTTCGATTGGGTCGGATTCCACTTTGTAAAGACCGAGCAGAGCCGCGCCTTTTTTTACAACAACATCAGCATTATCGTTTGCTTCCGGTATGCCGACATCAACAATGTCGGTCGCTTCCGGCGCGTTGACCATATTCGTTACAACCGGAACACATACATCTGTTCCGTCCGCACTGTCGAATAAATCGCCACTATAAGGCGTGCTGTCGTTTTTCGCCACATCTCTTCCTTGTCTGTCTGACTTTGATATATTTCCCTGCTTAGACCAGGCCGGTTAAACCGAAGCGTGTCTCGACCGTTTCGAAGCGTTCCGCTGCCCCGCTATAAACCAATTCCCGGAAACAGGCAAGAAAATCAGCGTCGAATTGATTGCCGGAACCATCGTCCATAATCGTCCATGCCTTGTCGCGTGACATTCCCGGCCGATAAGGACGATCCGTCGTCAGGGCATCCCAGACATCGGCTATCGAAAGTATCTTTGCCGCGCGCGAAATGTTCGATCCTGAAAGCCCGTCCGGATAGCCTTTGCCATCCGGCCGTTCGTGGTGCGACCGTACCACGCTGACCACGTCTTTCAGCGGCACCAGGCGCGACAGGTTAGGCATCCTGCCTAAAATCTCCGTGCCTATAACCGGGTGTTCTTTTATAAACTCGAATTCCTCTTCGGTGAGCTTTCCGGGCTTGGATAGAACAACATCGCGGATGCCGATTTTACCGATATCATGCATCAGGCCCCCAAGTTCCAGGGCGTCGCGTTCATCCCTTGACACCGGCAGTGAATCGGCAAGCTGCAGCGCCAGCAGAGTCACCCGTTTGGCGTGACCGCTGGTATATTCATCGCGCGCTTCTAAAGATCGGATCATTGAACGCATCGCGCCCGTGAAAAGCGCCTGCAAGTCGTCCACCAGCCACGCGCGCTCAAACGCGACTCCCGCCTGATGACCCAATGTCGACAGAATCGACAGCCATTCCGGCCCGTCGCGGCGCACGCCCGATATGGTGTCGACGTACAAAACTCCGAAAACCGACGCCTCATCGCCTATCGGGACGCAGTAAACACTGCGAATACCGCCTGAGATTATCGAATGGCCGGCGTTAAAACGGTCGTCGGTCATAGCGTCGAAAACCAGGAGGCTTTCGTTTTTCGCAATCGCTTCGCCGGCGATGCTGCCGCTCACCTGGAAGCCGCCGGCAGATTCGTCGATTGTCGATTCTGAATGCACCACTTCCATTTCACCGGCCGCATTTTTTTTCAAAACCACCGCCGCCCGTTCCATGCCGGTCACTTCAAGCGCCTTTTTGATGGTCGCCGCGGCGATTTCGACTTGACTTACGCGGCCGCGAAAAGTCTCCGACAGGGCGCATACCGCGTTCAATCCCTTTTGCGCCGTCGTCTCCCCGCCCCCTTCGGACAACGATTGCGCCGCCCCGGGCTGAAAGCGCCGCCGAATCGCATTTTCCAGGTCGATCGTTGTGTCTTCTGAAAAAATCGTCGCGGTAACCGGCTTTTTATTGAATACAAAAAGAACGCTGCCAAAGTGAATCAAATCGCCGTCGTTAAGGCGGATATTGTCAACCTTTTTGTCGTTTACCCTGGTGCCGTTGGATGAATTGAGGTCGGTAATTTCAAATCCGCCGTCTCCCGTGGGAAAGACACGGCAATGCCGCCGCGATACCGACTTGTCATTTATGTTTATATCGGCCGATTCCGCGCGTCCGATTTCGCAAACCGTGCCGTCGGGAATG
>JGI24704J35079_10001423_pt1 | contig 10283 bp, 9 predicted proteins | sample TergutNt197P3_FD_35079 | JGI IMG/M metagenome (IMG submission 35079)
AACACCCCCCTCCAATTCGGCAATCTTTGCCGCCACAAAATCGTTGGTAGGATTTTGCAGGCGGGTATAGAAATAACCTGATTCTTCGAGGTCGAACAGTTTACCCATCTGTTCACTTGTTTCATATTTGAATGTCGTACTTTGGTAAATCGGTAATACGCGAGGCTCCCCTTTTTTCGGCTTCCAACCGCCCTGCACACAAATGGTGCCTTGTTTTTGCTTGTTCATAATTGATAATGCTTGTATTGATCGACTGCAAAGATAGACATTCAATTGAAAATTGAAAATTGAAAATTGAAAATTCTTGATTTTCTATTTCGTTTTCTTTATCTGTTGCTCAAACGTGGCAGGAATTTTATCAATAACACAGCGTAGCATCCCGAAAAAAAATATTTTTTTTATATTTTTTTAACAATCTTTTATCAAAAGTAAATTATATCTTTGTGGCCAAAATAATGTAATCAAATTATAAATAATACAAATATATGGACGTTAAAATCCAGGAAATCACAGACAAAATCTACCGTGAAGGGGTAGAAAAAGGGAATGAAGAAGCAGAGCGCATCTTAGCCAAAGCGAATGAACAAAAACGTTCAATCCTGCAAAATGCAGAACAGGAAGCCGAGCGCATCGTATCAACCGCCGAAAGGCAAGCATCCGAATTGAAGAAGAATGCAGAGAGCGAACTCAAGTTGTATGCCGCACAGTTCATCGAAGATTTGAAAACCGAAGTGACCGAAGTGGTAACAGGAAAGATTGTCACTTCGAATGTGCAACCATTGGCACAGGATATCGGCTATATGCAAAAAGTGGTTTTGGAAATAGCAAAAAGCTGGGCCGACGCAGAAGGGATTACTATACAATCATCCTCTGCCGATAAATTGCGCGGCTACATTGAAGCCAATGCCAAAGACGTGCTGAGTAAAGGCAATGTGAAGTTGGAAAAAATAAATGGCAAACCGACATCATTTAATATTGTGCCTGCTGACGGTACCTATAAGGTTGCTTTCGGAGAAGATGAGTTTTTAGCGTTCTTTAAGGAATTTCTTCGTCCGCAAATAATCGAGTTGTTATTCTAAACTATGGGTAGGTACTATTATCCGGTTGCCGGACTTCCTCATCTTACGTTCGACGGTCTAAAGCCGCCCTATACTGTTTTGGCTTTTAAAGAAGAATTGGCTAAACACCTGACGAAAGCCGACAAGCGTTTGTTTGAAATTTTCAAATTAGAGGTTGATACCAAAAATCTGCTCAGACAATTGCAAAACGCTGATTATGACCTGATAGATGGAGGGAGGATTACAGTCGATGAGATAAAGGCGCTTATTGCCGGCGTACAAACCGAATTTACAAGCAAAAAAGAAATTGAAACCTACAATCAAGAGGCAAAGGAATTTAATGAAACTTTAAAAATCAATGAATTTGAGAATTACGAAATCAAAGACAACGAATTAAAGAAAATTTCAAAACGAAAATTAAAAAGTTTCAAGAAACCTTTCAAAAACAAAAACAAACGCTTACCTGCCTACTTTGAAAAATTCACNAGGCTGTATTTGGCGTCGGTCGACAACGGAGAAGCAATAATCGTTCCGTGGGAAGACCGTTTGNTGTCATTGTACTACGAATTTGTTATGAAATGTTCGAACGCATTTCTTGCTTCATGGTTTGAATTGAACCTAAACATTAATAATATATATACTGCGCTGACCTGTCGCAAACACAAATTGGACAGAGCCAATTATATTGTCGGCCATACGGAAACATCCAATAAGTTGCGTACATCAGCCGTCCGTGACTTTGAGTTGGGCGAATCGCTTGCGTATTTTTCGTCCGTCGTTCATATTGCGGAAGATCCCGATTGGTTGCAGCGCGAATGGAGAACAGATCAATTGAAATGGGAATGGCTTGATGAGAAACTGTTTCCGCAAGTATTTGATTTTGAAAATCTGATAGCATATTATTTAAAGATAGGGATGCAGGAACGCCGGGCAAGCCACGACATGGCGGAAGGCGAAAAAGCGTTTCAACAAATCGTGGGACCTTTGAAAAAAAGCGGCACCCATGTCTTAGAAGAATTTAAAAGAAATAACAAAAAATAATTATGACGACGAAAGGAATAGTAAAAGGAATCGTTGCCAACTTAGTTACGGTAGAAGTAAACGGGCCTGTTTCTCAGAACGAAATTTGCTATATTTCCGTCGGAGGCGTCAAGCTGATGTCGGAGGTAATCAAGGTTATCGGGCAAAATGCCTANGTGCAAGTCTTTGAAAGTACGCGTGGAATGAGAGTAGGCGACGAAGTCGAATTTGAAGGCCACATGCTCGAAGTGATATTGGGACCCGGAATGCTCTCTCGCAACTATGATGGTTTGCAGAACGATTTGGATAAGATGGACGGCGTATTCCTGCAAAGAGGACAATATACCTTTGCATTGAATAACGATAAGGAATGGGATTTTAAACCCATAGCTTCGGCAGGGGACATTGTAAGGGCAGGCTCCTGGTTAGGCGAGGTGGACGAAAACTTCCAACCTCACAGAATCATGGTTCCCTTTGCATGGGAAGGCGTTTATACGGTTAAGCGCGTGGTACCTGAAGGAAAATATACGATTCAGGATACGATAGCCGTACTTGAGTCGGCCGACGGCAAAGAAATGTCCGTCACAATGACCCAAAAATGGCCTGTAAAAAAAGCTGTTACCTGTTATGCGGAAAAACCCCGCCCATTCAAACTCCTTGAAACAGGCGTGCGGACAATTGATACGTTGAATCCGATTGTAGAGGGCGGAACAGGATTTATCCCCGGCCCTTTCGGAACAGGCAAAACCGTTATGCAACATGCCATATCCAAACAGGCGGAAGCCGATATCGTGGTCATAGCCGCTTGCGGCGAACGCGCCAATGAGGTAGTGGAAATTTTTGCTGAATTTCCTCATTTGATCGACCCGCACACAGGACGTAAACTGATGGAACGTACCATCATCATAGCCAATACCTCCAACATGCCTGTGGCTGCCCGCGAGGCTTCTGTTTATACAGCGATGACCATTTCGGAATATTATCGCAGTATGGGTTTGAAGGTATTGCTGATGGCCGACTCTACTTCGCGCTGGGCGCAGGCTTTGCGTGAAATGTCAAACCGCTTGGAAGAACTTCCCGGCCCCGACGCATTCCCCATGGACTTGTCGGCCATTATCGCCAACTTCTATGCCCGCGCAGGTTATGTGACGCTGAACAACGGCCAGACAGGCTCGGTTACATTTATTGGAACTGTCTCTCCTGCAGGCGGTAACCTGAAAGAACCGGTAACGGAAAATACCAAAAAGGTAGCCCGCTGTTTCTATGCGCTCGAACAGGAACGCGCCGACCGCAAACGCTATCCGGCCATCAATCCGATTGACAGCTATTCAAAATATTTGGAATATCCCGAATTTCAGGATTATATTGCGCAACATGTATCCTCTACTTGGGTAGAAAAGGTCAATGAAATCAAAACACGCCTGTTGCGCGGTAAGGAAATATCGGAACAAATCAACATTTTGGGCGACGACGGCGTGCCTGTGGATTACCATATTACGTTCTGGAAATCGGAACTGATAGACTTTGTTATCCTGCAACAGGATGCTTTTGACAATGTTGACGCCGTTACGCCGCTTGATCGTCAGGAGTTTATGTTAGACAAAGTGATAGGCGTNTGCCGTATGGAATTTAAGTTCGATGGCTTTGTAGAAGTAATGGACTACTTCAAGAATTTAATTAACATCTTCAAGCAGATGAACTATGCGGAATATAAGAGCGAACAGTTCAATAAATTCAACGAACAGTTGGATAATATGCTGACAGAAAGAGCAGATAACTAAAGAAGGAGGTACATAAATGAGTTATGAGTTAAGAGTTATGAATTTCACTGAAAACTGAATATATGGCAACAAAAGCATTTCAAAAGATATTTACAAAGATTACCCAGATCACAAAAGCTACCTGCTCGCTCAAAGCAACAGGCGTAGGCTATGACGAATTGGCGTCGGTTGACGGCAGGTTAGCCCAGGTGGTTAAGATCATGGGAGATGAAGTCACTTTGCAGATTTTTTCAGGTACCGAAGGTATCCCGACCAATGCCGAAGTGATTTTTATGGGCAAGGCCCCTACGTTGAAAGTGGGCGAACAATTGGCAAGCCGTTTCTTTAATGCGTATGGCGAACCGATAGACGGAGGACAGGAAATCAACGGAAAAGATATTGAAATTGGCGGCCCGTCCGTGAACCCTGTAAGACGTAAACAGCCTTCCGAACTGATTGCTACCGGTATTGCAGGTATTGACTTGAACAACACGCTGGTAACAGGACAGAAAATTCCGTTCTTCGCCGATCCCGACCAGCCTTTCAATCAGGTTATGGCGCTCGTAGCCATGCGCGCCGAATCGGATAAGATTATACTTGGCGGTATGGGAATGACCAACGACGACTACCTGTTCTTTAAAAATACGTTTACCAATGCAGGCGCATTAGACCGTATCGTGAGTTTTATCAATACGACCGAAGACCCGTCGGTAGAACGCTTGCTTATTCCCGATATGGCCTTGACAGCCGCCGAATATTTTGCGGTAGAGAAAAATGAAAAAGTGCTGGTATTGTTGACGGATATGACCAACTATGCCGATGCTTTGGCTATCGTGTCAAACCGTATGGACCAGATACCGTCGAAAGACTCCATGCCCGGATCCATTTATTCCGACCTGGCAAAAATTTACGAAAAGGCTGTTCAGTTCCCCGATGGAGGCAGTATTACGATTATTGCCGTGACTACGCTTTCAGGAGGCGACATTACCCATGCCGTACCCGACAATACAGGTTATATCACGGAAGGACAGTTGTACCTGCGGCGCGACAGCGATATCGGTAAGGTTATTGTCGACCCGTTCCGTTCGTTGAGCCGTCTGAAACAACTTGTGACAGGTAAAAAGACACGTCATGATCATCCACAGGTAATGAATGCGGCTATTCGTTTGTATGCCGACGCCGCCAATGCAAAGACTAAATTGGAAAACGGTTTCGACCTGACTGACTACGACAATCGAACCTTAGCCTTTGCAAAAGACTATTCGGATAAGTTACTCGCCATCGACGTAAACCTGAACACAACCGAAATGCTCGATGTAGCATGGGATCTCTTCGCCAAATATTTCACACAGGCGGAAGTAAATATCAAACAGGAATTAGTCGATACATTCTGGAAGAAATCATAGGAAATGGCGATTAAGTTTCAATATAACAAGACATCGCTTCAAGCGCTCGAAAAGCAACTGAAGATACGCGAACGCGCCTTGCCCACCATCAAGAGCAAAGAGAGCGCCTTGCGTATGGAAGTGACGCGCAACAAGGACGAAGTAAACAAATTGAATCTTCAGTTAGAAAATGAAATGCAACGCTACGCGAATATGGTGGCCTTGTGGAGCGATTTTACACCTGACTTGGTTGACGTGAAAGACGTTAGCCTGTCGACAAAGAAAATTGCCGGCGTAGTAGTGCCTGTCTTGGCAGGACTGGATTTTGATGTGAAACTATACAGTATATTCAGCAATCCGGCGTGGACAACCGACGGTATCGAATTGCTCAAAGATTTAGCGCGTATCGGTATTGAAACGGAATTTTCAAAAACGAAATTAGAGATGCTGGAATATGCCCGAAAGAAAACAACACAGAAAGTGAATCTTTTCGAAAAAGTACAGATACCCGGCTACAAAGACGCAATCCTGAAGATAAAAAGATATATGGAAGACGAACAGAGTCTGTCGAAAGCATCGCAGAAGATTATGCGTGGTAATCAGGAAAAACGCAAGAAAAAAGAAGAGGAGGCTAACGTATGATTGTACCGATGAAGAAATACGCCTTTATGACGTATCATAAAGAATATGACGACTTTCTGCATGTCTTGAGGGATATAGGCGTTGTGCATGTGACGGAAAATAAATCTGTGACAGGCGACGCCGAAATGCAGGAGTTGCTGTCCATACGAAAGCAGATCAAGCCCTTGTCGGACTTTTTGCAACAATTGAACAGCGAAACGGAAACGGTAGCATTAGCGCCTGCCCGACAAATCACAAAACCGGAAGGACTGCATCTTATTGAAAAGATTGAAAACCTCCGGGAGAAAAAAGCGCAATTGCTTGTTGAAAAACAGACCCTGCAAAAGGATATCGACTATATGCAAATCTGGGGAGACTTTAGTTATCAAAAGATTGAAAAACTAAAGGAAGCCGGCTATGTCATTTCGTTTTTTACCTGTCAGTCATCGCGTTTTGATCCTGCATGGGAGGAAAATTACAATGCAACANTTATTAATAATGCCAAATCCACATGCTATTTTGTGACGATTACCAAAGCGGGCGAAAATATAGAAATTGAAGCCGAACGTCCAAAAATGCCTGACAGCGGATTGGATATGCTTTGTGCCGATTTTGCACAAAAAGAAGCGCATATTCTTCGCATTGACGACCAACTGAAAGAAATAGCGCTATCGGATTATCATACGCTCGAAGCTTTTGACAGAAGCCTTCAGGATGAATTTAATTTTTCCAAAGTGGTATCGCAGGCCGAATGTCAGGTTGACAACAAAGTGATGTTCTTAGAAGGTTGGACTACAGCCGAAAAGGCCGGATATATAGAAGAAGCATTGGATAAACAGGGATATTTCTATCAACAGCTGGATGTCAAGAATGATGACAAGATGCCTATCATTCTGAAAAACAACGCTTATGCCCGCTTGTTCGAACCGCTTACCAAGATATTTTCACTCCCGAATCATACTGAACTTGATCCTACGCCGTTGTTAGCTCCATTTTTTATGCTCTTTTTCGGGCTTTGCTTCGGAGATGCAGGCTATGGGTTGCTGGTATTGTTGCTTTGTACTGTGATGAAAGCTAAAGTCGGTCCGGATATGCGTCCTATCCTATCCTTAGGCCAATGGCTGGGAGGAACTACTATTGTTGCAGGAACGATTGTCGGCGGCGCATTTTTCGGAGTGACGTTGGTGGACGTAAACTTTTTGGCGCCTGTCAGGCAGTTTTTCTTTTCGCAGGACGGCCAAATGAAGCTATCGCTTACCTTAGGATTTATCCACGTAGTATTTGGGAAAGGAGTTGCGGCCTACAAGACTATGCACCAAAAAGGATTTAAGCGCAGTATTGCACCCTGGGGTTGGGTATTGGTTCTTGCGTCTATGTTAACCTTATGGGGGCCTACCATACTTTCCATGTTTGGCAAGCCTTTGGATGTTACATATCCGCAAATTATGGTCTATATTTGTAATGGCATAGCCATTGTGAGCGGCGTGTTCATATTGATCTTTTCTTCTGACGGTATTGTCTCAAGTGTTGGATCGGCGTTATGGAATGCCTACGGTATTCTTTCCGGTTTGCTTGGCGATACATTGTCGTATATCCGCCTCTTTGCCATCGGTTTGACAGGTGGAATACTTGGGGGTGTGTTTAATATGCTGGGTATAGATATGACGGAAGGATTGCCTCTCGTGGTGCGTATTCCTGTTATGTTGATAGTCCTGTTGCTGGGACATGGATTGAATATTGCATTGTGTACAATCAGTTCGCTGGTACATCCAATCCGTTTAATTTTTGTTGAATACTTCAAAAACTCTGAGTACGAAGGCGGAGGTATTGCTTACGTACCATTCAGAAAAACATAAAAACTTGAAATTATTAATTTTATAACTATTAAATAAAAAATTTGAATTATGGAAATGAATCTTATTTTGGCTTACATCGGCGTTTTAATTATGACAGGATTTTCATTTGGCGCCAGCGTTTTGGCATGTACAACATGCGGAAACACAGTGATTGGCTCTATGAAGAAAAACCCTGACGCTTTCGGGTCTTATGTGGCGCTTAGCGCTTTACCCAGTTCACAGGGATTGTATGGTTTTGTTGGTTATTTTATGGTACAATCGCTTTTAGTATCGACCATAACCTCTTTTCAGGCTTGGGCTATTGTCATATTGGGTGTTTTAATGGCTTTTGCCAATTTTTATTCCGCTTTTCGGCAGTCGCAGGTTTGTGCACACGGAATCAAGGAAATTGGAGACGGACACGATGTGTTTGCCGTTACCATGGTATTGGCCGTATTCCCTGAATTGTATGCAATTCTTGCCTTGTTGGTAACGATATTGGTTGCAGGGTCGATTGGTTAAGGCTGCTTGTTATTATTAGCACGCAGATGACGCAGATCTTGTGGATTTTCGCAGATTTCTTTAGATATTAAGAAATCTGCGAAAGCCTGCGGGATTTTTGTTTTTTTTGACGGAAATGATAACATCCCCCTAACCCCCTTGAAAGGGGGTTAGGGGGATGTTATAAAACATTTCACGATTAACTTATCACTATCTCCCGTATCCTCTCGTAGGTAGCCGGGCGTACAGGGAGTAAGGGAAGACGTAGTTTGTTTTCGATAAATCCCATTATATGCAATGCACTCTTTACGCCGGCAGGACTGCCATCAACAAACAGCAAGTCGATTAATTCAAGAAATTGTGTATGGATTGCCCGCGCTTTTTCGGGTTCGCCGCTAAGCGCCAGATGTATCATATTGCTAAACGCTCGCGGGAAAGCGTTCCCTATCACCGAAATGACTCCTGCCGCCCCTAATGCAACCAAAGGAAAAGCCAACGAATCATCTCCCGATATCACCTGAAAATGATCGGGTTTATTTTTAATAATAGCATTGATTTGTGCGAAATTACCTGACGCCTCCTTGATCGCGATGATATTTTCAAAATCGCGTGCAATCCTGAGCGTAGTGTCTGCCGTCATATTTACGCCTGTCCGGCTCGGCACATTATACATGATGACCGGAAGCGGAGCAGCCTCTGCAACAGCTTTAAAATGTTGATATATACCTTCCTGCGTAGGTTTATTATAATACGGCGCCACCGACATAATAGCATCAATACCTTGATATTCAACCCCTTTCAATTGATTAACCACAAAACGTGTGCAATTACTGCTTACGCCAAGCACAACAGGTATCCGCCCGCGAATTTGTGCTACTGCTGCTTTGATGATCTCCGGTTTTTCTTCTTCCATCAATGTAGGCGTTTCGGCTGTCGTGCCGAGCACAACAATATAGTCAGCGCCATTTTGAACCTGATATTCAACTACTTTTAACAGTGCGTCAAAATCGACGCTTTCATCTTCTTTGAAAGGAGTGATCAGCGCAACGCCCATCCCTTTTAAATCCGGATTCATCATAGAATTTATTATTAATGCACAAAAGTATAAAAAAAACTTATTTGGAACGTATAGCCTGTAAATAATTCATTATTTGTCCGAATAAAAACGATATATCGTGCATGTCATCTTTCATGATAATGGCAAGGTCATGAAAATTTTCTTCAGTAGAACGTTTGGCGCCGACTTTGAATGATGCAGGGTGTTGGAGCATCAGGAAGCGCATGACCGGTATAACACCGTCAGTCAAATCTAACAACATGTCTACCTTAATCCCATTCAACTGATTGCAGATGCTTTTGTCCGGAAACCCCCATACGTTGACGTCCTTTTCGGCTTCAACTAATAAATAGGCATAATCCCAGATCGGTGTTTCATCAGTCTTTCGTGTGTACACGCAGACGTTTACTGATTTACCTGATGATTTCAAAGCTGCTATGCAAGGATATACGGATTTCCAGCTTTTGGCTTCACATAAAACCAATACATACATGATATCATCTAATGAACGATAACAATGTGGCCGCAGTGATGCGGCTTTTGAGAGTGTCTCAATTTTTTTGAATAAAAAATAGTTTGTCAAAATCATTCGATCAGTTTTAAAAATTCTTCCTCATTGATAATTTTAATCCTTAGTTTTTCGGCTTTCGCCAATTTGGCCGGCCCCATGTTATTGCCGGCAAGCAAGTAATCTGTGCTGCCCGAAACGGAGCCAACGTTTTTCCCTCCGTTTTGTTCAATCATTGATTTATATACATCCCGTGAGTGTAATGTAAATGTACCGCTGATCACAAAGGTTAATTCCTTTAGTTTGTCGGAACGCGATTGTATGGCCTCTTCATTCAGGCTCATTTGCAATCCGTAAGTTTCCAAACGGCTTATTAATTCTCTGTTTCTGCTGTCTGCAAAATAATCTTTGACACTCCGGGCAATCCGTTCTCCTATTTCGTTTACAGCAAGCAAAGATTCCGGAGTAGCTTCTTCCAGATGCTTCATGGAAGGAAAAGCATTGGATAGTCGCTTGGCCACGGTTTCGCCCACGTAAC
>JGI24704J35079_10001428_pt1 | contig 10255 bp, 8 predicted proteins | sample TergutNt197P3_FD_35079 | JGI IMG/M metagenome (IMG submission 35079)
ATGATCTCGTCTATCTTGGTCCTTTTGCGTTCTTTTCCCATATCGCCGCCCCCTTTCATATATTCGATGACCCCATTATACCACGCCCTGCCGAAAAAATCAACAACAAATTAAAAAACACAAAAATCAAACGGAGGAAAAAAGACAAAAAACGACAAAAACAATCACAGCCGTCGCAACTATGTTCGCGCTCACGATGACGCTGTTCAAATTCGCCCCGATTACGGTGAGTGCCATGCGGTTTGCGGCGGAGAACGTCGGCTGCCGGATCGCCTGGGTCGGCAGCACCCGCGAGGTCATCATCGTTTTCGCAAAATAACCGGGCAAAATGCGAATGGGGCGGTCACCGGTCACAGTGTCCCGCCCCTCTTTCATGCGCCTTTCCGCCTATTGCCCGCTTTCCAAAATGGCGGAAACCGCTTTGTCTATGACCTTCGCATATTTTTCCGCGTTTTTTTCCGTGGCCGAGGCAAAAGAGTTGTCGCCTTTTGCGAATACGTCGGTGTAGTCTATTCTTATGGGGTTGTACCATATTGTGTCGCCCAGATCGTACACCCTCGTGTCAAATATCAAATCGAGCATTTCGGCGGTGTCCGCGTCCCGGGAATATTTGGTTTTCAGCGCGGATTCGTAATATGCCGGAATGATCATGTTTCGGGCATCGCAGGCCATGATTTCCAACAATGCCCCTGCCAGTTCGGGGTTTTCGCAGGTGTTGGGTATTACGTAGGGGAAGCCTCCGCAAACTCTGGTGTAATACTGCGGCTGGTCGGCGGCGTATTTTGGGAAAGGTATAATCCCGAAATCGTCGGGCATGTCCCTGAGCTGAACCATTTCCTGTATCGCGCCCACCATGAACAGCCCGTGCCCCGCCCTGAAGAAAGCCACTCTCGCTTCCGTCGAGTTTCCCGGATAAGCCGGCAATTTCACTTTTTGGCTTTCGAGATACATCCCATCTCTGGATTTCAGCTCGTCGGTGACCTTTTCGGCCATGTCGAAAAACTTCTGGTTTCCCGGCACCGAAAAATACGGGATGTCGTTTTCGTCCTTGCCGACCAAGGTGATTCCCGCCGATATCCAAAATGGCTGGTAAAAATAGTCCGATTCGCTTATGAACCCCCAATAATCCTCTTCGGTCATTTTCCCGTCGCCGTCCGCGTCCTTTATCGCGAGTTTGGCAAATTCATACATGGTGTCGTGAGTCCAGGCGCCGGAGCGCACCAAACCGTACAAATCGCCAAGCCCCAAGTCCTGCACCTGCTTTTTGTTGAAATACAGCACCACGGTGGCTTCGAAATGCGAGAGCATGTCGTCGGAAAACGCCCAGTACAGCCTGCCGCCGACTGTCAGCTGCTTGTTTGGGAGCTGGCACCAGTAGGGCTGCGACAGATCCACATAGGGCAGCCTGTCCAGCGGGTGCAGCAGGCTCTGCCCTGCGGCCGAATATGCATCCCTGTCGATTTGCATATACATGTCGTAAACCCCGTCGCCCGCTTTGACGTTTTTGCTCAGAGAGGAGAGCAGCTGCATGAGATCCATCGTATCGGCCTTGTAAATTATGTTGAGCCGTTCTTCGATCTTTTTGTTGCGCGAATAGATCGTGTCGTTGAGTATTTCCCCGATTTCCGATTCGGGGAAGAGTTCTTGGTTTTCCCTGCCGTAGATTCCGGTCACCACTTTGTACTCATATCCTCCGAAATCGAGTTCGGGCACCGCATCGCGAAATAGCCCGCCGTCTGCCGGTTTGTCCGTTTCTGCGCCCGCTTCTTCGGCTTTGTCCGGAATTTTCGCATCGTCGCCGCCCGAAGTTTTTGTCCCGCCGTCGCCGCACGAAGATGCAATCGCCAGAACAAAAACAAGCGCCAAAGACAATGCCAACGCCATAATTTTCGCAAAACTTTTCATGTCGGCCCCCTTTATATGTTTTCGTACAATATCAGTTCCGAAGTGTTTATGCTCTCAAGTTCTATGTTCAGCCCCGTGTTCGCAATTTCAAACCCGCACAGCTTGACTTTTGCCCCGCTGTTTTTGAAAGTTACTTCGTAATTTTTGCCCAAATCCACGCCTTTTAGCCGCAAATTGTAGATGGCTTGGCCCGAATCGAGTTTAAAAATCCCGCAATATCCCCTCGATTTGTCTTTTGCGCCGTATTCGAGCGCGCAAAAATCCGCCGGGTTGGCCATGCCGATATATGGGGTATGGTGGTACACCGCCGCTCCCCCTTCGAGCACAGGGCGGCAAAATCCCTTGGCAAGCGCTATGTATTCGCGCGTTTTTTCGAAATATATGCTGTTTCTGTCCGCATTCTGTGCGCCGAAGCCCACATATATGGGAAGGGCGAACAACGTCACGCGCAAATGCGTTTCGACGTCTGCGAGCTGGTGGGCGTCCTGTATGTGGTTGTGGTAATATACGATGGCCTCCGGAGGCAAAAACAAAGTCATCGCGTTTAACCTGCGTATGGTGTGGGGCAGCTGGCTGAAATCGGATTCGGCGCAGTAATCGAACCGGCTCATCATTCCAAGGTCGGTCCTGCCTCCGCCCCCGGCGCAGCTTTCCATCGCTATGTCCGGATTCTGCCGCCTCACCTCTTCATACACGCCGTAAAGCGCTTCGAAGTGCCGCCAAGTTTTGTTTTCTGCATAACCTCCTTTCAGCGAAGCGTATGCCTCTGCCGGGCGCATATTGTAATCGGTTTTGAAAAAGTCCAATTTTTTGTCCAGTATTACCTCTTTGATGCAATCTGTGACATATTTCGCCGCTTCGGGATTCGACAGATTCATTTCCCACGAGTCGCCTTCGGTTTTGAATTCCGGGTGTTTTTTGTATATCTCGCTTTCCGGGGTTATGGCTTCCGGCTCCATCCAGAGCCCGAACATCATGTCCCTTTTGTGGCAGTATTCCCTGATTTTGGCGAGTCCCCCCTCCGGCAAAAAAGAGCCTTCGAACCAATCGCCGCGGTGTTTGCCCCAATCCGAAAAAGGCTCGCCGTACCAACCCGCATCGACCATGAAAGCTTCGATGCCCATTTCATGCGCTATGTCGATTTCGCGCAATATCCAATCCCCGGGTTCTTCGACTACCCTTGCCCCTATGGTATAGGCGCGTTTTTTGCCTTTGCGCTGCGGTATCACCGAGCTTCTCAAATGCGCGCGCCATTCCTCGGCGGTTTCGTCGATCCCATAATGCGATATCCCGATATGCGCAGCGGGGGAAATCACCTTCTCGCCGGCTTCGATAACCCTGAGCGGGGCCTTGCCGTAAGGGCCGGTTTCAAAGGATAAAATTTTGTTTATCCTGTCATAGGCGAACTTCGTTTCAAATCCCCCCGACCAAGCCAGGGCTATGATGAAACTCTCGCCGTTTATGTTGTTTCTTGCGATATAGTACGGCGCGCCGTATATTTGCCTGTAATGGTTTGCGAACACATACTCGGGCAGAGAAACATCGACCCATTTCAGGTTGAATTCCTCGGCTTGCGTGTATCCGTCCAAATAGGCGACCGAAAAGGGGGTCTCGCAATTTTTGTGCTTGGACAGCGAAGTTTCTATGTTGTCCCAGACGAAAAATTTGTTATGCCACAAAACCCCGCAAAACGGGGAAACTTTCGAAAGGGCGGCGGCTTTGTCCCCGGTGTTTTTTATTTCCAGCCAGCGGGCGACAAATGCCGTGCCGTCGAGCCTCGTGCATACATCCACTTCCACGGGCCGCAGGCCGTGCCTTAATTTCGTGATTGAAACGATATGCCCGTTTTCTTCGGTTTTTTGCGTGTTTTCAACAAATTCCCACCTGTTGTGCAAAGACTGGCCGTCAATTTCCAGCTGGAAGCTGTTTACAGGAAACGCCGCAGGGTCGAGAGAGGAAATATGCCCCAAAACATTTTCCCGGTGCACATGGTTTGAAGCGGACCAGTACAGCCCCGCATAGCAGCCGTTTTTGACGCCTTCTTCTAAAACGGTAGTCCCCGAAACAAACCTGAACACCTCCCTGTCCCCGCTTTTGTAGTGCATTGTCGTCGGTTTTGTCATGCTTTCACCCCTTTTATATATTTTTTTTGTTTTTCCGGAATATTTCGAAAAAAAATTCCAATAATGATGAAAATATCAATTCTGCATTTTTGAAAAAGTATTGCATTTACATCCGCAATATGTTACAATAGTCCCATGATGGCCAAGATAAAAAAAATTAAGGAGCGGAAAATTATGGATACATTGACGCATATAAAAAATCTCGAAAGGCCTTCGGCAAATATAGACGTCATTTTAGACACGGACGCATACAACGAAATCGACGACCAATTCGCCATAGCGTATATGTTCGCAAACAGGCAGAAACTGAACATCAAGGCGATATATGCCGCCCCGTTTCACAACGGGAAATCTTCCGGGCCGAAAGACGGGATGGAAAAAAGCTACGAGGAAATAATAAAGGTGATTTCGATGATCGGCGGCGCAGAGGGCACAAAAGTATTCAAAGGTTCAAACCAATACCTGAAAAACGAAACATCTCCCGAAATATCCCCCGCCGCCGAGCATTTCGCCGATCTTGCGGGGCGATATTCCCCGGAAAATCCGCTGTATGCAGTCGCAATCGGCGCGATAACGAACATCGCCTCCGCGATTTTGATGAAACCCGAAATCATAGAAAACATCGTAATCGTCTGGCTGGGCGGAAACAGCCTGCANTGGAACGACACGAAGGAATTCAACCTGTATCAAGACGTCGCGGCGGCGAGGGTCATTTTCGGATGCGGCGCGCCGCTCGTGCAGCTGCCTTGCGCGGGCGTGGTTTCGGCATTCACGGTGAGCGAAGCGGAACTGGAAAAGTGGCTTTTGGGAAAAAACAAAATCAGCGACTATTTGGCGCAAAACACGATAGAAGAAGCTTCCTCATATGCGAAAGGCAGCCCGTGGACCCGCGTCATATGGGATGTCACCGCTGTAGCATGGCTGATAGACGGAAGATTTTTCGGGGAACGCCTGGAAAAAAGCCCCATCCCCGAATATGACGGGCATTACGCATACGACGGCAGCAGGCATTTCATCAAATACATATACCACGTAAACAGGGATGCTTTGGTCGGGGATTTGTTTGGCAAACTCGCCGCCCTAAACTAACCGAGATAGTTTTCCCTGATTTTGTCGTATACGGTTTTCATCTGTTTGTTGAAAGAATTTTCGTTTTTTTCTATGAACGAAACGTAATCGGGCGATTTTTTTGTTCCGAGTATATTCGACACGGAAAGCGAAAGCGGGGTCCAGTTTCCGAAATTCAGCGCGAAATCGTAAACCGCCCCCTTGTAGATTATATCGATCATCTCTGTGGATTCGACGTCCCTCGCCAATTTGGAGGTCAAAAGGACGTCGTAATAGGCCGGAACCGTGAGCCTGTAGCTTTCGGCGGCGAGCGCTTCATTCACCGCCCCCGCCATTTCGGGGTCGGCGGTTTGGGGTATCATGATGAAGCCGTTCCAGGAAAGGCTGAGATATTCGCTTTGCGCTTCGTCGTATTTCGGGAAGGGGAGTATTCCGAACTCCACGTCGTATGCGCGGTATCTTTTGCCCGCGCTGAGCGGGTCTACATGAAACAGCGCCCTGTCGCTGCTCATGGGCACTTGAGACTCGAAAACCGCCGAGAGGTTGTTTGCATCCCAATCGCCCAAATAAGTCTGGCTGCCCACCAGCATCAGCTCATAAAGGTCGTTCATGAGGTTGCCGAATTTTTCGGTGTTGAGATTGATCGCCGGATAGCCGTCTTCGCCGATTCTGGATATGTAAATCCCGCTCGACTGTATCGCGTTTTCCATCATCCAGCCGATGTGCGTGACAAAGCCGTACTGGTCTTCCTTGTCGAATTTGCCGTCGCCGTTCAGATCCTTTGAAGCGAGCTTGGCAAATTCGGAAAGTTTGGCCCAAGTCCAGCCGCCGTCCCTGACGATTTTGTAAATGTCGCCCATATCGAGTTCTTGCGCTATCCTCTTGTTGAAATATATCACGTTCGGGTCGAATATGATGAAATCGCTCACAGCGGTGAGAAGCACCCCCTCAACCGACATGGTTTCGTTCATTCTCTGGTTCCACCACGGTTTCGAAAAATCTACGATGGGGATTTTGTTCCAGTCCAAAACGAGCCCGCCGGTGGACAGTTCGGCCACGCCCGCGATGCAGTGGGTCAAAGCCATCTGGTAATCGTCGCTGCCGGATTTCACCGATTTCGATATTGACGGGTGAATGGTTTCTATATAGCCGTTGGTCACGGGATTTATGCTTATGTCGAAGCGCTCTTCGATGTTTTTGGTCCTTCTGTAAACCGAATCGTTCATTTTTTCGCCGATTTCGTCTTCGGCGAAATAATAATCGGTGTACATGCTCCAGGTGGGGTATATGATGGTATAGGACGTTCCGCCAAAATGCAGTTCGGGGATATCTTCCTTTATCGACAGGCGCGGGTCCTGCGGTTCGCTTTCGGCGTCGTCTCCGGCTTTTTCCTGAATTTTTTCGTCCGGCGGCAAATCTTGCGAGGGGCTTTTGGAATCCCCGCCGCATGAAAAGGCGAGCATGGCAACTGCAAAAACTGCCGTGAACATAAATATTTTCGAACTTGTTTTTTTCACAAAAAATTCCTCCCCGACTTTTATTTGAATCCTTTTGCGGCGGATTTCATCAATTTTGCGGCATCTTCCTGGTTCATATGGCCAAACAGAAAATATGTGCCTTTTATCCCGTACCGCGCCACGAATTTTTTGGCGGCGCAAAGCCTCGCATCCAGATCGCCGCCATACAGCGATACCCATTTTGCCTTTCCCGCCTCGTGCGCGGCGTCGTACACCGGATACCATTTTTCGTCTGCGCAGTCGGGNTGCCCGGCTCCGGGGGTCCATTGCAGCGCGCTCAAATTTTCGATGGACATCAAAGCGGGCAAATGGATTATCGCATCTTTGCCGTCGAGATGGTACAGCGAATTGTCGAGGGCGCCGCATTGCTTTTTTAGCGATGGGACTACAAAATCCACAAACTGCGCAGGCGACATCATCGCGGAAAAGTCGCATTGCACTTTTGCGGTTTTGCCTTTGCCGATTATGTTGAATGCGGTGTAGCTGTTGTCCCCGGCTGAATCCTTCACCATCTCAAATATCCTGTCGTAATATTTGAAGTAAAGGGCGTCGAGCTCGTCGAGGCGCTTTTTCAGCAAATCGGGGCAGTCCATCAAATCATAGCAGGTGTTTTGCGGCCCGCGCATGGCGGAGAGTATATCCAAATTTTCGATGAGGTCGGGGATATCGATGTAATATTCGCCGCCGGAAAGTTCCAGGGCGCGTTTTATCATGTCTTGGTGCAATATCCACCATTTGTTGCTTTCGTCGTATTTCAGCTCGAATGAATCCCAGTCGCCGACGCATTCCAAATACCACAATGTGTCCGGCCTGAATATGGGCTGGCTCCCGAGATACAAGGCGACCGAACCGGGGCCGAGGTTGAGCCCGAGGTGCGGGAAAGCGTCGCCCAAACACTGTTCGCCCCTGAAATGGTTGTAGAACCGCGCCGATATGTTTTCCGCATCGGTGTATATCTCCTCGTCGGTTTCCGGGTTTTTGGAGGGCCGGGGAGGGGATGATGGCTCTTTTGATGTGGTGAGCCACAAAAGCGGCGATTCGGAAAGGTCGTTATGCCACCAGGCGTCGAAACGCTGCTTGACTGCGTCGGAATCGTATTTGTAAATCATTGGCCAAAACCTCCCTAATTATTCAAATAATATTCGTTGAATTTGTCGATCGCTTTTTGGAACGTGGGGGAATTTTTTTCGTAAAAGGATACCATGCTCTCATATTGGGCCTGCGGGTAGCAGGCATAGCGGAACAGATGCAATATGTCTCCCATGTTCTTGTAGTAAATCATGACAGGCTGGAATTCGAGGCCGGTTTTCAGTATGTCGAGCACTTTGAGCGATTCCTCGTCGCGGCTGAACTTGTTTTTCAGAGTGCTGTCAAAATAGGCGGGAGTCGTGGTGCGGTAGCCCTCGGAGGCCAAAGCTTCCATCACCGCCCCTATCAATTCCTGGCGGGAATCGGGCACCGTGATGGGGACGCTCACCAGAGAATAGTTTGCATGCGAGGTGGTGTGGTATTTTTCCTGGCTTTCGTCCCATTTCGGCACTGTCAGGATGCCGTAATCGTCGTCCATCGAGCGGAAATAATTGGAAAACCTGACCAAGCCGCCGAAGAACAATATTTTGCCCTGCGTGAAAAACATAACGTCGTTTCCGTAATTGACGGTTTCGCCCTTGTTGGAGATCGCCTGCGGGAGGCCGTCCTCGCTCATCGAAAAATCGCGGAGCTTTTCGTAGGCGCTGTAAAACTTTTCGCCCAAAGCCAAACTCAGCGAGCCGTCGGGGTTCGTGATCGTTATCGGGATTTCGAACGCCGAAAAATACACATCGTAATAATCGGACATGGTGACTCCGAATTGGTCTTCCTCGTCCACGATCCCATTGCCGTTGATGTCCTTGTACAGCCCTTTCGCGGTTTGTTCGTATTTGTCAAAAGTCCATTTTCCGGAAAACACCAGATCGTACAGCCCCGAGATGTCGTAGTTGGCCGCTATGTTCTTGTTGTAGAATATGCAGTTCATGAACCCCAGCACGGAGGGGGTTATATCCCCTGTCACGAAATATGTCTTGCCATTTATCGTGACGTCTTTCATTATCGTCTCCGGCCACCAGGGCATATCATAGTCGATGTGCGGGAAATTGGCGAGGTTCAGGTAAATGCCGGTGAGCCCGTCGGCGGCTACGTCGTAGGCGTTGGCAAAAAGCAGGTCAAACGAATCGTCGCCCGCTTTCACCGCTTTGCTCGCGTTTTGGTACGATGCGGTGGTCAAAGTTTTTTCGATGTTGATGTTAAGCCTGCCTGCAACCGCCAATTCGCGGTTGTACATCGCATCGTTGAATACCTCGCCGTTGATTTCCTCGGCGAATTCCCATTCGGTGTCATAGAACACATTGTCGACCTGTCTTCCCCAAATGCGGAAAGTTTCGCCATTGTAATCCAAATCGGGAGGCAAATTGTCGGAAACAAAAACGTTTTCGCTCGCCTTTTCCCCCTCGCTCGCATCTTCGCCGGCCGGGGCAGCCGTCGTGGAAGAAGTTTCGCCCAGATCTTGCGCGCAAGCGGCCAGTACCGAAAAGGCAAGGGTGCAAATCAAAAATATCGAAACAGTTTTTTTCATAAAATCTTTCCTTTCTATAGCGCAATTATTTTTCCGTCTAAATTATTTTGCTGTCTTTGTGGGTGCCCGTGAGCGAAAAGACGACCCATTCCGCCACGTTTGTGGCATGGTCGGCGATCCTTTCGAAATATTTCGCAACCATTACGAGATCGATCGCCTGGTCGCCGTTTTCGGAATTTTCGTTTATCAGTTCGATCAAATCGGACTTGACCATTTCAAAAAGGCCATCGACTTTATCGTCGTCGGCGATCACTTTTTGGGCGAGCTGAAGATCCTTTTTTACGAACGCTTCTATGCTCTCAGTCAGCATCGTCATCGTCGATTCGGCCATTTGCGGGATATGTTCCAATTTTTTGATGTAAGGGGTTCCCGCAAGCAGAAGCGTGAGCTCCGAAATATCGGTGGCATGATCGCCGATGCGCTCGAGATCCGTTACGATTTTCAGCACTGCCGAAACGTAGCGCAAATCGCCGGCTACCGGCTGCTGCCGCAGTATGAGTTTCAGGCAATCGCCCTCGATCTCTTTCTCCTTGTTGTCTATTTCGTCGTCTGAAGCTATGATTTTTTGCGCGAGCGCCACATCCTGCCCGATAAGCGCAAATTTGGCCTGGGCTATCGAATGCTTGACGATTTCGCACATCTCGATTAGGGAAGTGTTGAGCCGGGCCAATTGTTCGTCAAAATTGTTTCTCACCTGAAAAATACGCCTCTCTTTCGCACATATGAGGTTTTGTTTATTATATCACATAAATTATGAATTTTTCAATATGTTTTTCAATTATTTTTTGCAGGATAATTTACGGATAAATAACAATTTAAGCGATTTCTCTTAAATCTTTTTTGATAATATGAATGATAAAGGCAATACGGGAATTTGGTTTTTGCAAGGGAGGCAATGATAATGATCATAGATATCCACAACCACGCCGATTATCACGGGCACAACGCGGAGTCGATGCTAAAAAACATGGATGAATGCGGCATTGAAATAACCTGCCTTTTATCCTGGGAAGCGCCTGTATCGGATTACG
>JGI24704J35079_10001444_pt1 | contig 10203 bp, 5 predicted proteins | sample TergutNt197P3_FD_35079 | JGI IMG/M metagenome (IMG submission 35079)
TATGAGAATAAAAGCGGCGTTGGTGATTATGGCGATTGTTTTCGCCTTTACGGCGGCAAGCTTCTTTTTAAGCTTGTCCCTTACACGGCGCAATATGGTCGCCGCGATGGAACAGGAGCTGTCACTGGCTCTCGACATTGCCGACACCGTGGTCGCCACTAAAATCGGACTGCTTAAGGCGGACGCGCAGACTGTGTCCGAGCGGCTTTGGGCGGCCGGATCCAATGAGAAAATGACGGACATGATGGCGTCGCAGCTTGAAGAATTCGATGAATTCGTTTCATTTACGGTTTACGACAGAAAAGGCATGGCCGCCCATCATGGAAAACCGTCCGCACACGATATCTTTATTAACGAAAGCGCGAACATACAATCGGCTTTTGACGGTATAAAACTATTATCTTCGCCGCATTATGACGACGCGAACGGAGATTTGGTCATGCACGTATTCGTGCCGATGGGATACGACATGGTTCTGTCCGCCACCGTCCCCGGAATGCTTTTTTCCGATCTGCTTTCGCAGTACAGGTTATGGGATACCGGCAACATCTTTATGGTCGACGCGGAGGGCACATTCATTGCCAATTACCAGGAAGCCTTTGTTTCAGGACGGAATAATTACATTGAAATTGCCAAAACAGATCCCGGCATGAAGTCGGCGGGCGAATTTTTACAAAAAGCTATAAAAAGCGATCATGGCTCAGGCGAATATATCTTCAACGGATCTGCGCATTTTTGCGTGTATAAACGGGTGACAAATTCCATTATGGGATGGTACATCGGCGTGGCCGCTCCGCTGAATGAAAGCCCGCAGAGAAGCGCTCGAAACGGGCTGCTGTTCGCCGCGATACTTTTCCTGGCCGCGGGAGCCGTCGGCTCGATTTTCGTTTCCGAAATCGCCATAAAGCCTTTCACAAAAATAGAAGCGCAAAACCGCCGACTGGAAAAACTAAACGAAACCATTCAATCGCAGGCCGCGCAGATACAGAACGAACATGAGCGCGCGGTGACATTGCTGAACGCAACGCCTCTTGCATGCCGCCTTTGGAATAAGAATTTTGAAATTTTTGACTGCAATGATGAAACCGTCAGATTTTACGGGCTGAAGGACAAACAGGAGTATCTTGACAGGTACTTTGAACTGTCGCCGGAATTTCAGCCCGACGGACGACGTTCACGTGAAACGACCCTGCAAATACTCGAAAAGGCTTTCCAGGAAGGCATGATTGTCTTTGAGTGGATGCACCAGATGGCGGACGGCACGCCTCTGCCCACGGAGATCACGCTTGTCCGCGTTAAATTCGGGAACGAGGACGTCATCGCCGGCTATACGCGCGACCTGCGCGAACAGAAGAGAATGACCGTAGATATCGAGCAGAGGGACAAGCTGCTATACGCAGGGAACCACGTAGCTGCCATACTGCTTGAGGCGGTTGACGAAGAAAAATTCGAGGAATCGCTCCAGGAAGGCATGGCGCAGATAGGCCTATCCATTGATGTTGACCGGGTACAGATATGGCGGAACGAGACCGTGGACGGTTCCCTTTGCTTCGTTCACAAACATCAATGGCTTTCAGATTTCGGACGTGAAATACCGCCCGTTCCCATTGGACTTAAATTTCCTTACAAAGACAAACCCGAATGGCTGGAACTGTTCTCTCGCGGCGAATGCATAAACGCGCCTCTCTCCAGTCTCTCAAAAGACGATCAGGATTTTTTGAATTTGTACGACATTAAATCAATCGTGATCATCCCGTTGTTTGTACATGGACAGTTCTGGGGATTTTTCAGCGTGGACGATTGCAGGCGCGAGAGAACTTTCAGGAAGGAAGAAATAGACATACTGCGCACGTGCAGCCTGATGATGATCAGCGCCCTGCAGCTCAGCGCGCAGAATACTGAAATCAGGGAGGCGCATAACCGCGTGAAACTCCTTCTGGACGCGACCCCGCTGGCATGCCGGTTGTGGAACAGGGAACATAAAATTTTCGACTTTAACGCCGAATCCCTCAAGCTTTTCAATTTAAAGGATGGCCAGGAATTCCTGGAAAGATACTTCGAACTCTCTCCGGAATACCAGCCTGACGGACGTCTTACCAGGGAAAAGACCGTCGATATGTTGAACATGGCGTTCGAAAAAGGCAGATGCGTTTTTGAATGGATGAACCAGACGCTGGACGGCACGCCGATCCCGACGGAGGTTACGCTTGTCCGCGTTCCCTACGACGACGATTACGCCGTGGCGGGATACAGCCGCGACCTGCGCGAACATAAGGAAATGATGCGCGAGATAGAAAGGCGCGATCATATCCTGAATTCGATTAATGACGCGGCCGGCATATTGCTGCAGTCGGAAGTAGGCGCTTTCGCCAATGACCTGTACCGTTGCATGGGCATGCTTGCGGAAGCCGTCGGCGTCGACCGCATATCCATCTGGAAAAACCATACCGAGAACGGTCTGCTTTATTACAGCCAGATTTTCGAATGGCCGGCGGCGGTCGATACGCGGGAAGGCGCGGTAAACAAACCGGACGCGTATTCCAGCATTAAAGAATCGCGATGTTACAGCACAAGAGTCCCGAGCTGGGAAGAAATCCTTTCAGGCGGTCAAAGCATAAACCGCATAGTGCGGGACATGCCGCCGGAGGAGCGAATCCATTTTGTCAACCAGGGAATACTGTCGATTTTTGTAACGCCGGTATTCATGCAGGATCAGTTCTGGGGCTTTGTGGCGTATGACAATTTCCACAGCGAAATGGTTATTACCGAGAATGAACAAATAATCATGCGTTCCGGAGCGATAGTGATTACAAACGCTTTGCTCCGCAACGAAATGATGCTTGGCATCAACACTGCCAACCAGGCTAAAAGCAANTTCCTCGCGAGCATGAGCCATGAAATGCGCACGCCTTTGAACGCAATCCTGGGATTGTCGGAATTGACTCTTGATGCCGACAGATTAAACAGGGAGGATTACGAAAACATCGAAAAGATCGGCAGCGCGGGCGAGACNCTGCTCAGCATCGTCAATGACATTCTCGATATTTCAAAAATCGAGTCGGGAAAATTCGANCTTGTTTCCGTNGCATACGACATACCCAGTTTGATNAACGACACCGTAACCCAAAGCATCATGCACAAAGGGGAAAAACCGATTCAGTTCATCCTGGACATAAATGGGGACTTGCCCGCGCGGCTTTTCGGCGACGAATTAAGAATCAAACAAATCTTCAACAATCTTTTATCCAACGCTTTCAAATATACGGAAGAAGGCGAAGTTGAACTGGGCGTAAGCTGCGACCGCAAGGGCGACACCGTCTGGGTATCCGCGTTTGTCCGGGACACGGGCATCGGCATAAGCCCTGAAAACATAGCCGACCTGTTTGACGAATACGCGCAGGTGGACATGCAGGCCAACCGTAAAATCATGGGAACCGGGCTTGGGCTTTCCATCGCCAAAAGATTGACCGTGTTGATGAACGGTACGCTTACGGTCGAAAGCGAGTACGGCAAGGGCAGCGTTTTCACGCTGAGAATCCCGCAGAAGTACGTAAGCGATGAGGTAATCGGCGCGGAAGTAGCCGACAGTCTAAAAGACTTCCATTACTATGAAGAAAAACGCAAACAGCACGCCAGCCTGGTGCGGATTAGCCTGCCTTATGCGCGGGTGCTTATAGTAGACGACATGGCCACGAACCTTGACGTTGCCAAAGGTCTTATGAAGCCTTATGGCATGCAAATCGACTGCGTGACAAGCGGGCAAAAGGCCATAGACGCCATCCGCGCCGAAAGAGTCCACTACAACGCCGTGTTCATGGATCACATGATGCCCGGCATGGATGGAATCACGGCCACGCGTTTAATACGCGAGATAGACACCGAGTACGCCAAAACGGTTCCCATCATCGCGCTCACGGCCAATGCCATATCGGGAAACGAGGAGATGTTCCTGAGCAAGGGCTTCAACGCTTTTATACCCAAACCCATTGAAACGGCGCGTCTCAACGCCGTTATCCGTCAATGGGTGCGCGATAAGGAGTGGGAAAATCACCTGCTTGACCGGCAAGGCAGCGTGGAAAATAACATCATTCCAAACGCCCGAAGCGGGCAGGAAAGACGCGCCCCTCTGGACAGACGGAGCGGGGTTGACCGGCGCACGTTCGGGAGGCTTTTTTACTCTCTTAATGTCCGTAAGGGTGTTGAACGCTTTAACGGCGACACGGAAGAATATTTGGGCGTATTGCGTTCTTTCGTCGTTAATACCGGGCCGTTGCTGGAAAAGGTGAGAGACGTGAACGGGGAAAATCTGGACGATTACGTCACAATAGTTCACGGCATAAAAGGATCAAGCCGGATGATCGGAGCAAACTCGGTCGGGGATAAAGCGGAAGCATTGGAAAAAGCGGCCGGCGACGGAAATATCACGTTTATCCACGAAAACAACGAGGAATTTCTTGAAACCGTCCAGGCGCTCTTATCTGAACTTGATGACGTGCTGGTAAAAATGGAAAGGCGGGTTTCGGCCGCAAAACCCAAAAAAGAAAAACCGGACAATGACGTGCTGACGCGGCTTCTTATCGCATGCGACAATTACGACGTGGATGGAGTTGACGCGGCTATGGCTGAAATGAATATATATGAATACGCGTCGGACGACGGACTTTCGGTTTGGCTGAAAGAAACCGCCGCCAGGTTTGATTTTATGCAAATTAAGGAAAAGCTTGAATCTTTAGGGATAATTGCAAATCCGTGAGGCTATTTTTGCCTGTGAGCGCCCTGGGAGCGCGGGTGTCCCCGCCTGCGTATAAATAATAAACGCGCGCCAATGGCGCGGGTTCCACGTGTAGGGGCGTAGCACGCTACGCCCATTGGAATTTTTACATTTTTTAGGGCGTAGCACGCTACGCCCCTACACGAAACCGAGGGATTCCAATACTTGCAGGATTTCCTGGATTCGGGCGCGTGGGGCGCGGGCGAAGCGTTCCGCTATGACATGGGAGCCTGGGAGCGCAGGCCCTGGGAGCGCGGGCGTCCCCGCCTGCGAAAAGCCGCTATTGGCAACCCGCAACGAGTCAATCACCCCACGCACAGCCTGTAACTGTTCAAGCGTATCTGAAGGCCACGCTATTTTAGCACCGGCTTTCGCTTTGGCAGTTTTGGTTTTTCCGCTTTTTTCCGCAGCTTGCTCCAATGGAACGAAATCAAACGATGTCGGAATAGCCTTGCGTTCTTCTTTTGATTTAGTCTGATATTCAGGACGCCCCCAGCTTATGGCGTTCTTTCGGGTTTAGCGCGCGTTCAAGCAAAGTCCCGAAAATGGCTGGTTCAACTTCTTTCCAGTCCGCTTTTGCGGCTTCAATCAAAATCATTATCTGTTCGCGCTTGAGCGGCAATACATCAGGCTTTGCAAAAAGGTTGCCGTTAAAGCGAAGCAGCTTTTGGCGAACGGCTGTTGAAACCGTGCCGTCGTTCATGGCATTCCATAAATCCCGGATGAGAGGCTCATACGTTTCCGTATTTGTGATAGCGCTCTTGAGAATGTCAGAAAACCCGCCCGCCGGAATGAGATTCACATCTTCAGCGAACATGGAAAATATGCAGCGCATGAGAAACTGCGAAACCTTTTCCGGATCATGGCCGTCGGCTTCCAATAAACGCGCGAGCGCGGCCAGATGCGCGGCGACTTCTTCCGTAACTTTTGCGGCTCGCCGCGACGGGTCGAGAGAAAGCGGAGCGTTCCAGATTGCCTGAAACATTGCGCGGACTTCCCGCTTTCCAAGATCGTCAAGCATGACGCGGCAGTTTCTCGCATCGGGGAAGGGTAAATACAGGCCGCCGGTACAGGAAAACTCCGCGTAGATATCAAAGCAATATCCTACGTCGGCAACGATGAGGAAAGGCGGGCGTCCTTCTCCGGCGGGCAGGCAGCGGATATAGTTTTCCGCCTGCCGCCTGGCGCGCTGCATCGCGTCTTCCCATTGGCGGGTTCCGCGTTTGACGGCGGCGGAAGTTGTCATACCCGATAAAAGCAGCGGGGTTTCTTTGGCGTGATTATTTTGTCCCTGTTTGGATTCCATTACAAAACACGCATATTTAACTGACATGGAAATCCATGTAAACGCTGTTGTATGCGCCGGGTTTCTTTGTCATACTTTTTCCGTTCAAAGAGAACCTCTGCCGGGCTTTAATTGCTACGGAATTTAAAGTTCTGTATAAAAAATGCCGAATTATATATATGTATTCCGGTAGAAATACAAATTTAGGTAGAAATAAATGATGTATCACCACTTCGCATTCCGTCAGGAATGAGAAGATTGGCAGGGAAAGACTAAAAAGCGCCATGAGTAACACACGTTTCACGATTATTATGGTGGACGACAACATCACAAGCCTGACGGCAGGGAAAAATATGCTCAGCACGTTTTACCAGGTCATACCCGTGCCGTCCGCTGAAAAAATGTTTGAAGCCCTGCAAAAAGTCATTCCGGATCTTATCCTGCTGGACATAGACATGCCGGAAATGGACGGCTACGAAGCCATAAAAAAGCTGAAATCCGAACCGTGTCATGCGGACATCCCGGTAATATTCCTGACGGCGCTGCGCGACGCGAGTACTGAAGTGGAAGGGTTTGATTTAGGCGCGGCGGATTACATAACCAAGCCGTTTTCCGCTCCGCTGCTTCTCAAGCGCATCGAAAAGGAACTGCTTATAGTCCGGCAGAGAAAGGAATTGCTGAGAAACCACGCCGAGNTGAAGGATTACGCGGACAATCTCGACAAAAAGGTTAATGAAAAGACCCTNGAGGTGCTTAATCTACAAAACGCCATACTTTCAACCGTGGTCGATCTCGTGGAGTTCCGGGACAAGCTCACGGGCGGACACATAATGCGGACCCAGCTTTATTTGAAGACGCTAATCGATGAACTGATNAAGCAGGGAATATACGAAGAAGAAGTTTCCCAATGGGATATCGCCGCCCTCCTGCCTTCCGCCAAGCTTCACGACGTCGGCAAAATCGCCATAACCGACATAATCCTGAACAAACCGGATAAGCTTACGCCGGATGAATTTGAAACCATGAAGGAACATGTGTCGGCCGGCGTGGACGCTATTGAAAGGATTTCAGGCAATACTTCCGAACATACTTTCCTGTACCATGCTTTGCGTATTGCAGGAACGCATCATGAAAAATGGGACGGAACCGGCTACCCTATCGGACTTAAAGGCCATAATATCCCGCTGGAAGGTCGTTTAATGGCAATCGCCGACGTATACGACGCGCTTATATCCGAACGCTCGTACAAGAAAGCGTTTGCTCACGAAGAATCGTGCGCAATCATCGAAGAAGGCGCAGGAAAACATTTCGACCCCGTTCTGATAGATGTGTTTAAAAACGTCAAAGAAAGGTTTAAAGATATCGCGCATGACACGATTATTTAGAATGCTTTTTTTCTGACGATGTGCTTCGCGATTTTAGCGCACAAAATATCCGGATCAAACGGTTTTACCACAAATTCACAGGCTCCGAGCGCGCGAGCCGCCGATACATGGTCGATTGTACCAGCCGATGTCAGAAAAATAATGGGAGTGTTTTTATGCTCCTCGAAGCGTCTGATAATTGGAACAAGATCAAATCCACTGATTTCCGGCATCCTGTAGTCGAGCAAAAACAATTCGGGAGTCGTTTTTTGCAGAACTTTTTCAATCTGCGTCGGATCCGCCAGGGCGTACACTTTGTAATCATTNCCTAACACGGATGTTACCGATCTGAGAATAACCGGCGAATCGTCAACGACCAGAACCGACAGTTTACGGTTGGCCTCTTCCTCGTCCAGTCGATTTAAAATTATTTGCAAGGGCTGTTCGGTATTTTGATCGTCAGACAGGGCATCTGATATCTTTGTCCTTTTTGACGTCTTTATGCGTAAATGGAGTTCGTTAAAACCATCAACTATTTTTTTCGCGTATGTTGCTGCCAGCCTCCAATCACCTTTTCCAAAAATATCCAGTATGGAATAAAAGTCGGGAATGATTTTTTCGCAGCCAAGGCTCTCCAGCAAACGTGTCATGGCGTCAAGGTTTCTGCATGCGTCCTTATCGCCGTCACGGTTAATAAATTTATTCAGTGATACCGAAACATCCGGAGCAAGGCTTATGAATTTCGACAGCCTGTTGAAATAATCATAAACGGACAGCGACGGTTCAGCGGCGGCGACTCGCCGTATTTTAAGGTCGCCTTGCTTTAAAAGAGCGTATAGGTCAAAGTATTCGATGCTTCTGTTTCCCATACCACATATTCCTTTGCGCCTTACTTATCGGCTTTTCGAGTCGCAACTTAATTGAATATATATTATGCGTTAATTGCATATTTATACCCGCGAACGAAATGATTTTCAATTGAATCTGATCAAGGCGAAAATTCAGGACATCGCCAAGAATCGCGCCGATCTCAGCGAGCAGATTCCCTGCCGGCAGAAGGATGAAATCGGAAAAGTGGCCAGGTGGTTCAATATACTGACCGCGAAACTGGGCATCATCCTGGACGATATTCGCGAGGCCGAGAGCAGGGTTCGCAGCGAATCAGAGAAATTTAAAGCGATGGCTCATTGGTATGAGTCCATTCTTGACGCCATACCGTTCCTTGTTTCCGTTCTGAACACGGAAATGAAATGGTCGTTTGTTAACACTCCCGTTGAGAAAATGCTTGGTAAAGAGCGAAAAGATATCGTTGGCCTGAATTGCGGCGATTGGGGACTCAGCATTTGCAATACCGGCAATTGCGCGGTGTCATGCGCGAAACGCGAGGTGAAACAGGTACGTTTCAAACATGACGGCGTTTCCTACCAGGTCAATAAGGTGTCTTGCCGCGGGCATGAACGGCCACATAGGGAAACCGATTGATTTCGATGAGGTTTTAAACAGCATGCGCGGCTATTTGCTTTAACCCGGATAACTACCTGCCGAACGCGGACCTTATCGCGGCGCCAATAACAGCTATAATCACAAAAGCTCCGCCCAGCCATATCGCCGCCGTAGCAGTTTTCAGTTTCTTTGAAACAGCGGAAAACCCAATGCTTATGAGCGCGATTATCCATATGCTAAAAATATCCGCCGCGTTTGCCAGCATCATTATGAATTTCGGCAAAGCATCGGCGCCGGCCACGCTCTCAATCCAGGATCCGAGGCTGGAAGCAACGACGGAGCTGGTATTGCTAACGCTGATCTGCCCCTTTAGTTGCAGGATTAAAACCGTCAGAACGGTAGAAACAATGCTGACTGAAAAAACCGCGTAAATGGTAACCGTAAATAGGCTTTTAAAGTTGTTTTCCGCACCCGCAGCCATGCTGAACAATTTACCATAACCAGAGATCACAAGGCAAAGCAACATGGCGCTGAACGCGCTCGTAACAACGATAAGCGGACCGNCGGTGGCAGCGACCATTGCCATTTGCTGATTCATCTGTTCTTCGGTAATCCGTCCCTGTTTGACTGCCTGCTCCNNCGCAGCCCGCGTTGCNGCGCGGGTATCGATTTTTTGCGCCAGATACCAGCCGCTGAAAATACTGAGCAGAATAAGCGCTATAAGTGGAATTACCCAGCTCGGAGCGCGGCCGATTTCCGTAAATGTCTCCCGCGGAGAAAAAAAGACTCCACCCAGGCGCGCGGGAAAATTTTTTGCCTTAACTTCTTCTTCCTGAACAGCTTCGCCTAAATTTTCCGGTTCCATAAGCATCTCCTCGCGTATTCTAAATAAATGATGACAACCGCCATTATAAAACAAAGCATTCGCAATCCATGATAAAAAAATTGGGATAGCCCGAGTAAATTTTTATTGCCTTTTTACCTGATTACTGGTTAAATTANTTGTTTCGGCTAATAGGAGGTGGCGTCATGTATGCAGTCATTATAAGCGGCGGTAAGCAGTATCGCGTATCGGAAGGCGATATCGTCCGCGTTGAAAAACTCGATGCCGAGGTTGACGCCCCGGTTGAGTTCAGGGATGTGTTGCTGGTGAAAACCGACGAGAAAACCCATATCGGCAGCCCGCTGGTGGAAGGAGCTTCCGTCGAGGGAGTGCTCCGGGCGCAGGAAAAAGCCGATACGATTCTTGTGTTCAAGTACAAGAAAAAGAAACAGTACCGTCGTACGCGTGGACACCGTCAGCGTTATTCGGAAGTCCGTATCGAAAAAATTAATATAGG
>JGI24704J35079_10001464_pt1 | contig 10149 bp, 6 predicted proteins | sample TergutNt197P3_FD_35079 | JGI IMG/M metagenome (IMG submission 35079)
GGCAGGGAATGGATGGATTCGGTTCGGGCAATAATCGAAACGGGCGAAAAATATAAAATGGCGACTATAATGGACGACGAAGACGGCTGGCCGAGCGGTTTCGGCGGCGGCAAAGTGACCGCAATGGGCGAAGACCACCATGTCAAATGGCTCGTATGCGGAGAATTTGACGGAAACTTCGAAAATTGCGGAAACCTTTTGGGAATCTATGACATCGGAGGCAAAAAGATAAAAATAGCGTATGAATCGGACAGGCATTATGTGGACAACATGAACCCACAAACCGTCGAAGCTTTCATCGAAGCGGGGTACGAAAGCTATTACGGCGAATTTGCCGGATCCCTGTACGGGATTTTTTCGGACGAGCCTCAGCTTGCCCGCTATGCGATACCTTGGTCGAACACAATTCCCGGGGAATTTCATAAAAATTACGGATATGACCTGATGGAAAACCTGCCGGCGATATTTTGCGATATTGAAGGTTGCGAAAAAGTCAGGTTCGATTTCTGGAAACTCGTTTCAGCTCTTTTTGAAATAAATTACGCCAAAAAAATCGGCGAATGGTGCAAAAAACGCAATTTGATTTTCACCGGGCACACCACTCTGGAAGAGGTTTTTTGGGGGCAGATGCAGTGCTCGGGCGGAACAATGCAGTTTTACGAATGGTTGGACATTCCGGGCATGGACTGGCTCTGCAGGGTGGGAGTTTCCGACGTGGCAGTCAAGCAGCTTTCCTCAGTGAGCGAGCAGCTCGGCAAAAAACGGGCGCTTTCCGAAATGTACGGCTGCGCGGGGTGGAACATCGGCTTTGACGACATGAAATGGATCGGCGAATGGCATTATGTGCTCGGGGTGAACTATATGCTGCAGCACCTCGGCTTGTATTCCCTTTTGGGTTCGAGGAAACGCGAATACCCGGCTTCGCTTTTCTACCAGCAGCCTTGGTGGGCCGATTTCAAGCTTTTCAACGATTATTTCGCGCGCCTGAGCCAAATCATGTCCGAATCCACGCCAATCGTAGATATATTGATTTTGCACCCCCTGTCCGGGGCCTGGGTTTCGTACGACGGCTCGCGCCCATCCACATCCAAGCTCGAAAACGATTTCAACGCGCTTTCGTCGGGGCTTCTCGGCTTCAACTATGACCACCACTACGGGGACGATGCGATAATCGGGCGCCACGCCAAAATCGAAGGCAAAAAATTTTCCGTAGGCAACTTTTCATACAGCGCGGTCATCATCCCCTCAACTTGCAATATCGCTTCAAATACCCTTTCCCTGCTTTTGAAATTCGCCGAAAACGGAGGGGCGATATTTGCCATTGGAGAATTTCCGCGGCTTGTCGATGGGCGCGGCGGTTTAGAATCCGCAAAAAATTTGGGCGAACTCAAAAAACACGCAAACAAATTCGAAACCGTTCGGGAATTGGCCGAAGGGTTGAAAAATCACGTTTTTCGCCCGCTCTGCATAACATACAAAAAAGCGCCGCAAAACGGGAAAATATATTCGAGGACTGTAAATTACGAAAACCAAATTTGCCATTACATCGTAAACACCGACAACGCAAACGAATATGCCGTCGATATCCTCGCCGAAAACGGAAAAAATTTCGAAAAATTGAATTTGGAAAGCTGCGAATTTGAAGATTTCGACAACAAGGGATATATTCTGCGGCCCACCCAGTCGCTGCTATTGTTTGAAACCGGGCGGCAAACGGCAAACTCGGCAAAAACGAAGAAAACGGAAAAAACGATCGATTTAAACGGGAAGTGGGAAATAAAAAGCGCGACGCCCAATGCGCTTGTTTTGGATATGTGCAGATATTCATTCGACGCCGCGCATTACGGTGAAGAAATATTTGTCTTGAAACTGCAAAAAAAATTATTGGGCGAAAAAACAAACAGGGAATTGACGATGGAATTCGCCTTCGACGCAGAGGAAATCCCCGAAGTTTGCTTTCTTTTGATAGAAGAGCCCGAAAAGCACTCGATAAAAATCAACGGTGAAAATTTGGCCGAAAAAGATTTCGGCGCGCTTGGATTTCACTACGACAAAAGCTTCAAGAAAATCGCCATGGAAAAATACATAAAAAAAGGGGCGAACAAAATAGAGCTCACCCGGAATTTTTATCTGTCGGACGATGTATACCGGATAAAAAACGATCCCGCAGTACACGAAGCCGAATCGAACCGGGTAACATTTGAGACGGAGCTCGAATCGATATATCTTCTCGGCGATTTTTCGGTTTCCGGAGAAAATGGGAAATACGCCGAAAGCAATTTGAATTCTGTTTTTGCGGATTGCGGATACAAAATCAAAAAAGCGAAAAAAGAAGCCGATATAAACGACTTGACCCGGGACGGAATGCCTTTCTTTGCCGGGACTGTGCATTTAGAGTGCGAATTCCATTTTGAGGGCGACGCAAATGGGGCGATTTTGTCATTAAACCACCCCGATGCGACAATTGCCAAAGTTTTTGTCAACGGGGAACACGCAAAAGACTTGTGCTGGGAACCTTATGAAGCCGACATCGGCAAATACTTGAAGCCAAACCAAAAAAACACAATCGGGCTCGAACTCACAAACAGCCTCAGGAACCTGCTCGGCCCGCACCACAACAAAGGCGGCGAACAAATAGCGGTAGGCCCGCACAGTTTCGGCGCGGACGAAGGGTCATGGACGAAAGAATATAATATAGTGCGTTTCGGCGCGGGCAGCGACGTCAAAATTGTTTTGCCTCAAAATCAAAAAATTCAGAAAGGGTGATTTGCGTAGATATAGCGATAGAAAACGAAAACGGCGGTTTGGCAAAGGAACAGATAAAAAAATGCATAGCCGAATCGATCAAAAACAGAAATTTGAAAAAAGCGCTGCTTGTGCCTCCTGACATAACGCGCGCCAATTCCGGCGCGGGGCTCATTGCCTCGATTTATTACGAACTGTTTGAAAAATCCGGAATACATGCCGATGTGCTGCCGGCCTTGGGGACTCACGCGCCCATGACAAAAGAGCAGCAACTCGCCTTCTTCGGGGAAAAAATCCCCGAAGGGCGCTTTCTTGTGCATGAATGGAGAAACAAAGTGACCAAAATAGGCGAAGTACCCGCTTCTTTCGTGCGCGATGTTTCGGGCGGCGTGATGGATTCTCCGATTGAAGTCGAGATTTCAGATTATCTTTTAGATCCTTCATACGATTTGATTTTGTCCATCGGGCAAGTCGTGCCCCACGAAGTGGCTGGAATGGCCAACTACACGAAAAATATCGCGGTGGGCTGCGGAGGAAGCGGTTTCATCGGCAAATCCCATATGCTCGGGGCATTCTACGGGTTGGAGCGCGTAATGGGAAGGGATTTCACGCCGGTTCGCAAAGTGCTCGATTACGCCCAAACCAATTTTTTGGCAGATTTGCCGCTCGAATACGTGCTGACCGTGACCGCGCAAAATTCCGGGAACACCGATATTTTAGGGCTGTACATCGGAAAAAGCCGCATGGGGTACGAAAAGGCCGTGAAACTCTCCCAAAAGCACAATATAAATTACGTTCTCAGCCCCATAAAAAAATGCGTGGTTTGGCTCGATGAAAACGAATTCAGTTCGGCTTGGCTTGGAAACAAAGCGATATACAGGACCCGCATGGCCATGGCCGACGGCGGGCGCATAATAATATTGGCCCCCGGGCTGAAAATGTTCGGCGAGGATCCGGAAAACGACCGGCTTATCCGCAAATACGGATATATCGGAAGGGAAAACATATTGAAGCTTTGCAAAAACGAACCGGAATTGCAACAAAACCTTTCCGTCGCCGCGCACCTGATCCACGGTTCACCCGACAAAAGATTTGCCGTTACCTATGCCGCGCGCCATTTGAAAAGCCAAGAAATCGAATCGGCGGGCTTTGATTATATGCCTTTTGACGAAGCGGCGAAAAAATACGACCCGAAAAATTTAAAACAAGGATTCAACACAATGCCCGACGGCGAAGAAATATACTTCATCGAAAATCCCGCTTTGGGACTTTGGGCGCCGAAAGGGGCAAACAACTGTTAAAACAAATCCACTAAAAACTGACAAAAACTATTGACAAACACGGGGGCGCAAAAAAAGGACGACTTGCAATGAACAGCATTTTGTGATATAATACGGGTATAGAATCACCAGACAAGATCACGGCGTAAGGCGGGGGGGATGGCGGAAGATGATAACGGCCAAAAAAGTGAGGCTGTTGCCGACGGAGGGGCAGGAGGGGCAGCTGTGGAAATCGGCGGGTACGGCGCGGTTCGCGTACAACTGGGCGCTGGACAGGCAGATAGGGCACATGAAGGCGACGGGGAAGCTGGGAAAGATCAAAGACAACGAATTGCGTAAAGGGTTGACGGAGCTGAAGCGGACGGAAAAATACTCGTGGCTGTACGAGGTGAGCAACAACGTGGCGAAGCAGGCGGTGAAGGACGCATGCGAGGCGATAGACCGATTCCACGGCGAGGGCAAAAAGCACGGGTACAGATACAGGGCGGCGGCGACCAAGAGCGGGAGGGAGCTTGACTTCACGGACTTCGAGGGTTTCCCGCGGTTCAAGAGCAGGAAGCGGTCGAAGGCGTCGTTCTACCACGACACGGAGAAGCTGAGGGTGTACAGCGACCATGTGCACCTGGAGAAGATAGGCAAGGTTGGGTTAGCCGAACATGACAGGATACCGACAGACAGAAAATATGCCAACCCGCGAATCACGCACGACGGGAAATACTGGTACATATCGGTGGGCGTTGAGCAGGAGTTCGAAAAGCCCGAGCTGACGGGCGAAACCATCGGGATAGACTTGGGCATCAAGGAACTGGCCATAGTGTCAAGCTTCGACAAGCCGATAGGGAACATCAACAAAACCGCCGAAGTGCGGCGGCTAAAGAAAAAACTCAAGCGGAAGCAAAGGCAAATATCGCGAAAATACGAAAAGAACAAAATAAAAACAGAAAGGGCATACAAATTTACAAAAACCAAAAAACATAGAGAGATCAGAGAGAGAAGCAAGGCTGATACACCGAAGGCTGGCCAACATACGACTGAACCACATACATCAGGCGACGACCAAGATAGCGAAAACCAAGCCGTCGAGGGTAGTCGTCGAGGATCTGAACGTGAGAGGGATGATGAAAAACAGGCATTTGTCGAAGGCGATAGCGGAGCAGTGTTTCGGCATGTTCGTGACCATACTGGGGTACAAGTGCAAAATGCGGGGCATCGAGCTGGTGGAGGCAGACAGGTTTTATCCATCGAGCAAGCGATGTTCGCGGTGCGGGGAGATCAAAAGAGACTTGAAACTCAGGGACAGGATCTTTATTTGCCCGAGATGCGGGCACGCGCTGAATAGGGACATGTGTAACAAATGTGAACGCAGTTCACATGCAGTTCACACCAATCGATTAGAACGCATCGATCAACCTTGCGGAGTATATGGCTTAGGCGAATCAGATACACTACTGCACGTTACGCAGGAAGTCAAGCCTCCGGAGCGTCATATCAACCGTAGTAGCCACGGCGAGGCGGGGCGCGATGAACGAGGAATAAGTCTCTATTTATCAGGTTTTAGTAGATTTTTTGTAACGGCTTTCGATTGAAATGAAATATAAACTTATCGCCGCCGACATGGACGGAACGCTTTTAAACGACGAATCGAAATTGACGGAGCGCACAAAATCCGCGATCAAAGAAACCGTAAAAAAAGGGGTTGTTTTTGTCACTTCGACAGGCAGGCCGATGATCGCCTCAGAAAGCGTAAATGAGCTGTTTTCCGAAGATATGCCATTTATAGTTTTCAACGGCGTGACGGCAATAATGGGAAAATCAAAAAAAAATTTGTTTTCCGCTTCCCTTGATTTGGAGTGCGCCCTGCAAATTTACGAAACCGGGAAAAGCCGCGACATTCCGGTGATCATGTGGACGCTCGACGAAGAGCTTTGGGTGAGCCGGGATTGCGCGGAAACCCAGGATTACCGGAACATATCGGGCGCAAAACTGAATATCATCGACGAACCGGAAAAGCGGGGCAAATCCGGCATCGCAAAAATGATGTGGATAAACGAACCCGAAAAAATAAAAATCTATCGGGGCGAAATGGCAAAATTTTTTGAAGGAAGAGTAAACTGCTACGCTTCCCGACCGAATTTTTTGGAATTCGTGGGCGCGGCATCTTCAAAAGGCGCCGCGCTTTCCGAAATCGGGAAAATCTACGGAATCGGCAAAAGCGAAATGATAGCAGTCGGGGACAGCGACAACGACATTTCGATGTTGGAATACGCAGGTCTCGGCGTGGCCATGCAAAACGCCTCGCGCGAAGTGAAATTTTTATGCCGGCAAGTCACTTCTTCCAACAACAAGGACGGAGTGGCGAAGGTCATAGAAAAATATATTTTTAACGAAGGGAATGATAAAAAATGAATCTGAAATTGCGAGAAAACTGCAAATACGGAGTCGCAACCCCGACGAGCATGGGAGTTCGCATAACGCCGCCCAACGGCGCCCCCGCCCACACCAGCAATACCTATGTAATGCAGGCCACAAGCGCGGAGTCAAATGTTTTGAATATTTCGGCCTCGCTTGGCATAAAAGGGCTCGCGCTCACGAATTTCGTGCAGGGAAGCCCCATATCAAGCTTCATTAAATCGGAGCTGCGCAAACGCAACATCGACTTCGCGGGGCCGGACATACCGCAGGGAGGCCCGTGGGGTTACCGCCACCAATTCAATATAGCCGACAGCGGGTACGGAACTCGCGGCCCAAGGGTGCATAACGACCGCGCCGGGGAAGTGGGGCGTATATTGAATTCCAAGGATTTTGACTTTGACGGGATATTTGGCAATGAGGGTGTTGGGATACTGCATCTTTCGGGTTTAGTCGGCGCGTTGTCCCCCGAAACAAGCCGTTTTTGTTTGGAGGTTGCGCGAGCTGCGAAAAAATGGGGTACCCTCATATCCTTTGACTTGAATTACAGGGAGTCGTTTTGGAAAGGCCGCGAAACCGAACTTCGCGGCGCCTTTGAGGAAATTGCCGCAATGACCGATATTCTGATAGGAAACGAGGAAGATTTCCAGCTCGCCTTGGGCATATCGGGACCTCATGCGGGGGGAGTCGACTTAGGCGCGCAAATCGAAAATTTCAAAGAAATGATAAACATCGTGAAACAAAAATATCCGAGCGCTTCAATTTACGGCACTACCTTGCGCCAGGTGATTTCGGTGCAGCAGCATATGTGGGGCGCGATAACCCTGTTTGGCGATGTTTGGACGACTATCGATCCGCGCCCGATACAGATACTCGACAGGATCGGCGGCGGAGACGGATTCGCGGGGGGGCTGCTCTACGGCATACTGAAAAACATGGAGCCCGAAAAGGCCACGCAGTTCGCCTGGGCGAGCGGGGCTTTGGCGACCACGGTCTTGGAGGATTACGCCACGCCCGCCGACGAAGACATGGTTTGGAACATTTTCAAAGGAAACGCGAGGGTGAGGAGGTAATTTTCATATGGAAAAAGCGGACATAGGATTGGTTGGGCTTGCGGTCATGGGGGAAAACCTCGTGATGAACATGGAAGACAAGGGGTTTTCCGTTTGCGTGTACAACCGCACCGCGCAAAAAGTCACGGACTTTATCGAAGGCAGGGCAAAAGGCAAAAATATATCCGGCGCGTATTCGATCAAAGAACTCGCCGGCAATTTGAAGCTGCCGCGCAAAATAATGTTGATGGTCAAAGCGGGTCAGGCGGTCGATGATTTCATCGAACTTATCCTTCCCGAACTTTCACCCGGGGACATAATAATCGACGGCGGAAACTCGCACTTTCCCGACACGATCCGACGGACAGAATATGTGGAGTCAAAAGGCTTGCTGTATGTCGGAGCGGGTGTTTCTGGCGGGGAAGAAGGTGCTCTTTCCGGCCCGAGCATCATGCCGGGCGGGTCGCCTGCGGCGTGGGTTCACGTTGGGCCGATCTTGCAGGCGATCGCGGCGAAAGTCGAAGGGGATATCCCCTGCTGCGGCTGGCTGGGAAGCGACGGGGCGGGGCATTTCGTCAAAATGGTGCACAACGGAATAGAATACGGCGACATGCAGCTGATATGCGAGGCATATTTTTTGATGAAGGAATACCTCGGCATGGATGCCGGGGAAATGCGCGAAGTGTTTTCCGAATGGAACAACGGGGTTCTGGACAGCTACCTGATCGAAATCACGAGGGATATTTTGGGCTACATGGACGACGACGGCACACCGGTCGTCGAAAAGATACTCGACACAGCGGGCCAAAAAGGCACGGGCAAATGGACTTCCGTTTCTTCATTGGACGAGGGGGTGCCCCTCACGCTGATCAGCGAAGCGGTCTACGCGCGCTGCCTTTCCGCGATGAAAGACGAGCGCGTGAAGGCCTCAAATATCCTTTCCGGGCCCGCAGCCAAATTTACGGGAAACCGCGAAGAAAAAAAAGCGTTTGTCGAGGATATGCGCCAGGCGCTGTTCGCTTCGAAGATAATATCATACGCCCAGGGGTATTCGCTGCTCAAGGCGGCGGCCGCCACATACGGCTGGGAACTGGATTACGGCGAAATAGCGATGATGTGGCGCGGGGGTTGCATCATACGCTCCGTATTCTTGGGGAATATAAAAGAGGCGTTCGACAGGGCTCCCGGGCTCGAAAACCTGCTTTTGGATCCGTTTTTTTGCGAAGCGATAACAAAAGCGCAGGGCGGCTGGCGCAGGGTCTGCTCTGAGGCTATGGTCGCCGGCGTGCCGATACCCGCTTTTACGAGCGCGCTCGCGTATTTCGACGGTTACCGCTGCGCGAGGCTGCCCGCCAATATGCTGCAGGCGCAGCGCGACTATTTCGGAGCGCACACATATGAAAGAATCGACCGGCCCCGCGGCGAGATGTTCCACACGAACTGGACCGGCCACGGTGGAACCACGGCGGCCTCTGCATATAACGCCTGAACGAGGGAAACGACAACTGAAAACTAAATTTTAGAAATGAGGTGCATTTTCAATGAAACAGATAAGAGTGGCAATTTTGGGGCAAGGCCGAAGCGGCAGGGACATCCATGCGGCGACTCTGAGGCACATGGAAGATAAATACAAGATCGCAGCCATCGTCGAACCGCTCGAAAAACGGCGCGACCGGGCAAAAAAAGAATACGGCTGCGCGCTTTACAGCGATTACACGGAGCTTTTTGGCAAATCGTCGGAAATCGACTTGGTGGTCAACGCCGCGCCGAGCCATTTTCACGTCCCGGTCACGCTGGACTTGCTCAATCATGGGTTCAACGTGCTTTGCGAAAAACCCTTGGCGAAAACGGCTGCGGAAGTGGACCAAATGATAGATGCGGCGAAAAAAAACAACAGGCTGCTTGCGGTTTTCCAGCAGTCCCGTTTTTTGGAGGCATACAAAAAAATAAAACAAATTTTGGATTCGGGCGAACTCGGGCGGATCGTCCAGATGAGCTTTCGCTACAACGGTTTTGCCAGAAGATGGGACTGGCAGACTTTGCAGGAATACAACGCGGGCAGCCTGTACAACACCGGCCCGCACCCGGTGGACCAAATCCTTTGGCTGCTCGATTATGAGGGAATGCCGGAGGTAACGTGCTATATGGACAGGGTGAACACTTTCGGCGACGCTGAGGATTACGTGAAGCTGCTCATGAAGGCTCCGGGCAAGCCGGTGGTCGATCTGGAGATATCCTCATGCGACCCCTATCCGAAATTCACCTACAGCATACAGGCCCAGTACGGCGGGCTTTGCGGGGACACCTCGCATATCGATTACAAATGCTACATAAAGGAAACCGCCCCCGCCCAAAAACTGACCAGGGAGCCGATCGAACATTCGGACGGAACTCCCGCGTATTGCAACGAAAAGCTCGAATGGGCCGAAAAATCCTGGAACATCAATGACAGCGCGGAGAATTTGGGTTCTTCATATGTTCCCGGAGCCCCGCCCGCAGACCCCGCGAAAAATTTTTATCTGATGCTGTATGAGCATATGGAAAACAACGCTCCCTTGGAAGTCACGCCCGAACAGGTTCGGCTGCAAATTGCGATAATGGACGAATGCCACAGGCAAAATCCCATGAACAGGCTTGAATGATTTAAAAGAAAGGGGAAATAT
>JGI24704J35079_10001466_pt1 | contig 10126 bp, 4 predicted proteins | sample TergutNt197P3_FD_35079 | JGI IMG/M metagenome (IMG submission 35079)
CGCCATATTGGCCCTCGTTACCACGAGCTGGCACAAATGTTATCGGTAACCGGCGTTTCGTCGATGGACGAAATGATTGATAAGGTTCTTCCGGGCGATATCCGCATGACGGAACCGTTGAATTTGCCCGCAGGCATAGGCGAAGCCGCGTATTTGGACAAACTGCGCGCCATGGCTGCCAAAAACAAAATGTATCGCAGTTATATCGGTATGGGCTATTACGGTACACTGACGCCGTCGGTTATTAAACGTAACATCCTTGAAAACCCCTCGTGGTACACTTCATATACGCCCTATCAGGCAGAAATATCGCAGGGACGGCTCGAAGCGCTGCTCAACTTCCAGACCTTAGTGGCGGAACTTACCGCAATGGATATTGCCAACGCCTCGTTGCTCGACGAGGCAACAGCCGCTGCCGAAGCCATGATCATGATGTTCAACGTCCGTTCGCGCGAAGCCGTTAAAGCAGGGGCAAATCGTTTCTTTGTTGATGAGAAGGTGTTCCCGCAAACATTGGATGTGATGCTCACACGCGCCGAACCACTTGGTATCGAAATCGTTACCGGACAACACCGGACATTTACCTCCGGCGTTGCTTTCTTTGGCGCGATGGTTCAATATCCCGATGTTGATGGCGATATTCATGATTTTCGCGCTTTCGCGGAAGCGGTACATACCGCAGGCTCCAAACTCTGTGTGGCTGCCGACCTGATGAGTCTCGCTCTGCTGACTCCTCCCGGACAATGGGGCGCCGACGTGGTAGTGGGTTCGTCGCAACGTTTCGGTATTCCGATGGGTTACGGAGGGCCTCATGCCGCTTATTTCGCCACCCGCGACGAATTTAAACGCAATTTGCCCGGTCGTATCATCGGCGTAACGGTGGATGCACAAGGAAAACGCGCCCTGCGGATGGCTTTGCAAACCCGCGAACAGCATATCAAACGGGAACGCGCCACATCAAATATATGCACCGCGCAAGCCCTGCTGGCTACCATGGCCGGAATGTATGCCGTATATCATGGCCCGCAAGGTATCCACGCTATCGCCACGCAAATCCATCAGCATACGCAGTCGCTTGCAAAACAGTTGGCTGTTTTGGGTTTCACCATCGCCAATGAACATTTTTTCGATACGTTGACCATAAAATTAACGAAAGATCATGTGGCTGCCATTAGGGAAAGAGCCGAAGACGCAATGATGAATTTCTTTTACGGCGAAGATTTTATCCGAATAAGTTTAGACGAAACCGTTACCGAAGCCGACGTGCAGGATATCGTAGAAGTATTTCGGAAACACATGACATCTTCATCATGTAACAACTTCCCCCCAATGGGGGGGATTGAGGGGGGCTTTCGCACCGACGCATTTCTCCAACAACCGGTTTTCAACAGCTATCATTCGGAAACCGAAATGATGCGTTACATCAAAAAACTGGAACGAAAGGATATTTCGCTCACACATTCGATGATTCCGCTCGGTTCGTGCACCATGAAACTGAACGCCGCCACCACGATGTTTGCGCTCAGTTGGCCGGAGTTCGGTAATATTCATCCNTTTGTCCCCAACGAACAGGCAGCAGGCTATCACGAACTGTTCGNNGAATTATCGCATCAATTGGCAGTGATTACAGGTTTTGACGCCGTATCGTTCCAGCCCAATTCGGGCGCNGCNGGCGAATATGCCGGNCTGATGGTGATTCGNGCNTACCTTGCNGGCAATGGACAAAGCCACCGCAACACGGTACTGATACCGTCGTCGGCGCACGGCACCAATCCGGCAAGCGCGGCTATGGCAGGAATGGACATCATTACCGTTCCTTGCGACGATCACGGAAATATTGATATTGCAAAACTTGAGGAATTAGCGGAAGCCAATAAAGAAAAACTTGCCGCGCTGATGATCACTTACCCGTCGACGCATGGCGTATTTGAGGAAAGCGTGAAGGATATTACGGCAATCATCCATTGCTGCGGCGGACAGGTATATATGGATGGCGCCAACATGAACGCTCAGGTGGGGCTTACCAATCCTGCGTTCCTCGGCGCCGATGTGTGCCACCTCAATCTTCACAAAACTTTCGGTATACCGCATGGCGGCGGCGGGCCGGGCATGGGGCCAATCTGTGTGGCCAAACACCTGACCCCTTACCTGCCCAATCACCCGGTAATGCGTACCACCACCCTTCCCCCATCGGGGGGGACAGAGGGGGGCAGTATTGGCGCAGCCCCGTATGGAAGCGCCAGTATCCTCACCATTTCATACGCCTACATCACGATGATGGGCGGCGACGGACTGACGCAGGCTACCCGCATGGCTATCCTCAATGCCAATTATCTCTCGGCAAAACTTCGCCCGTATTTTGAAACGCTGTTTACCAACCGCAACGGCATGGTGGCGCACGAATTGATCCTGTCCTGCGCCGGGTTTAAAAATTCGGGTATCGTAGCGGCCGACATTGCCAAAAGGTTGATGGATTACGGATTTCATGCACCTACCCTGTCGTTCCCCGTTGCCAATACGCTGATGGTGGAACCCACCGAAAGCGAATCGTTGCAGGAACTCGACCGTTTTGTGGAAGCGATGGCTGCCATCCATACCGAAATTCAAGAAATCGAAACGGGAACGGCCGACACATTAAATAATATATTGAAAAACGCGCCGCATACCGAACAAACGGTCGCAGCCGACGAATGGACGTATCCTTACGCCCGCGAAAAAGCGGCGTACCCGTTGGCATGGATACGCGAAAACAAGTTTTGGCCTGGTTCAAGCCGTGTGGATGACGCCTATGGCGACAGGAATCTGGTGGTTAAAATATGAACACTCCATCATCATCCTTCTCCCTGTTGATTTATTCTTCTACCTGAAACCACGTTGTCGCAAAGATGAACACTCCGTCATTGGTAATTCCTTCCACAGTTGCCTGAAATTCGCCGGCAAGGTCGGAGGTGTTGAAAGGTAAGCGGATGGATGTTTTTCCGCCGGTTTTGAGGTCGGGATCCCAAAGCAGGGTATGACGACCGTCGGGCGTCTTGTTTTGAATATTTTCATTTATCGAATAATCCGGAATATTCAAACGGTAAGGCAGTTGCGGCCCCTCATATGATATAACCTGCGTTGACCTGTTCAGATTCAAATCCGCATGAAGCCGGCGATAGGTAACGAGTTCCACAATCCCGTCGAACCGTGAACTGCCAAGCGCACACGGGCCGTAGTAAATATTGATTTGTTCGACAGTAAGCGGGTCGTAATGATAAATCAACTCATGATCGGTAACNGGNACCCCGTCTAAGAGAACGAGCGGCGTGTTTCCGTATTCGTATGCATCGCCCCTTTTTGTGAATACCGATAATTCCTGTTTCCCTGCATTGCTGCGAAATCTTGCGCCCCTGATAAATTCGGTGAAAATATCGCGCATGCTCGCAAAACGGGTGTATTCATCCAACCGATAGTTATTGGTTGGTTTCATTTTGAAATGAGGTTCCGAAATATTCTGAATTTCATTCGAGTCATCAGAAAAATAGCGAAACAGTTGTAATGCTACGCTCCGGTCAAGCAAGTAGTCATAATCGGCAGCGCCAACCTGAAGCGCCGGCATTTTTTGGGGAACATAGTTTAAAACAAATGGCGATTGAATGTCCACACGGTACCGGTCATCTGCAGGGAAAACGACTGTAGCTATTTCCGCACTTCCCGAAATACCTGATGTGGCAAAACGTACGTTCCCTGTTCCGGTTTTTTGACCCGAAAAATAACGAATCCCATCGCCGACAGGGAAAGAAACAGCTGCGGACAATAGCGCTAAATCGCTTGCCGCCTGACGGCCGGTTTGGTTATCCATAAATTTACCTGTTACGATATGTCCCTCATATTCGGGAAGAAATATGCCCGAAAACCCTGCCGGTTTTTTCGTAACATTCTTTTGAAACAGTGATATATCTGATTCGGCGACGGGTATACATTCTTTACCCGCTATGGATACGGAAAGCGTATGAATATTTTCGGGCAAACCGCTTATGGTCAATTCCCCGTGTGTTCGTGTGGTATAGGTGGTTTTGTCAGGTTTCAGGTTTACAGTTTCAGGTTTTTGGTTTCGGGTTTCAGGTTGAGCCATGTTAGGAAGTGTGTGCTCCTCATCAGCAGGATAGTAGCCCGATTGAAATGTATTCAGCACCGCGATATTTTTTTCAAAAAACACATCGGCGCCCTCATTTCTCATATATTGGGTGTAGGCGATCATACGGTAATAACCTGACGGCAAATCAGCAGGCAGCAACATTCGTCCTGCGCCTGTTCCACCGGTCAGTTCCACCTTGATTTGTAGCAGCGCAATGCTGTCGCTCACCAATTCCGCATAAGCGATTTTGCTGAAAACGACCGGAATCTGTTCCGGATTGGTCGTGAAAAACTTCATCAGAACCGGTTCGCCGGATAAATACAGATGCTTGTCGGTTTGAAGATAGATTCGTTCACGCAAATCATATTCTGCATAACCATTAACTAAATTGAATATAACAAATATCAATAAATATCCGGTTTTAAACTTTAGACTTTTCATATTTTTTTAGAATTTCATGTTATACGAAATATACGGAATAGGAACGCCGAAGATGGACATTTTGTATCCCATAATGTGCAGGCCTTCCGAAACGTAATANACGGAATATGCATTCTTCCGCCCTGTCAGGTTATACACCCCGATATTGAAATANCCATGCGTTANNTTGGTGAGATGATGTCCGGCTTCTACATTGAACGAGACGTCGATACGGAAAAAATCAGGAATACGGAATTTGTTTCTTTCCGAATAATATAAATATTGCCGACCATCATAAAAGTATTGCGATACCGGCAGGGTGATGGGTCTGCCGGTAGAGTAATCACAACTCAGCGAAAAACTGTAACGGGTGGTTAATTTGAAGTTTCCGACAAATTTCACTTCATGCGGCTTGTCGAAATCAGCGGGATACCATTCGGCTGAATTTGCCGACGATGAGAGTTCTTCGTGCCGGTGCAGCAAGGTGCGCGACCATGAATAACTCACCCAGCCATTGATCTTTCCCTGCGCTTTTTTGAGCATGAGTTCCACCCCGTAAGCCTTGCCTTTCACGCCTGCCGCTTCCGTTTCCAAGTGCGGGTTCATCAGCAGTTCAGCCCCGACGCGATAATCCAAATAGTTGCGCATCGTTTTGTAATAGGCTTCAAGAGAGGTTTCAACGGTGTTGCCTGCGAAATTACGGAACAGCCCTGCCACATACTGTACGCCGGTTTGCGGAACAATATTCATATCGCTCAGCTTCCATGTATCGGTAGGCGACATGGCAGTGGAGTTTGAAATCTTGTGAATGTTTTGCCGCATCGTATTTACGCCCGCCTTCAGGGATGTGTTTTCGTTGATGATATAGCGCATGGAAAGGCGAAATTCCGGGCCGTGGTAAGTTTTGAGTACGCCCGCCCCGACCGTGTCGGTTTGTAAAATTGTTTCCGGCGAAGGGAAATGTTCGGGCGAATAGACATGATAAAAACGGGGCCCCAGCACGTTGAGCATCGAATACCGGATACCTGCGCTCACCATGATTTCAGGAGATATTTCCCACTGTTCGGAGAGATATAATGCCGATTCCAGCGCTTTTTCCGTTTGAAGCCTGTCTTTCCTCACTAACGAGGTGGGTAACGCCGGCTCAAAGTTTCCGGGATTCATATTGTATTGCATGGCGTTCACACCCGCATTCAGCGTGTGGCTCTTATTCAGGTAATACGTAAAGTCGGCTTTCCCGAATACCTGATGGATGGAAAAATCGAGCGAGTAAGCATTGAAAATATCGCTGGTGTCACGGGTGCTGTGCCGGTAATAATCATAACCCACCACATAGTTGCTTGTGAGTTGATGATTGAAAATATGCCGCCATTTGGCTGCAAAGTTGGTATTTTGGTAGGCATATTGATCGCGGTGGGTGAAATTGAACCGGTCGCGACTGAAATATCCGGTTACATAAACGCTGTTCCTTTCGTTGATTTTGTAATTCACCGACCCGTTCAGATCGTAAAAACCGGCTCTTCCGCTGTTGTAACCGCTCTTATCGGGAATCATTCCCAGCAGCCAGTCCGAATAGGTGGTACGTCCGCCCGCGATAAACGATCCTTTTCCTTTCAGCAGCGGCGCTTCTAATGTAAGGCGGCTGGTGAGCAGCCCGATGCTGGCCGATCCACCGAATTTCTTACTGTTCCCGTCCCTGCTGTTGATTTCCAAAACGGACGACAACCGGCCGCCGTATTTGGCGGGGATACCGCTTTTGTACAGTTCCATATTCTCTACCACATCGGGATTAAACGCCGAAAACAGCCCGAAAAGATGCGTCGGATTATAGATGGTGCCGTCGTTGTACAGAATCAGGTTCTGGTCGGTGGCGCCGCCTCTGACATTGAATCCGCTGGACACTTCGCCTGTGGTTTTCACGCCCGGCAACGTCATAATAATACGAAGTACGTCGGCTTCGCCCATTACGGTAGGTATGTTTTTGATGGTGCGCATCTGAAGACGTTCCATACCGCCGCTCACCGACCGGATGTTGTCAGTCCTGTCGCCCAGAATGGATACTTCTGAAATTGCATACACCTCTTCTTCCAGTTCTATATCTAATTTTCCGTCGGAAAAAAGCATCAGTTGCCTTTTAGTCTCTTTCACGCCTACGCCGCTAATGATCAGTTCGCGCCGGCCTGCGGGCAAGCGTATGGTAAAAAATCCGAAAGCATCGGTGGTGGTTCCGACGGGCGGATCTTCGAGCCGCAGGGCGATACCGGGCATCGGTTCGCCGTTTTTAAAATTGGTGACAACGCCCGTCATCACCGCATTTGTTGATGATGGCGCGTTCGGATTGCCCACGGCATATACCAGCGATTCGGAGGTTGCCTTGGTTTCACGATCGAAAATGAGCGAAACGTTGTCTGTTTGGGCCGGAGCCCTTCCGTAAAAACTTTCGGGCAAGGTAACCATTAAAGTTTTTTCCTTAATGATGTACACTTTGTTTTTGTACACCGACATCTGAAAATTGGTATTCCGCAGTACTCTCCGGATGACGGATAACGGTTCGGCGNTGGTTTCGTCAACAGAGACCTTCAATGAATCCGAAACTTCGGATGCGTAAAAAACGCGATAATCCGTCTGTTTTTCGATGGCTGCAAACAGTTCGGCTATTGGCCGGCCGGCCAGCTGAACGGTTATCTGCTGCTGTGCAGAAACGGTAAGGCTGAAAAGCGTTAAAATCAACGACAGGTATAGACCCGGAAAATAATTATTCTGCAATGATTTGATTTTCTGAAGCCGTATTCCGTTAGGAATACATCGCTCGGTAGAAGATGACATATGAGGACTTCTAAAAACCCCGTTTGTAACGCTCCCGTCATTGCGGGCATGACCCGCAATCTCCTGAAACCGAGGAGATGCTGAAACAAGAGATCCTGAAACAAGTTCAGGATGACGTTGAGAGTTTTTAGAAGTCCCCATATATTCACCCTCTTGCATCCGGTAAGGATGCATCCCTGACGGGATGCGGACATGAGTGATATCTTTACATTCTACNGAGCGACACATCCCTGACGGGATGTCATTATAATTGTTTATCATCTGAATACAAGTCATGATAAGTTGTTTTGTTTGTACTGTAAATATTTCTTCATGGCATTCCGGTTAATTTTTCGTATTCGGCAACCGTTTGGACAAGAAATTCTTCGGGATTTTTCCTGAATGACAGATGATTTGCTGAAATAAACCGTTTCAGTTCCTTTTGGTATGGCTGAAGCGCTTGCAGCAATCCTCCTTTCGTGCGTATGGTAAAATAAGCGTCGTCCTTATACAGGTAAAACCGTGTCGAAATGATATAATACTGTTCCATGACATTGGCGCTGTTATCCTTTCGGTTCAGCGAAGCGGTCTGCCTTTCCAGAACTTTACAGTTGCCTGAATGTAACAGACAGTAATATCCTGCCGAAGGACTGCCGGGCAGATGGTCGGGCTGAAAATAAATCACGCGCAGGCCATGCAATTCCGCTTCATCCACATTTTCGGGAAACAAGACAATATTACGGAAGTCGGGCGATAATACCACCAACTCCTGACGCCTGAGATCTAACCGGAGCATCGCTTCGGGATAGACCACGCCGAGATACGTCAGTCGCGCCTTTGCATACTGCTGATCGTGCAGGTAAGGATGATTCGTCGCGCGGGGAAGATCCTCCTGCAGATTGCCGTAGTATAGCGCCGATTCGTCGCCGATTGCATTCAGATATTCAGCCGCCGACTGCCCGATCGTTTGCCGGAGGGTTGTCTCCTGAGCTAATAGGATGCCCCCGTAAAAGATGAAAAAATGTAAAAAAATTGTTCTATTCATGTTATTCCTGATTTTATTCCTGTACAGTATGAGCATCGCTGTGATCATTTTTCATTTATATTTGGATAAGGATAATCATTTGTGTCAGGCCAATCGTCGGGTTTATATTTGGTGGCTCCTCCCAAGGTACAGTTTGTACAGCTTACATGCACGTATGTCTCTCCACTAGTAAGTCTATATTCCGACCACGGAACATTATAACCAAACTCCAACCACAGTTGACCACGATGTATATTCACAGGTTATTCACTCCCTCTTTTCGTCCAGAAAACGCTGTCTATTTCGGGTGAAACCATGGGACAGGCAAATTCGGATTGATATTCGTGACCTTCCAACTCTATTTTCAGCCGGTACTGGCGTTCGGGATTCAACACCCCCGTTTCGACGATATATTCGCCGAAGCTTTGAGCCGCTGCCGCCCATTGCGTTCCGTCGTCGCACTCAATATAAACTTTTGCGCCGGCAACACGGTATGGCGTCATATCATAGTGGCCTTCAAGCGGCAAATATTGATCTTCAAAAGACAAACCTTTACTCCGGCTGAGCACAATGGTGGATTCGTCATCGGTAATCAAGCCTTCCACCACCAGAATATCCGCAATTTCAGCTGCGCCCTTCGGTTCAAACTCGGTGATGCAGCCGCAAAGGAGGAGACAATTAAGAGTGACCAATAATTGAATTAACCAATGCCCGCCGAAGACAATCTTTGTGTTCATGTTACTTCTCATTTTTTAAATTACAAAACTGCAAAGTTATATATTATGCTGCAAAAAAAATCTCATCAGTCCCTGTCTTCTGTTGGATATTGGTAAGGCCAATCGTCAGGTAATTCATTAATTGGTCTGCCGCCAGCGGCGGTGCAGTCTGCGCATCTGAACTCAACGATTTGATTGTTTTCATAGGAATAATAAATGCAATCTTCAGGAATTGGAATACCTCCATATAATGGTGAATACCAATTACGTATTTTGCAATCCTCCACCAAGGGCTCGTATACATATTCAGGATAAATATACAGTCTCCCTCGTGTGGCAGATGAAACATCTATGTATCCAATCACTGGACGGCTGGGATCGGTAATACATGTGATGTTTCCTTTCAATTCCGATGGAATATGAGCAAATAAACTTCCGGTTTGCTGTGCATTTTTTTTGATGTTGGTATAATAATTATAAGCCCGTTTACTGATCACATTTTGTGTAACATCTATGCGATACAAAAACATAAATCTATCGTCTCTCGGAGATATTTCGGCAATTCTTGTAATCAATTGCTCAGAGGCAGTTTGTTCGCTCGTTCCAATCAATATATCCCTACTTGAATATTTTTTCGAGCACATGACACTTAGGTCTTTTCTCTCTGGAATAATAACTTGTGCAAAGGTTTGCCAATCTTCCCTGTACGACCAGCGATAATACTGTACCGTGCTATCAGGAGCATGCGTGGCAACATGTATATTCACAGGTTGTTCACTCCCTCTTTTCGTCCAGAAAACACTGTCGACTTCGGATGAAACCATGGGAGAGGCAAATTCGGAACGATATTCGTGCCCTTCATGCTCTATTTTCAGCCGGTATNGGCGTTCAGGNTTCAATTTACCGGTTTGAATGATATATTGCCCCAAGTCTTGATTTGCCGCGCTCCATTGCGTTCCGTCNTCGCACTCAATAAAAACTTTTGCATCGACAACACGGTATGGCGTCATATCACGGTCGCTGTCATCATACGTTATTCCTTTA
>JGI24704J35079_10001469_pt1 | contig 10110 bp, 9 predicted proteins | sample TergutNt197P3_FD_35079 | JGI IMG/M metagenome (IMG submission 35079)
GGGCGCGCTCTGGATACTGGTATTTGCCGAATCTGGCGGAGAATTCCTTTAGAAACGGACGCGTGTTAAACAAAACTTTCGTACCCGCGAAATGCGCCGCCAGCAGCAGCAGAGACGCGAAGAAAGGAAACGGCAGACCGTCGAGAATGCTTTCAAGGTCGATGTCATTCCGGTTCTTTCCGCCTTTTTCGGCGTAAGCGCGCAGATGGCTCGGAAGTTCGATCCGCGCGATGAGCGCTTCGATGTCAGGCGCTTCCGCCTGTTTCTCTTCGGCCATCTTCGATATTTTTCCGGCCACGCGCGAAAACAAAAGTTCGTTTAAATACCGGTTAATCGAATATATCGATTGCTGGTATTTTTCAGCGATAAGCCCCTTTTCGTTTTGGTATTCCCGGGCCAGTTTCACCACATCGTCGAATACCGGCTTATAAGCCGACGGTATGACGAATTTTTTTAAAAACGACGGTGATTTCCCCCAAAAACAGTTGTGCAGTATATCCACAAACGACATGGTGACTTTGTGCCGCTGGAGTTCGGCAAAAGCATTTGAGGCAAGCAGCGAAACAATTCTGTCGAAAGTTTTTCCCTTGTGCAGCAGTATGCGCAAAAGGCCCGGATCCTTGTAGTTCAGGGCAATCTGGCACACATAGTCCAAAAAGGTGATGGTGAGNTTTTCCGAATTCTGGTGCGATCCGTATGGGATCATGCCGCCCCGCCGGATGGCTTCGAGCGCTAATTGCGACNTNGGTTCCGTCTTCANCCGTTCACGCAGATTCGGGATATGCAGCCAGGTTCCCGTCAGTCCNGCGAAAAAACCCATGTGNCTGTCCGAACCTCCCGAAAGCGATTTTTTATATGGNTCGCGGCAATATCGTTTGGGGTCTATGCCGAACCGCGCCGACAACCGGTCGATTTCCTCCGGCNCCGCTCCGGTGATCCATTCCTTTACCAGCATGTTTTGCCAGGTGTCGCGCTGGCCGTTGAGCATTTCGAAACGCTCAAAAATCAGAAGCATCCTGTCGAAAAACTCCGCCGGCGGGAGACTGTCGGCGGAGTAGTGGTAAAGCGGGTGCGCCCATATCGTGGGTATATCTTTTGCGGCGGCGTATTCCTGAAAGGAGTATACGTTNTCGCGAAGTTTCTCTAAACGCTTTTCCTCTTCCGGTGTAAATCCGTAGGCAAGCACNTGGATGCCNATATTGAAATCGGGCGTCCAGCAACTGAACTCGGCGCCTGNCAGCGCGTCGACGCCTTTTTCCCGCANGGCGTAACACGAGCGCGCNTTGTTGTGATTGGTAATCGTAACTGCCTCGCAGCCGTTTTTCTCCAGTTCTTCCACTACTCTTCCGGTCGGTATCCACGTCTCCGGAACATTCAGGATACGGCCTATAAGTTCATCGGGTTCGTCGCTGTTGCGGTCGTGGCAATGCAGATCAATTTTTAAAAGATCTTCCCGCGGGTATTTTTCAAATTGCTCCGAAACGAAAGCGTTTAGATCTTTTTTTAGAACCGATTGAAGGGTACTTGCGTTCATTGATAACAACAGTGAGATCGTGTTAAGAACAGGGCGCCGCCGACATGCTGTGCGCCATGCGCAAAAGGTTCAGGCGCTCTTTGCCCATATACCGCCGCAGCAGCTTTTCAGGGGTGGCCGCGAGATCGACTACCATCAGCGCGTCCAATGTGCCGAACACGCGGTCCTCATGGAAAGCGGCAATGCGCCCTCCCATTTGCAGGTAATGCTTGAAAAGAATCGGCAAACCTTTATCGCCTTCCAGCCCTTTTACCGCGCGATCAATAACCTTGTATTCGATCCCGCGGACGTCGGGCGCGTTTGAACCGGGGTATGGCCTAGGCTCGCGGCGTCCTTTGACAAAAGGCTTCAAATCATGAGCGGAATATTTTTCTTCAAGATGCTGGCGCAGCATAAACACCGATTCCGGAGCGTAGTCAAGTCCTATGCTTGACGCGCCTAACAGCGTCCGTGTCCCGGTCGTGGCGGCAAGGCCGCATATTCCCTTCCAGAGCATCATAAGCGGCGCGTAATCACGCTGATATTCACGCGTTACAAACGCGCGCCCCAGTTCCATGGATACGCCGCAGCGTTCAAAAAACTCTTTTTTATATCGGAACAGCGAGGACGTATAAAGAGTCACGGCCGTTTTTCGCGATACGGGCGGAAAGACAAGATGCGCCCGGTATCCTCCGGCAATGGTTCCGGTTTGTTCGTCCCAAAGCACGATGTGTATGTAGTGCGGATCAAAACGGTCAATATCCAGCGCTTTGCCGCTGCCTTCCCGAACGGCGCGGAAGGCGCTTTCACGCAGACGGCCAATTTCGTGCAGGATACGCGGCGAATTTTCGCCATCCACGCAAAGCGTCCGAAATCTGTTATCTTCGGCAAGAATGCGCAGCGGCGACAATGAGCGGATCTCGTCCAGCAATGCCTTCCGTGCCTGTTGAGCCGCTATAGGCGCAGGCTGTTTCGCGGCGCAGCGCGTCTCCGTCCGTCCCAGACTGTAGCACCGGGCGCGAATATAAGCTGTGCGCGTCTTATCGTTTTGAAATGCGGACAACAGATCAGGTTCCACAATTTCTCCTATCCGCATACGTATTTTACAACCTCGCATACGCAGCAGTTCGCGCGGCAGAAGCACAGTGCGCAATATCGGGTGCAGGCAGCCCGCCGCCTGGAAAAGCATGCTGTTGCGGCCGGCGAAATACAGCGGGGCCACTGAAGCGTTTGTAATACGCGCCAGGCGTCCGATCAGAGAATTCCATTCCGGATCGGTGACGCGCCTTTCCCGCGCTTGCCAGTGCGATACGGTTCCCGAAGGGAATACCGCCATGGCTCCGCCGCTTTCAAGATGAAGAAGCGCCGAGCGCAGACTGGAAAGATTGTCTTTATCGCCCCGCGCGCCGAAAACATTGACGGGAATGAACAGTGGGCGCAGTTCAGAAATACGATATAGCATACGGTTGACGAGGATTTTCAGATCAGGTCTCGCTTTTGTGCACAGCGCTGCCAGCGCAAGCCCCTCAGCGGCGCCGAAGGGATGGTTCGCCGCTATAATCAAGGGGCCTTTGGCCGGCAGGCTGTCCAGTGTTCCGCCGTGAATCTCCGCTGAAATGTTCAAGGCTTCCAGGGCGCGTCCGGCGAAGTCCGCCGGGGCATTCGCTAGTGGAATACACTGGTGGTAGCATTTGACAAGAGGATGCAGTCGTAAAGCCTGGGGAAGGAGCCGGTCTGTAAAATAAGAGTTTGTTAGCGTCTTTGGCGTTGACGTTGACAACGTTGAGGTTATTTCATTCACTGCCCCCTCCTTGCGCGTTATGTTCAACTACGGAACAAATACTAGCTGCGGTTTGTTAAGAATTTGCAAGGAGATTGTGAATTATCAACTAATTATGAAAGCGGCATTTGAACAAGCTATCCAGAAACATGTTGTAGATGTTCAGGGAGCATGTATATACTTGTTGCAACATGTTTGTTTAGTATAAGCGGCAAAAGAAAGCATGAACGACCTGTGGGGAGAATTGATTTTCCCCACAGGTCGTTCATGCCAAAATTAAAAAAGGAAGATTGCCATGTTGTCACAGGTTGCAAAATGGGGAAATTCGCAAGGTGTGAGAATATCAAAAAAAATGCTGCAGGGTGTAGGTATTGAGATTAACGACCAGGTAGAAATTATTGCAAAAGACGACTTTCTTGTTATCGTCCCGACAAGGAAAAAAAATCTTGAATGGTATCTTGAAGGCTATGAAGGCGAGCTTGATAGATACGATTGGGGCGATTCGGAAGCTCCCAAAGGACGCGAATTATTATGATGCAAGGCGACATCGTTTGGGTTGATTTCGATCCGACAAAAGGAAGAGAACAAGCGGGGCGCCGTCCGGCATTGGTTATAAGCCGGACTTTGTATAACAGTAAGCGCAGCCTTGCGATTGTCTGTCCGATTACAAGCCAAACCAGGCCTTTGCGCTTTCATGTGCCGCTGGACGAAAGAACCCAAACAAAGGGAGACGTAATTTGTGAACAGCTAAGAGTTATTGATTTACTCGCCCGTGAATGCAAGGTAGTCGAACAAATACCAAAAGATTTGCTCCGGCAAGTATTGGAAGCGGTAGCATCAATTATTTCTTTAGAAACTTAGACGTTCGGGGGTATGCGAGGGACGTAAATGGCGGCATATCAAATGTCGGGCAAAAAATCTGGGCAATGGCGAACGCGCTCCGTACCGATGTCATATTCGCTCATGAACCGCCGGGTGTGGACTGCAAACATTGCGGCGATTCCTTGCATGAACCGCAGCGAAATTGCTGAAGCAGGTCTTTGCAGTCTAACCATTGCGTTCTGCCGAGTTCCAGAAAATTCTTTTTCAGAGAAGCGATCTGTGCCAGTTTGGCGCAACAACCCGTGCAATGCCGAGCCTCTTTTAGATGCTCGAACAAAGTATCCGGGCCGGCCGGAACTGTCATGATTGTCTCCCGCACCTGACAGGATTCAACTCTTCGCGGCTGCCTTCGGTCATGTAAACGATCGCTTCGCAGATATTGGTTATGTGATCCCCAAGGCGCTCCATATGCCCCGAAAGCCGCAGAAGCCGGGCGGCCGGTTTCACCATGTCTGGCCTGTCCTTGATAAGGGTAAGCACCTCGTCGGTAAGGGCCTTATGCTCTTTATCTATCTTTTCGTCCATGGCAGCCGCGTTCCGCGCCGCGTTATTGTCCCAGGCAAGATAGGCGGAAAACGCGGTTTTGAGCATTTCATGCCCGGTCTCCGCCATACGTTCAATTTTTTCCATTGAAAGCAAAGATGGACGGTCGAATAGTTTTATCGCGGCCTTTGTAAGATGGATACCGTAATCGTCTATACGCTCAAGATTCGACGCGAGCTTAAAAACCGTCACCAGTTCCCTCAGATCGCTGGCGACGGGCTGCTGGGTGGCGATAAGCACCATTGCCATGTCTTCGATCCTGATCTGCATTTCGTCGATTATTTTGCCGGTGTTCTTTACTTCGTCCGCCATTTCGTCGTTGCCCGTCTTGAGAATGGCAAGCGACTTTCCCAGGTTTTCATGCACCCTGGCGGCCATAAACGTCAGTTCACGCCTCAGATCTTCCATTTCTTTCAGCATTAAAGTTCGCGTCTGCATATTCCTCCTGATTAACCGAATCGACCTGAAATGTAATCTTCCGTGCGTTTATCAACCGGTTTGGTAAAAACGGATTTTGTTTCCCCGAATTCGATCAAGTCGCCCAAAAGAAAAAAGGCTGTCCGATCGCTGATGCGGGCTGCCTGGTTCATGGAATGAGTAACAATAATAATACTGAAATCCTTTTTCAATTCTCCGACAAGCTCTTCGATTCTTCCCGTGGCTATAGGGTCAAGCGCGCTGGTTGGTTCGTCCATGAGGATAATCTCAGGCGACATGGCGATGCTCCGGGCTATGCAGAGCCGCTGCTGCTGTCCTCCGGAAAGACTTTGCGCGGATTTTTTCAGCCGGTCCTTTACCTCGTCCCAAAGGGCTGCCTTGATCAGAGACTGCTCGACTAATTCGGCAAGTTTTTTCCTGTCCTTCATCCCCTGCCTGCGTCTGCCGTAGGCGACATTGTCAAAAATGCTCATATTAAACGGATTAGGTTTTTGGAAAACCATTCCCACTCGCGTTCTCAATTCGCTTACTTCGATGCCGCCGTAAATATTTTCGCCGTCGAGGATCACATCACCGGTTATCCGGCACGATGGGATAAGATCGTTCATTCGGTTAATCACGCGGATAAAAGTTGATTTCCCGCATCCTGACGGGCCGATAAGTGCGGATGCCTCGTTTTTTTTCAGGTCGAAATTTATATTTCTCAGAGCGTGAACTTCTCCGTAATAAAGGTCAAGACCCCGAACCTGAAGTTTTTCTCCGGTCATTCCAAATTCTCCCCGGTGTCTCCAAGGCTTGCGCCGATTATTTTTACCGCCGTGTTTATCAAAAGCACCATGATTATCAGCACGACCGCGGCGGTAAAGGCGTGCGCGAAATCCTCGGGGGTGAGAGCTTCCTTGGTAAGGTANTACAGATGTATCGTCAGGGTGCGGCCCGGCTCAAAGATCGTCTTTGGCAGNTTGCGGGCGATGCCCACCGTCAGCAGCACCGGCGCGGATTCCCCGACTACCCGGCCCGCGGCAAGAATAGCGGCGGTAAGTATTCCGGGCAGTGAAGGCGGCAGAACCGCAAAAACAATGGTTTGAAATTTTGTAGCCCCAAGAGAAAGCGAGCCTTCCCGGTATGAATTCGGCACTGTTTTGAGCGCTTCCTCGGTAGTTCTGATGATGACGGGAAGTATCATGATGCTCAGGGTAAGGCCGCCGGCTATTATGGACTGGCCTAAATTAAAAAAACGGCAAAAGAACAGCAACCCGAACAGGCCGTAAATAATCGAAGGAATACCGGCAAGGGTATCAATGGCTATTCCAAGATAGCGGTTGGCTTTTGACTTCAGCGCGTACTCATGAAGATAAATCGCTGTCATGACGCCAACCGGCAGCGCTATTGCCAGAGATACGGCTACCGACCACGCGGTGCTCACGATCATGGGGACAAGGCTGGTATTTAACGGGCCGAAAATAAATGAAAGTTTAAAAGTGCCCGCGGACTGGATAACAATGTAGGCGATGATTCCAACCAGCGCGGCCGCAACGCCGACGCTGGCAAATACCATGAGTCCGTAAATTGAATTATCTATGATTTTTCTTTTTTTAAGGGGGCTCATTCGCTATCCTCCCCGCTGCGGCGCCGAATAAAGAGGATAATGCTGTTGAGTATAAGAATCATTACAAGCAGCACTACCCCTATCGAAAAAAGCATATTTGAATGTCTGCCGTCGGCGTAACCCATCTCAAGCGCGATGGTGGCGGTAAGGGTTCTTATCCCCTCCAGTGGATTGGCGGTTAACTGCACTGAATTTCCCGCTACGAGAATCACCGCCATTGTTTCGCCGACCGCACGGGAAAACCCCAGAATGATTCCCGTAATCACCCCGGATCTCGCGTGAGGCAAAACCACATACCAGGCGGTCTGCATTTTGCTGGCGCCCACGGCCAGAGACGCCTCCCGCCGTGACCGCGGCACGGCCCGCAAACATTTTTCCGAAACGGCGATAATCGTTGGGAGGATCATTATCGCCAGCACCATCACCGCCGCAAGAAGGCTGTTTCCCGACGGGACTTTGAATATGTCCTTAATAGCGGGCACAAGCACCATGAGGCCGAAAAAGCCGTACACCACGGAAGGGATACCCGCCAGCAGTTCAACGCAGGCCCGCAGGAGCCCCGCCGTTTTGCCGGAAAGATATTCAGACATAAAGAGAGCGCATAGTATGGCAATGGGGACGCCTAAAAGAAGAGCGCCGAAGCACGCCAAAAGGCTCCCAAGTATCATTGGCAGGATGCCGTAGATTTTTTCGTTTGTCGGAAGCCATTTCGTGCCGCTGAGAAAATCGGAAACGCTATATGGAGGTTCGGGCAGGATTATGTGTATCTTCTGCGTAAGGACTGCAATGGCCCCGGGATACGTTACCGAACATGTGTAGGCATCGGGAAAGCTGATCGTGCCGTCTCCGGCTTCTATTGGCCTTAAAAGGGCGGTGCGCCCGTTTTTTTCCGGGGCAAGACGGAATTCCAGCTCCCGCGCTTCTCCGCGGTTGATGAAATTTACTACAACCCTTTCGGTATCCCAGGGCAGAGTTATAAAACCATCGGGATTGTCGTACACCTGGCCGTTAATGGTGACGCTGTCCAGTCTTTCTATAACCAGGCGCAGTGTTTTGGCGGATGAAAATAAAAACGGCTGCACGCCCTGTACAAGGATGAATATCACAATGGCCCCCAGGGCGGCGACTCCCGTAAAGGAGAAGACCCTGAAGAGCCATGCAAAAATTATATCGACTGAACGACGTGATAACATCCGTAACCTTTTCCCAGGCGATGGCGCGCAACACTTGGGCGGTTCGCGAACCGCCCCCTACAAAAGCCACGGCCTTTCAGGCCGTTTTATTGGTTTATTTTATACTGATCCAGCTTTTCTGAACGATAGTTTGTCCCGCGTCCATGGTCCAGTTTAAAAACGCCTGGGTAGCGGGGTTGAGGGCGACGCCCTTTTTGGTTACGAGTATGAACGGCCGGGCAATTTTGTACGTCCCGGATTTCACATTGGCGCTGGTTGCCGCTACGCCGTCAACGTTAAGGGCTTTTCCAGTGTTGTCAACCGAGCCGAGTGATATGTAGCCGATGGCGTCGACATTGCCGGCTATCGCGGACTTGATCGCGCCTGTCCCATCGAAGATGATCGCGTTTGAAACAAGCTCGCCATCGGAGAATTTGATAAGCTCCTGGAAAGCTCCCCTGGTTCCCGAGCCGGGTTCCCTGGAAACAACCGCGATTCTGCCTGTCTTGCCGTTGGCGGCGGCACCAAGCTGCTGCCACTGGGTAATGGCACCCGTGTAGACTTGCTTAATCTGATCCAGGGTAAGGCTGGAAACAGGATTCTTGTTGTTGACGACGACCGCTATGCCGTCAATCGCGACAATATGCGGCACAAGACCGCCGCCGATTTCGGCGGGAGTCAGCTCGCGGCTGGACATGCCGATCTCGTATGTACCCTCGGTGGCGCCTTTAATNCCGTCCCCGGAACCNGTGCCGCTGATGGTGATTTTAACGTTNCTGTTGGCTTTTTCGTAATCGGCCTGNAACATTTCCATGAGCGGGGTAACGGATGTCGAACCTCCCACGGAAATAGTGTGAGACTGGGCGACGGCAATGCCGGCGCTCAGGGCCAGAGCAAAAAACACGCACAAATACTTCTTCATAGTCATACTCCTTTCATAAAAGACGATTAAAAGGATATTTGCCAATTGTTAAGAAATGATTCAGTAATTCTTATTTTTTGGTTAAACGTGGTATTTATTGGAGTTTGTACATTTTGCGCAGGTCAGGTATGCCATAATTCCTGCTTTATAGATATATTTCCCAGAAACGCCGCAGCGCGGCGCGCGCGGTTGCGGCGCGGTTTTTCCATTCGCGCCATGAATTGACCGGCCCGGTCCGCAGCAGCTTTCGCGCCCGGTCGGCCAGCTTCAAATCGGGGTCGTACTCGAATGGTTCCAGAAATGAATCACGCGCCGTGTCGCTGATTACCCGCAGAGCGCTTACCGGAATCTTGCGCGCAACCGCTTCACGCGCCAGAAAAGCGGTTTCCATATCTACAACGGAAGCCTGGAATCTGCGAAAAAGCAGATTCTTATGTTCGGGATTTCCCAAAACATGCCGCGAGGAAAGAATGCTCCCCTTAAAAATCGAAAGTCCGGTGGTTCCGGCATTCATCAGCGCGTCAACAGATGCCAGATCAAAAGGTGTATCAGCCTCGATATGGTTCCAATCCGGATGTTTCTCATTCAGGCGGAATGCCGTCGCGTTGGTTACCGCGACAAGATCACCGATTTTCAAATCAGGATCCAGCGCGCCCGCGTAGCCGGCTATCAACATCAGGTCAGGGTCAATCCAGTCAAACGCTTTTCTGATTCGCGCCGTTGATTTTTCAGGCCCCACGCCCGTCCTGAGAAAAGCGATGGGATCACCTTTGGCGGTTCTTGCCTGCCACATCGGAACATCCGGTCCAGGCATGCGCCGGACTTCCCGGCAAAGTTCCGTGCAGGTTTTCAATTCTTCTTCCAGAGCGGCGGCAATAAATATCATGGCTAACCCGGATACTTCATAATTATGAAATATCCGGGTTAGCATACGTAAAGCGAAATCACGCGTCAACCCGTCCACTATTTGTACTATCCCCATTTTTTGAAGTGACTATCAGAGAAGAGTTTCTAAATAAAAGTGTTATCCATTTAAATAAGAGAAATGCGCAATAAGATCAATGCAGGAGACTTCTGCCGTAGACATGGGATCGCGGGCGTAGACATGGGATCGCGGGCGTCCTCGCCATGGGATCGCGGGCGTCCTCGCCATGGGATCGCGGGCGTCCTCGCCGGCGTGACATGGGGTAGCGGACGTCCCGTCCGCGGTTTAATAAATAAACGCGGGCAAAGCCCGCTTCAATTGTAGGG
>JGI24704J35079_10001480_pt1 | contig 10062 bp, 5 predicted proteins | sample TergutNt197P3_FD_35079 | JGI IMG/M metagenome (IMG submission 35079)
TTTCGGATATTCGAGCGTTTCAATGCGGTACATTCCCTCAAAAGTGATATTTTTGATAAGATATTTTTGCTCTAACCGCTCTAAAACATTGCGTAACAGAACAATAATATTACCTTCTTCCACATCTTGATAACGCAAATCTTTGTCGTCTTTGCCAAAACGCCCAATTTTCACATATACATTCGGGTAAAAACGGTAAGGGTCTTTTCCAAACAAAATTATGGCGGCTCGTTTAAGTTGTCCGTTTTCTGTAAGATGCAGTTTGTCAAATATTTGTTCTGTTGTCAAACCATCAAAATCGGGCAATCTGCCTTTTTCTTTTGAAATTACCAAGTACTGTTTTACCGAATTTTCATCAATATCGGCAAAGGTGGCTCTTGGTTCAATCACATTATCCCAAGTTTGCCCTGCTTTTTTCAAAAGAAATTCGTTGAGAGCAATGCCGGATAATTCCTGTTTTACGCTGCCGCTACGATAGTAATATCTGCCTCGTAGCGAAATAGGCACGGAATAGGGTTGTACGATAATTTCGATAAAATGTTTGTCATCTTCCTGCAAAAGATTGACTTCGGCGGTAATTCCCAACAGGTTTTTGATTTTGTTAGGGATTTTCTCCATCAAATCTTTATAATCAGCAATGCCAATCACATTTCCGTTGTCATCTTTGCCGATATAGATTTTGCCGCCTTGCGCATTGGCAAAGCCGCAAATCCAATCCAAATAATCGTCGTGCCAACTGCTTTTGTATTCTATGTTTTGTTGTTCGGGCATAATTATAAATTTTTAAAATAACCGTATTCTTTGTCAATTAGTATTCTCCTGTCAAGAAAACAATTAAACATTTCGCAAGAAGTTTCGGGAAGCAAAGTACAACTAAAGCAAGCCGACAAATTCAAATTTCCAACACCTTGTCCCGAAGTGTGATAACAAATTGGGTCGGTTGCACAATCTTTTGCCCTTGTCATTGCCGATTGAATAAGTTTGCCTATTTTCGTGTTTTCACACAAAGAAGTTAAACCACCATAACTGCCTTCCGAACCTGCAATCGTATATATGAGTACACTATACATACCCAAACCTTCGTCAATATATAATCGTTCTTGAATAGAAGTAGAGGGATAGCCGCAAAGATATTCCAATTCTTTAATGATTAAGTGAGAAAAAGTATGTATTAAAACATATTTTGGATTTAGCTCAAAATCTTCATTGAAAGTGGATTCAAAGTGTTTTTGATTTCCAATAAGAATTTCAATTCGTTTTTTTATTTTAGGATTATTGTCAATCCATTTGTTTAAAATTTTGTTGTCAAATTCAAAGAAAATTCCTTCGCCAAAACTTTCAATCGCTGGTAAATACTTTGTTGTTTTGCCAAAAGTTGAAGTAAACTTTTTTATGATGCTTTCTTTTGTGGCTTTTTCAAGATCTTCATCTTGCAAAATCAAACTTGCTGAAAGGGGCTCTTGTCTTGTGAAAGAAGTTTGCACCGAAGAAATTTTGATTTTATCCATTTTGAAAACGGACTTTATCAAATCTTTTTGGAAAAATGAACTGTCAATTTTATTGAAGATTAGTTTGTCTTCAACTCGTTCGCTGTCTTTTTCTGTAATGAATTTGTATTCGTCAAATCTGTATTGATTTTCGGTTTTAGCAATTTCGAGTTCTCGTTCACTAAAATTATTGTCGATCAATTTTTGAATAATTGCAGAATCAATTTCTATGTTTTTATAGCGTTTTAAATTCTTTGAAATTGTTTGTGCATTGCTTCCGTCATTATGTTCTTCTTTAATCAAGTTGATTGAATATTCATTTAACTCGTCATTTGCAGGAATGTAAATACTTGACAAAATGTTTGGATAATAAACGCTGTTGCTTGAACGAATAACAGGTTTAAACAAAATGTCTGTATCCTTTGTGTTCGGCAATAAGTCTTGAATTTTTACTCTTAAATTGAACAAACCCGAAAGCGTTGTAAAATTTAATTGTTCACCGTTTTTTCTTTTTGCAATTATCCAAATACCTTTCAAGTCATCTAATTTGTCAGAAGTTTTATATTCAAAAATTGCATCTTCGGGAACTTGAATGTTTGCAAGCGTGATAACATCTTCTTCGCTTACGGTTTCCTTAGTTTCTTTTTTGTCGTCTTTTTTCTTGTTGTTTGAAAACAACGCCCATTTATCCCAAGGAATATCAGCAATTTCACCATTAGGCGACGTTAGGATAAAACGCACTTGTTCTAAATCAAAAAACTTTCTTTTTTTCTCTCTGTTTTTGACGTAGCAATGACAACATCTTGGCGGATAAAAGTTGTCTTTGTGTTCTGAATTAACGTTGTTTTCCCAATTACTTTTCCATTTGTCAATTCTGTCAAAACGATTACAGTTGTTACAATAAAACCATTCGGGAAAATATTTTGCAGATAAAAAAGCGAATTGATTTTCGGGCTTAAAACCTTGTTTTAAATCATTGACAGGAATTTTCACCAAGTGTTCCAATTCTTGAAAATACCTGCTTAAACGGTTTTTAAAGCGTTTATCAACGATAAAATTATGTTCTTCAAATTTTCCGTTTACAGTTTGGAAAAAAGGCCACTCATTAAAATTATCAATCAATATAGAACCATCTCTTGTTTCTATAATAGAACCAACGCCCCCATAAGAACTAATAGCTTTTCTTGTTTGTATTTGCTCAAATTGTCCCATCACTTGTTTATTATTTTTACGATGCTGTTTGTATCTATTTCTCGCATTGACATCATCAAACTCCAATCGTCTAAATCTGACATTTTTTTAATCAGAATTTTATACGTCAAATCGCCTTCTTTGTTTGTCCATTTTTCTGATAAGGCTTTCAGTTTTCTCAAAGCGTAATCAAGTTGTTTTTTGTTTTTGATACGCTCCGAAATAAATGTTTCAAGTTCTTTGTAAATTCCTGTAAATTCTTTTGCTCGTTTGTCTAAATACAAACCTTGTTTGTGTCTGACAAAACAAACGAGCAAACTTGCTAAAACTTTGTCTAACGCAATTTCGGTAAATGGTGTAACGCTTAAAGGTTCAACGAATTTGTAATAAGCATTGTTGAACGGAACGTAATTTTCAAAATACGATTTATCTCTTGAACGATTGGCATCCAACAAATTTATTACAATTCCCTTGTCTTTCCGTCCAACACGACTTGATGCTTGAATGTATTCGGCAATGTTTTTAGGCTGTCCGTTCATTAGCATCACGTTCAATCGTTCAATGTCAATACCAACAGAAAACATATTTGAAGCTAAAACCAAATCAACCGAATTTTGAACAAAACTCATACAGTCTTTCGCAACTAAATTGAAAGGCATTTCCAATTCGTTCAATAGTTTTTTGATAGAATCACTTTCAATTCTGCTCGTCAATTCTTTTGTTCTTCCTGCAAGTCCGAAATAATTAAAACCGTAAACTTGTTTAGGCAATTGATAGCGATTGTGTAAGAGTTTCAGAAAGTCTGAAATTTCCGCAGGAACTTTATTGTAAACCTTTCCAACATCTCGTAAGCTATTGTAGAATGAAACAATCGTCCAAAAATTATTCTCTCTGCTAATTGCTTCTTCTTGCGTTAAGTTTTCTTTTACTCTGTAATACTTGAATAATTCAATTCTCGCCAAAAGCAAATTCCCTAAAATTCGTATTTGCGAATTTAGAGCCGTTTTTCCTGTTGGCATAAAGCCAATATGCTTTCGTTTGCTTTCATTTGAAACGTAAGAAAAGAAGTTATCGTTATAAGTTACACCCATTGGTGGAAAAATGTTCAGTTCTCTATTTCCATAAAGCATTGCAACTTGATGTTCGGTGTTTCTTGTTGTTGCTGTTGAAGCAATGATTTTTGGTTTTCTTTTTCCTTTTGTAGAAAGTAATTCAACGATTGATTCATACAAACCCGTGATTGAGCCCAAAGGACCACTTAACAAGTGTAATTCATCTTGAATAATTAAATCGGGCGGTATTTTTTTATCGTCTAATGAATTGAAAAGATGATGTCCTTCTTCTCTGTGCGAAAGCATTGCGAATTTATCAACTGTTGCAAAAAGCAATGTTGGCGGATTTTGATAGATTTTATCGTCCACAAAAAAAATTGGCAATTCAGCACTAAACGCACAATTTGAATTTAAGCAATTTGTTGAAAATGCTTTGTCCGTTGCTTTGTAGCCCAAATCATACTTTAATGAATGATTTTGTGAAACCAAATTACAACCGCACCACGAACAACTTGTAATTGGAAAAGTATTCGCTTTGCGATAATTTCCTGTTTTTTTATTGTTCAGTTTTGTGATTTCATCAAACACTTTTTTGAAAATCATTCGGGCATCTGTGTAGGAATTTGGCGTTGTTGAAGATCCAACCCACATTCCAATTGAAACTTTACTTTCTCCGAAAAAGTATTCTTCATTTGGTTTAAAAAATCTTCTCAAAAAGTCTAATGAAAGAATCAATTTTGTTGCACGTTCAAATTGTTGTGCAGTTAGCAAACGCAATGTGTATCGCATTATTACAGAAACTCCGTCCGAATCTTTTCCGTGTAAAATTCTTCTGCTAATTATCGTAAATGCAGTAATTGCCAAATACGCTTCTGTTTTACCGCCACCTGTCGGAAACCAAAGTAAATCAACAATGTTGTTTCTGTCGTCAGAATCTTCATTGATTATTGATTCAAGATTCAACAAGAAAAATGCTAATTGGAAAGGTCTGTAATTGGGTTTGAATGTGTGATTTTTGAAAAAATCTAAATCATTGTATTGAATATTCCTATCAATTTCAGATAACCCAATTCCTTTCTTACCAAATAAGTCTTTGTTTGAGATTAGCATTTGAATATACATTGCGGTATTTGCCAACAAAAAGGATTTAAACGCAATCTCATTTCCATTCAGAAAGTCTATATTCTTGATTAGTCTTTCATATGTTTTGTTCTGCTTTTCTAAAATTGTGCTTAAAGACTTTTTGTAATTGTCTTCTGCGTTTATTTTTTCTTGCTCTGTTATCCAATGTTTATATTCTTGTACAAAGAGTTTTAATTTTTGAACGATTGTTGATTTATCCAAGTCAGTCCAAATTGAAATCTTTTTCAATTCGGTTATCTCTTTTAGTCCACTTGGAAAAGTTTCTTTAAAAGCGTTGCTGTAATTCTTAATATCAACTTCGGGTAAAAACGTAGTTTTTAATTCTGTTGGCTTCTTATCGTCATTCCAATTAACCGCACAACCGTGTCCGATTGCAAAAGAGTGTTCTTTTCTGTATTGAAAGTTGATTAAGTTTAGCTCTTCGTCAAACGGATTTGTTTCAGAAAGTTGTTTGTATGGCAAAAATGTTACACCCGAAATAGAAATTTCACCTTGAAAAATTGCTTTTGTATTTAAGGTTTCGTTTCCAAAAGAAAACTTATTTTTCGGGTGATTCAACCTATTTGCCAACAGAATTTTTATGAATTTACCATAGTGGGTTTCGTAAATTTTCTTGTAATAGCAAGTAACGATTAAATTGTTTTCTTGATTTTGGTCTAACGGATATTCTTTTGATTCATCAACGTCAATTTCTGCCAGATTTAATTCAACAATTTTGGGTTCTGTTTTCAATCTTTTCCAAAGTCGTCCTAAAAGCAATTCGCCCTTTTTGTATGCAACGCTGTCAATCAATTCCCTTTGTTGTTCGTTTTCCTTAAACCTGTTGCGGTAATTACGAACAGACAAACCGCCTTTGTCAAATTCTTCTTTGTTTAAGAACATTAGTCCGTTTTCATGCTTAAAATACTTCGTAACTGAATTGTATGGATTTTCAGAAAACTTTTTGAAGTCTTCTTCCGAAATTTCTATTACTGCTGCTGTTGGTTCTATTTGTGCATATTTTGCGTAATTGAAAGTTACGGTTAAGGCTTTTGCTTCTTTTGGAACACAAAAAGTCAAACCAAAATTTGTTGGGAAATATTGATTGGCTTCTGAATATTCTTTTTCAGGTTCTACATTTTTGCTTTTATCAACATCTTCGTCAGAATCATCATCTGTTTTTTCTGTTTCAGGCGTTTCGGTTTCAAGATTGTCGTCTTCTAATTCTGCATTTGCATCGTGAGTTTCTTTTTCGCCTATTGACACTTCAACATCACGTTCGGGAAACAAAATTCCTGAATAATATCTGCTCAAAGGATAATCGGATATTATTTCATTTTCAATATCCGATATAAAAACATCAGAACCGGGACCTATCAAATTCTTTTGAATAGTGTCCCGAAATATCAATCTTGGTTCGTCTATATATTTATTCATCATATTCTAACAACGTTTTTTTCTTAATTATTTTTGTTTGAACTGTTTCTAATAATTTTTGAAGAATATTATCAGGTAGTTTTTGTAAAGATTCGCTTTTTTCTGTTTTGCCTGACGCTTCAAATTCTATCAAATCATTACCTATAATTTTTCCTGCTTGTTGCCTTATTGAAGAATCTTTCTTGGAGTAAGCGATGAACCTATCAAATTCAACAACAAGTAATTCATCTTTTAAATCGTTATCAATGCAAAAGTTTTTAATTGCTTCCAATGTTTTTTTTCTTGGAAAACGAGGTGCTGAATTATTATCAAAGTAAAAACTAAATGTATTGTAGTGAATTTTGTGTTTCTCCTCAAATATCTTGGAGTACAAATTTTCTTTATTCTCAAATTTTGATAATAAAAGTTTCAATGTTTCTTTCCAACTGTTTGAATATAAATCAAAAGTGTCTAATAAATTATCTTCGTCAAAAACTTTTAGAATTTTTCTAAACTCTTTCGGATTGTTGTTTTGATAGAACCTTATTGTAGCATTTTCATACACTTCACCAATAGTTGTGCTAATTTGTTCGTTTCCGTCAATCAAGAAAATTCCCTTTGAAGAATCAAATTTGTCTATACTTCCATCTATAAATTCGATTTCATATTGAATTTTCTCTTTCGGTAAATCAATACTTTCATACGGATTGTTTCTAAAAACTTCGTTGTTGAAATCAAACTTAAACAAATTATCTAATTGACGTTGTAGGTATTGTATATCTTCGCTAAATACAGAGGACACAAATTCTTTTCTGTCTTTATGTGTTAATCTGTTTTTTTCATGAGTGTGAAAATGACGAATAAGATTATCAAATGCAATTTCATCAATGTCTTTGTAACACAATACTTCACAGACACCTTTGAGTTGGCTCAACGTATCAAACATTTCCGCACTATTCAGATACGGAATAATATAATTGCGATTTTCTGTGTTTTTATCGTCAGAATTTATCCATTGTTGTAAATAATCTATTTGATTATCAATTCTTTTATCCGAAATAAGTTTGATGTTGGAAATTCTGTTGCTTTTTATTTGATTGTATAATATGGGATAACTTTTTTTGTCAACAATCAAATACAATTTTTTATTCCCCAATTCCTTAGTTTTCTTTTTTATAAATTCCCATTTATGATTTTGTGTTTCAATAATTGTAGAAATTTCTTGAAACTTTTTTAATGCCTTTTCTGTACTTTCTTTTATAATTTCAGAGTTATAAATATCCCGATTATAAAATGGGTTGCTTAATTCTTCTTCAAATTTTTCACTTTTGAAATAACTTGTTAAACGGTCGCAATATTCTTGATATGTCCCTTTTGAGAGAGGAGTATCTGTTATAATATTTCTGAAATAAAAATTAGTGTATTTCAAAATGAATGAAATATCAACTTTCTTTTCTGTTTTCAATGAATCAACTTCTGATTTTAATTCTGTTAGTTTTTCGAGTAATAAATTGTTTTCGATTATTTGTTTATGCAGGCACTTTGGTGTTTCGTTGTTTGCAATTTTCGTTTCGTCTTTTGACCATAGCCATTCGACAAAATCATTATTAGAGTCCGGTTTTTGCGAACCAATAAGAATAATATTTTTAACCCGTTCTTTCCACTTCAACTCCTGCAAAACATCAGAAAAGGATTCTCTATATTTTGAATCACCGATAATAACAACTTCGTCAAACTGCTCCGAACTACTTGTTAAGTGTTTTTTTGCTGTTTGAAAGTCATTGCAACATTCTATCAGATAATTAAAAAACGGTAACTTGTTGGAAATTGTTCCCGATTTAGTAGTATATTTTATTGGTAAAAAGTCACTTTCTTTAAAAAAACTTTTTTCAGCTATTACTAATGTTTTATTTTGAAAATCAGTTATAAATGGGACAATTTTGCCCAAATAATTATCTAAAAAATGTCTGTAATTATCTATATTTCTAACGGTATTTTTGTTTTCAACAAAATCGGGATTAAGCTTAGTGATTTTTTTTTTATTTATAGGAAAATCTTGTATTCCCAATTCGTTTTTTCTTGGAAATTTAAAATTGAAATATGCGTGTTCGTTGACAATTTTCCGTACTTCCAATATGCGATTTTCTTTATTCCTTTTGGTATAAATTAAATCTCCGGAATCTAAAATTGGTGTTGTTTTTTTATAGTTGAAGAAGTTTTGATATAATTTGACAAGTGTTAGCGAATAAAGAATTGACGAAAAAAACTTAGGTCGAAAGTCTTTTTCAGGTATTCCAATAAAAAAGTCATTTTTATCTGAATTGTCATCAAGAATGTAGTTATAAATCAAGTAGAAATTCACAAAATCAAAAGTTTGAAAATTAGCAAAAAGAGAGTTTTCAAGATTAAAATCGGCATTAATCTTGTGTTTAATTTCTTCCGAAAGGATAGATAAATATGTTTTAACGTGTTGTTTCACTTTGTTTTATCCGTTCTATCTGTATATTCTATCAAAGATTTGCAAAGTTACACTTTTTTTACAACTATTCTTTTTGTTTTTTTTATTCGTTCCGTTTTTCCGTGTTTCTTTCTTTCTGATTTGGTACGTGCTGTCCCCTGCATGGCGTATAACGACCTGCGGCTTGACGCTGGCGGGGGTATCGCAAAGGCTCGGACGAGAGCGAACAATGATGTTACCCACCCGTTGTCAGCCGAGAACAAGCCCCCGCTGGCGCCAAACCGCCTGTTGGGCGCTGGCATTTTGTTTCTCTATTGTTCGAGCAAGCATTTTATTCTTTGTTTGTTAAAATATCTCTGACTTCCATAAGAGCGAAACCGAGTAAATTAAGACCTTTCCAACACTTGGGATTTTCAATTTTTTCATCGTCCGCCGCTAAACCAATTCCCCAAATTTTGTCAACAGGACTTGCTTCCACTAAAATTTTACCTTTCGTACCAATCAAAAATTGTTTTAACTCTTGACTCTGCTTAAATTTATGCAAAGTTCCTTGTACAACAATTTCCATTCGTTTAGACACCCATATTTCTTCGTTGAAATATCGTACTTGTCGTCCTAATGATTTTGCTTCTGTGGGTGATTTTGCCGAAATAATTTTCTGAAAAGATTCTTTGTCGCCAAATAAAAGTGCTTTTTGTGCCATCATCCAATGTTCAGCAGTATTGTATTTAACCCCCTCAACAGTAAATGGCGAAGTCCACCATTGGCTGAAACAAGATTGAGTCAAGTTGCCGTTCTTACTTTTTTGGTGTCCCCAAAAAAATATGTACTTGAGTTTTTTCCCTTTCTCAAAATTGCAAATTACCCAGTCTAAATTATATTTCATATCGTTTCTTCATTTCTGATTTTTCTGTTTCATTGTCCGCTACGCACTGTCCGCCGCTTGCGCCCAACGTCCCAGCGGCTTTGCGAGGTGGCGGCTTCCACTACACTTGCTGCGGGAGATAAACGTTCAATTTCCCACAAAATTGTCTGCGGGGTTACTGCCGCCATCTCGCAAAACCGCCCGTTATCGGCTGGCGTTTCTAATGCTCTGTTCAATTTTCTATTATTTATCATTTCAAAAATCATTCATTCTATTCTTCCAAAAACTTATTAACTAATAAATCGTATATTTTCGTTCAATAGTTTTGGGTTTATCTCGTAAATTGTTTTTTGTGGAATTTTCTTTAATCTTTTTGTTATAATTATTCACTGCAGAAACAAAGGCTTTAACGAAATTAGAAAAACTGTCGGAAGTTCCTAAGTTCCATAATTTATGGTCTTCGCCATTCAA
>JGI24704J35079_10001481_pt1 | contig 10062 bp, 12 predicted proteins | sample TergutNt197P3_FD_35079 | JGI IMG/M metagenome (IMG submission 35079)
CGATACTTGGGATCACATATTAAGTCAGGGCAAATTGGCATACGGGTTCGGGGACGACGATTTCCACATTGTGTCGGACGCGGGCAGGGGATACACGGACATATATGCGAAACAAAACAATTTCGAGGGCATAAAGGAAGCCATCGATGCGGGAAGGTTTGTCGCCTCGACCGGAATCGGCTTGGAATATCTGGAGCTGGCGGGCGGGACGATAAAAGCCAAGGCCAAGTTCCCCACGGAGACTTACGTCGACAAATTCGAATATAGGTTCATCTCCGAAAACGGCTTGGCGGCGAAATCGTTCGGCGAAACCGCCGAATACAAAATGAACGGGGAAAACTACATCCGGGTGGAAGCCACAGCCGAGAACGGCGCGATGCTGTTTTGCCAGCCGGTCTATAAAAAAGCCTTTTTCGGCAAATGACCGGCATATATCCAACCGATGGTTGGAAAGACCAAGAAAAAATCCAAACAATGATATGTGGTTTTGTCTCCGGTTATATCGTATAATTTTCACAAAAGCTGTTCGATGCTCATATCGCGCGGCGAATTTAAGGAGGATAAACCATTATGTCAAAAATTACACTGCATGAGCAATTACAAAAACTCCGCAAAGAAAAGGGACTGACTCAAGAAGCCTTGGCGGAAATTTTCAGGGTTACAAACCAAGCCGTATCGAAATGGGAAAGCGGATCGTGTTATCCGGATATTGCCCTTTTGCCCGAAATCGCGGATTTCTACGGCGTAAGCATCGATGCGTTGTTTGGCAAGGGAAAGCCAAGCGAATATTCAAAAATCATCGAGGACATAAGAGCATTGTTTCGCGAAACGCCCGAAAGCGAATGTTTCGCGCTTGCCTTGAAAATCGCCTTGTATTTGCATGAAGGAGTAGTGTCGAAAGGGTACAAAGCGTACCTGCCGTGGGACGCGGCCAAAGCTCTGAACCCCGAAACATGGGGCAGGTCGGCATGCAGCGAGCCGGAGGGCGTCACGATAGCGCAACGCGGAGTTGTGCTGCTTTCAGATCAAAGAATCCGATTCGAAATATCGCCGGATGATATTATGGGCCTTTGGAGCGAAATCCAAAAATATGCCGATATAGATAGGCTTACAGTATTTTTCGCGCTATATGAGTTGACACGCCGGGATTTCGATTTGTTTGTAGGCATACAGGAGATTGGCGATAAGGCGAAAATGAGCGAAGAAAAAATCAGGGAAATTTTCAAACGGCTTCCGATTCACCATAAGCGTTTGGACGACGGCAGCATTGGGTATCGAATTGAGGGAAGCAATATGCACATTCCCACATTGCTAACGCTTTTTATCGTGGTTTGAACAAAAATCGAATTAAAAATTCAAAAATATTTTCGGAATCTATTGACAAAAAATTTATGCTGTGGTATAATGCAATTGTGTCGATGGTTTGCTTGCGTACATAGAAATATCGGCGGAGGACAAACCGACGACAAATTAAAGAGTTAAAAAATATTCGTCGGGACGGAGACGTTAAACCCGCTCCAATGCCAGAGTAAACTGCGACCTAAATCAGTAAAAAAGGGTGATGCAAATCGCCCTTTTTACTATAACATTAGGGTAAAATTATGGATATTATGAGCTTTAAACAGCGTGTTTGTAAAACAATTACAAGTTGTGCGGCAGATTATAACTCTGTTTTTCTCGATTTCGACTACTTGGTATATAGCAGTAAGTTTGTTATGCATCCTTACTATACAATAAGTGCAAAGCCTGGTAATTATAAACATTTGACTGGAGTAAATTCTGCAATAACACCATATGTTTTTTTTGAAAAATGTTTAAATGGAACTCTGACCGAAATTGATTTTGATTTTATTAAACCGCATGAAAGTGAAGCATTTGTAAAGGGTGTTGTTCGGAATAAAATTACCGCTTTGCCACTAATATCAAACATATTCACCCAAAAGTTAATAGCAGAAGAAAATTACATACGCGGTAAAGTTAATTGTTCGCTTGCAACAACAGATACTAAAATTACAATAGGATTTGAAGACAGGATAAATGCAAGGCCAAAGACATTATTAAAAGGGAATGAAATCAATAAGGCACAATCTGTTAATGTTGAACTCGTTCTTAGGCGGAATAGGGGGTCAGATAGATTTGATACAATCATACAGGGAGATATTGAAAAGCTTCTTGTAAAATTTAAAAATTAAGATATACAATAGGAGTGAAACTCCCCGACCAAAAAGAACCCTACAAAAATGTGCAGGGTTCTTTTGCCGTTCATACGAGAATGGCATTGTCAAGCCCGCCGTCGCCGTGGATTTCCGTTTCACCATTTTCAAAATGCTCCTGCCTATAGTCTAACACCGCTTGCTTGTATTCGATTGTCGGAAATATGAGTTCCATTCACTCTATGCTCCATTCATAAATATTAGACAGTCTGCGTCCTTTTTGGTATAGATTGTGCCATTCCGGCAAGCGGGCGAGGCGCACGAAACGCGCCCCCAATTTTTCGCAAACCCGCCGCGAAGCCGCGTTGGCATGGTCGTTTGTGACAAGCAGTTTTATCATGCCGTGGGCCCTCGCAACCGGCGCTATCAACCGGCAGGCGCGTCCGGCATACCCGTTGCCTCGATGCTTTTCTTCAATGCCGTAGCCGATTTGCCCGCCGTAATACAAACCATCGGTATACCCGATTCGCAAATTGATTCCGCCGATTTTCTCGCTGCCCTTGCATATAGCGAAATCATATCCGGGAACCAGTTTCTTTTCGGCGTCGCCCGGATTTTTCGCCGTGCAAACAAGGTGGATAACGCCGTCGGACAATTCCGGCAGGTCGATGAAACCGTCGAATTTGGCTGGCAGAGCGTTGTAATACGCGATTTCTTTTTGAATGTCCCATTCATCTTTGAGCATGGCATACACCAGCTTGTCGCCGTATTTTTCGGCGGACAGCTTTTTTGGGGAATGGTCTTCGAGAAACAGCCCCTCGCGCCGCATTCCGATTTTCTCCATGACCCGGTACGAGCCGATGTTTTCAGCATGGCAAAAAGCGGTTATCCGCCGCAGACCCAATTCCTCGAAACCGAATTTCAGCAAGGCGAATCCGAGCTCCGTTCCGTAACCGTTTCTCCAGTGGTCGCGGTGCAGGCACCAGCCCAACATCGCCTGGCCGCCGGACGGGGAAATCCCGCAGCCGCCGATCAGCGCGCCTGTTTTTTTGACGACAACCGCGTATTCGTAATTGTCAATCGGGTGTTTTTCCGCGCTCGCGATCGAGCGGGCTATGAACTCCCGCGTCTCGCTTTCGCTGTTGGGNCCCCAAGGCATGTACAGGATGTTTTCCGCGCAGCTTGCGTAGCTNTGCGCGGCGGCGAAGTCGTCCTCCTTGAATTTTCGCAGCATCAGGCGCTTTGTTTCAAGCGTTTTCATTTTCAGGTCCTCGCAATCCATAGAATTGCCGATGAGTATAGCATATTTTGATTAAAAATNAATCCCAAATTTGTAAACTTTTTTGTTTTGGGATTGACAAATCGCGAAATATNTGGTANACTGTTACGTAGCAAATCTATGAAGGAGGCAAANCTCGCCGTGTTGAAATTTTCTTTATCCGCAATGATCATGCAGCGCAGAGAACTCGTAGCCGTGTATGTGGCGACGGGCTTTTGCTGTTGTATTCGTAGATAGCGGGCAAAATACAAAGCTATTGAATGGAGCGGCCGAAGTCCAAGTAAAAAGGACATCGACCGTTTTTTATTTTGNCCATGCAAAANATGAAACGGAAGGATCAATATGTCGATAGATTACAACACACTCGCAAAAGATTACGATCTGACGCGCACCGCGAATATAAACACTATCAACTTGTTCGCCGCCGAACTGCCGCTCGACGGAAGGACTATCCTCGATTTCGGCTGCGGCACCGGCAACTTCGCCTACGCGATAAAAAAGCTCACCACCGCCGAAATATACGGCGTGGAACCATCAAATGGCATGAGGGAAAAAGCACTGGCAAAAGGGATTGATGTGCAAAGCGGCGATCATTTGGCGGTTCCATTTGAAGATAGTTTTTTCGATTTTGTCTATATGACCGACGTTATCCATCATGTGCCGGATATAAAGATGATGTTCAATGAATTTCGCCGCGTCCTGAAACCGGGCGGACTTGTCTGCATACTCACCGAATCCCACAGCCAGCTTGAAACCCGCCATTGGGTAAAGTATTTCCCGACTACCGTCGCGGTTGAAAAGAAGCGTTATCCCGACATACCAGACATTGCCACCGCCGCCAAAACCGCCGGGCTTGATGAATACAAGGTTGTCACCACCGACAAGGACAGGGAGGTTATTATAACAAACGATTTCATCAATCTGGTCGAAAACAAGGGATATTCTATGTTCCGGCTGATCGAAGAAGCTGATTATCAAGCCGGACTTGCGGCGCTCAAAAGAGATTTTGAAAACAAAACAGTCATACACAGCAGCCACGGTGAAACGCTGTTGTGGTTAAGGAGGGCAATTCATGGATAGCAAAATATTGTTGTACGAAGAACTCTCCCTCAATGCCCATCCCGCGCTACAAACACAAGTTTACGATGGCTGGGTGCTGCGGTTCGCAAATGGTTATACCAATAGGGCTAATTCGATAAATCCGCTCTATCCGTCCACACTTGATTTGCAAATAAAGATAGCCGAGTGTGAAAAACGGTATTTCGCGCAGGGATTGCAAGCTGTTTATAAACTGACCGACGGCTCAAATCCGAATATCGATAAGACCCTCGAACAACATGGCTACAGTATCGTTACGCCTACATACATTATGGAAATGGATTTACAAGGCAAGAATTTTTTATCCGGCGATTGTATTATGGCAGATCATGCCGACGACGAATGGCTGAACGCTTACTTTTCATTTGGCCGCTATACCGAAAGCGTAAAAATGGCGACCGCCAAACAAATACTTGATAATGTGAAAAGCAATATGATTTGTGGGCGGCTTGTCAAAAACGGCACATCCGTCGCCTGCGGTTCGGCAGTAATCGAGCGTGGATATATGGCGTTGCTGAATATTGTCGTAGATGAACCGCAGCGAGGAAAAGGCTACGGCACAGAAATTTGCGAATCGCTTATATCGGCGTCACAGCGGTTCGGTGCGCGTACAGCTTATATGCAAGTTGTACAAAACAATGAAAAGGCGGTTAATCTCTATACAAAACTCGGATACAAAACGATATATTCATATTGGTATCGGGTGAAGAAAGGGGAATCATGATGAACGATCACAAAATCATCTGTTATTTGAAGTATTGGAGAGTTGAGCGTGGAAAATCATAATCCGTGGCAAAAACTGCCGCATGATACATACGAAAAACACATGGGGCATGAAAATGTGAAGCAGCTTGAAATGCTGTCGCGCATATTTAGCGATCAGTTTGCCCTTGTCGCGGATATGCAAAAGCCGACCATTGCGATTCTTGGGATAACGGGCGGCAATGGATTGGAAAACATCGAAGCCGGAAGGTACAAGTGTGTAATCGGAATCGATATAAATGAACAATATCTAAACATATGCCGCAATCGTTACAGCCATCTGCCGGAGTTGAAACTATATCAAGTTGATCTGATGACCGAAAAAGAACGCGCCGTTGATATTTTGCAACAATCCGATTTGGTGACGGCGAATTTGCTCGTTAAACATATTCATCTTGACAATTTTACGGATATTGTCGGCAAACTTCGCAAACCGATCATTTCCGTCACCGTGCAACTTGACCCGGACGGGCAATCGCTTTCACATTCGGGATATGAGGCGGCATTTGAGGAAATACAAGAGCACGGGCAAAACCATGATGAATCCGCACTCACCGACGCTATGCGTGACGCGGGATATATCCTAATTGGAAGAAGCGAATATGAATTGCCGAACAAAAAGATTTTTATAAGGCTTGATTATAAATGAGAAAGGACTTGTAATATGAAATTCACGCTCTATGCAACGGCAAAAGATTTTTCTGGCGATGTGCTGCCAATCCTGAACCGGCACGAGATACAAAACAATTTGATCTATAAAAACATCGGCGATGATAAGTTCATGGCAAGCGTTAAAGATGATTGCGGGAACGTCATCTTAACCGCCGCACGGACTGTGCCTTTCCCGATGACCATGTACGAAACCGATAATATCCGAAACGATGATGCGGTAGATTTTTTTATCCGGTCGATTATGGAANGCGGGATTGAAGTCGATCTTATCATGACCGAGAAGGCGCTCGCAAAGAATTTCTGTGAGCAATACGGCAAACTGACAAGCAAGAGTTATTGTCTAAATGAGAGCCTTGTTTTGTATTTGCTCGACAAAACGAATGAAGTTAAACCCATAGGCGGCTCTTTCCGCGTGGTGAATTTCGACGATATGTATTATCTGCCATATTGGTATGCGGATTTTCCCCCTGCTTGCAATATCGGCGAATACAACCTTTCCGCCGGGATTGAGGGCGCAAACCGGGCGGCAGAAAAGGGAAACGCATATATATGGGTGGATAATTACCCCGTATCGGTTGCCGCCAGCGTCAGGAGTACATCCAACTGCGCGTTTATCGGCCATGTCTACACGCCGCCGAATCTGCGCGGCAAAGGGTACGGCACGGCTTGTGTTTGGCATCTATCCCAAAAGCTGTTTGATGACGGATTCAAATATTGCGCCTTATACGCCAACTGCGCTAATCCGTATTCCAACCGGGTTTATCAGAAGATCGGATATAAAGAAATATTTTGGTATGACCAATATAAATTGCAGAAAGGAAATTGATATATATGCAATATTTCGTTATAGATGTATTCACCGATAAGCTGTTTGGCGGCAATCCCGCCGGGATTTGCCTGCTCGACAAATGGGTGCCCGATGATCTTTTGCAAAATATCGCAGCCGAAAACAACCTGTCCGAAACGGCATTTTTAGTCAAACAGGAAGGTTTTTACGATTTGCGCTGGTTTACGCCGACGCTTGAAGTTGACCTCTGCGGCCACGCTACGGTTGCGAGCGCGTTTGTGTTGTTTGAGGACGCCGAAAAAGAATTGCGCGAGATAAAATTCAAGACCGTGAGCGGGGTGATGTCGGTCACAAAAGATGACGATTTGCTCTATCTCGATTTTCCGTCACGCCCGGTCACGCCCTGCCCGATATATCAGACATTTGAAAAAGCGTTTGGCATAAAGCCGGCCGCCGCATATAAAGCCGCAGATTTTTTGGCGCTGGTTGACAGCGTCGAAACGCTGCATAACATCAATCCCGATTTTTCGGTTTTGAAACAAATAAAAACCGAGGCAAAGCTCGATGATGACAACTTCGGAATCATCGTCACCGCAAAAGGCGACGACTGCGATTTTGTTTCCCGCTTCTTCGCTCCGAACGCCGGAATCGACGAAGATTCGGTCACGGGACGCGCCCATTGCTCGCTGATACCTTTTTGGGGCGAAAAGCTGAACAAAAAAGTTATGGTCGCGTGGCAGTTATCCAAACGCGGCGGGACGTTGTACTGCGAAGATTGCGGCGAGCGAGTGAAAATCGGCGGCAATGCGGTGATGTATTTAAAAGGCGATATTGATATATCGGAGGATATGTCAATGGAACCCCACGGATTTAAATATCATCGCCTTTATTCCAACGAAATATGAATTTCTTTACCCAAACTGCGGGCGACTTTGGTGATGAAATCCAATGTGGGATTATACGAGCCGCTTTCAAAACGTGAAATATTTGATTTCTGCGTACCAACCCGCGAAGCCAGTTCTTCCTGCGTTATATTGAGTTTGCTGCGGACATCGGCAATCTGCGCTATCAATTCATAGCGCGGCTTTAATTTTTCATATTCTGCTTTAAATTCTTCGTCTTTCATAAGCCTGTTATGGATTTCCTCGAATTTAACCCCTGCTTTACTCATCTTGACACCTTCTTTCATAATCAAGTTTATAGTTCAATGCTTGTTTAAGTTCGCGTTCAGGCGTTTTATTGGATTTTTTGACAAAGCCATGCAATAATACAAATGTATTGCCGTCAAATAGGAAATAGAATATTCTTGTGATGTCTGAGGAAAATTTCGTCCGAAGCTCAAACAGACCTCTATATTTATCGCCTTTAATCGGCGAAGAGTACGGAGCGCGAATATTTATCCCAAGACGTTTCAGAAGCATAATATCGCTGTATGCCTTGGCGCGGAGCTTCGGGTCTAACGTAAGCAAAAAATCCTCAACAGGCACATCGCCGTTATCTTTTCGGTAATATTCGATTTCCCAATCCAAGTGCAATGCCTCATTTCTATATATTTTTTCTATAAATATGTTATCACATACGATAACATTTGTCAATACGCAAATTGTAAATTTTTCGTTACTATGTCCGCAGACAGCCACCTTTGAAAATTCTATTTACAAAGATGGGGCGTTCGCTTAAAAATGTTCACGGCAAAAGTCCCATAAATATCACGGGAATGTTTGCCCGTAGGGAACGATGGCAATCGTTCCGCATTATAGAAAATCGATGCAAAATTTATGTCTTTTAACGGTCGGATTGCCATCCGACCCTACAAAACAAACCAAAATCATCATCAATAATTTTTTAAACAAACGCAAGTTATTACAAATTACGAAAAGACAGCCAACAAGAAGGCAATGCATAAAAGAGCGAGGTTAAAAATCCTCGTTTTTTTATTATAAAACAACGAACTCAACTTATAGCTGAACAAACTCGAAATATCAGTTATTGTTTTATTTTTCTTTCAAGAGTATAATATAATCATCAGCTGACAAATAAATTTTTGAAAGGATTAGCTTTTATGGAAATCAGTATAGGCAAAACAATCAAAAAATTACGCGCCGAAAAGGGCGTAACGCAGGAAGAACTCGCAAAGTATCTCAATATAACTTACCAATCTGTTTCAAAATGGGAAACAGAAGCGGCTTCACCCGACACCATGCTCCTGCCGAAAATCGCGGTATTCTTCGGAGTTGCGATTGATGATTTATTTTCGGCCGGCGACATAAACCATTTTGAACGGATTGATAAAATTTTAGAGCAATCCGGCGAGGAATTGAGCGAGAGCAATTTCCTTTATGTCAAAAGGTATTTGGTTGGTCTTTTAGACGAAAACCCCGCAAATACCGAAGCGTTAGAGCGGCTTATTAATTTGCATAAAAAGCGAATAGATAGCTATACGGAAATCGCCGCAAGGTATGCAGAACAAGCAATCAATACGGCAATAGATAATCATGATTTACATTTCACCTATGCAAGATTAAGGGGAGTGCAATGGGATTATGAACCTATTAGTTGGCGTTTTTTCAGATTTTACGATGGCTTTGTAAAAAAATATCCCGACAACAAAGAAGCCATTATAAATCTTCATAGCGCCTATGTTCAAACGTATAGGTACGAAGAAGCGGACGAAATCAGCGACCGAATCAAAGACGAAGTAACGCGGGAGATAATAAGAGGCGACACGCTCATCAGGCTTGGCAGAATACATCATGCCTTGGATACTTTTGACAAAATCCTAAAAGCCAACCCCACTAATCCTAACTTGCGTTATGAAATTGGGGAGAGGTACAGACGATTGGCTGAACGCAGATTTAACCCGGAAAAATACGAAGCGTATTTTAAATACGCGGTTGAACTATTCGAGCAGTCGCAAAAATTGTTCGATGAAACTTTTGCGCCGCCGCCTTTCCAAGCGGTTTATTCACGCGCTTTCATGTACGACAATCTCGGTTATTACGAAAAAGCCATTGAGATGTGGGAAGAAATCATTATGCGCAACAAACGAGACTATGATAATGAAGTGGAGGGGGAAGATAATAAATGGCCGCGTGAAATGATTGAAGCCATAAAAAACAAAATTGCTCAGCGTGACATTTAACTTCGCTCAAAACCGACTCGATATGATAAACATAGCAAGCACAGCGCACACGGACGCAGAGCATGGAACATTAGACCCGCAATCAAGACGGGCAGGAGTTTGATTACTCCTGCCCGATCTGTGTTATTTATTCTCGCGGTGCTTTTACCGAGTGCAACCGTTCAACATA
>JGI24704J35079_10001483_pt1 | contig 10051 bp, 8 predicted proteins | sample TergutNt197P3_FD_35079 | JGI IMG/M metagenome (IMG submission 35079)
AACGCATCGAGATTATTTCCCCAAATGCGCCCGTCCACGGGGTTATCGTCGAATTGCAGCGACATGCGCACGATACGGTCGGCATGGGCGTGGTGACGGTCGTAGCTCAATTCCCGCCTGATATAACCCGCCGAAAGCAGCAAACAGGCAAGCATAATAGACAACCCCACGAAATTAACCATCCGTAAAGATATGTTTTTTCTAAAATGTTTGAATATGTTCATTTCTAAAATCTATGTTCAATTCGTGTTCAAAAAATCCACAATGCACGACGCTTTACTGTCTTTTATATCCAATACTGCTTTCATATTTTTTTTACACTTCATAATTTATCCCGCAAAAGTACAGGAAATTTTCTTTATTTTCAAACAAATTCATTCCGACTTCACCACTTCCGCCGGATTTTCGACGCTTGCCTTATAGACTTGCCAGCCGACACAACTGACAATCACCAATGCCATAGCGAAAATAATCGACAAATAAATCCATGCGGGGATGTTCGTCTGTTTCATATATTGCTGTAGCCAGCGTTGCATGATGAAATAGCCTGCCGAAAAGGCAATAACCGCCCCGATAGCCAGCAACAGCATGTATTCTTTCGCAAAGATGGCAAGGATATCGCCGGTTGTAGCGCCGTTGATTTTACGGATGGCAATCTCTTTGCGGCGTTCCTCGCAGGTGAGCGAAACCAACGAAACAAAACCAAACACGCATATCAGTACGCATATCGCCGAAACGACAGACAATAGTTTGATGAGGGCATCCTCCGATTTCAGGTATTTATCGTACTCTTCTTCGGCATAATGTATGGTTACGCGGGAAATGTCAATGTTTTCCCTTATCAGGAGATTATCAATTTTCTCCTTGCATGATTTCCACATACCTTCGCCGTATTTAAACAGGACAACCGCTCTGCCGCTGCTTACGTTCATGTTTGGATTTCCGGGTCGGATCATATAATAAACAGGCTTCGCCGCTACAGTCGGCGCAAAATTGTAAATATCCCTGATCACGCCTTTCACCGTCATTTTTTCGTTGAAACGTTTACCGACAGGTTCGTGCCAGCCAAACGCCTTTACGGCGCTTTCGTTAAGTAACACCACCGAATCCGGATCGGCCTCGGTGAGCATCTCGCCTGCTACCAACCTGAAATCGTAAAAAGCGGTATACTCCGGCGATACATACATCTGTTCCAAACTTATACTTTCAATATCGGCAGGCTTATCATCCCATGATTTCGACCCTACTCCCATACGCATATTGAGCGGTATTAAGCCCGTCAATCCCCGTGCATCGACAACTTCCGTAATTTCGGGTATATCTGTTTAAGCTGATCGGCAATGACGCCGTCATACCCTTCATCATTGATATAAATCGTACACCTGTTTTTGAATGAAAAGCCCAACTCGTCGGTATGATGCAGGAAATACATCTGCTTCAGTATGATTCCGGCGCAAAATATGAAACCGATACTGATCATTAACTGGGCAACGACCGACATTTTACGGAATGTTTTTTTATGGCTTCGACGAATGGACAAATTCAAATTCCTGCGCCGGAAAATGAATAATATCAGCCAGAATAACAGTAAGGATGCCAGGACGACACCCCCGATGTAGATAAGCGATTCCCTGTAAATGGCAGGGATATCCATCGAAATATCCGACAGGGTCAGGAAAGGATTGAGCACGGTTTGCGTCAGCACGCACCCCGACAGGACAGCAACCAGCAGGGTGAAAATAAATTCGACAGACAGCATCATCAACAGCGAGCCTCCCGAAGCGCCACAGACAACGCGCAAAGCCAGTTCTTTTTGCCGAATCCTAAAACGGCTCACAAACAGGGTCAGGTAGTTGAACAGCGAACACAAAACGACTAACAAACCCGACAGGGCAAAAATCAGGATATGCCGGAATTTAACGTCTCTTGCTACATCCGGGTCAATGTAACGCAACTTCGTCAAGGGTATTATCGTACTGTTTTTAATATAATTTTTTTCCTCGCCGTTATCAAACGCATAGATTTTCTTTTCAAATGCTTCGACATCCGTTCCGGGATACAGTTCGATAATCGTATTTTCCCCGTATGAAACACTCCATCTTTGACTGGGATCCGTTGCCTGCTCGTTAAAAGGCCTGATAAAATCGAAAACATAATTGCTCCGTTTGGACATGTCCGAAACAATCGCGCATATCGTCAGGTCTTCGTAACCGTAATAATTAACCGTTTTACCTATCGGGTCTTCATTCCCAAACAATTGGCGGGCTTTTTCCTGCGTGATCGCGATATCCTTCCTGCCGTGTATTAAAAAGTCCCTGCTTCCCTGCAAAATTTTTACATCAAACATCTGTAAGAAAGACGAATCGGCATAAATTACACGCGCCTGAATTTCAGCGCCTTCCACCTTAACCCTTGTACCCTGATAGGAAGGTATCAAAGGAATTGCTTCGGCAATTTCTGGAAATGTTTCTTTCAGGTGCGCTGCCAACGGATTTGGGGTAGTCCGGCTCATGCCCGACGGAGTGAATGTACTCGGTTTGTAAATGACATATTTATGCCTGGCATTTTTATGAAAACTGTCGTACGACATTTCGTAAACAATCCAGAGCGTCGCCAGTGCAAAGCAGGTGAAACCCACCGCCAAGCCCAATACGCTTATCAGCGTCTGGCTTTTATATTTCCACATATTGCGGAAAGCGATTTTGAGGTAATGGTATAACATAATTATTTTTTTGTTTATTTGGAATTTATTTGTACTTTTGTGGCGTCGGGGTCGAGCGCCCAGACATACGAGGAGGCTGGTGTCGGTGTCGACGCTGGCCTCCGGTTATTTTGGTCGTTCACAATTATCCCTCCCATTTTAACAAAACTGCTCGTTAGAGGCAGGTGAGTATAGGTATCATTTCGTAATTTGTACTGCGACCGCCTTGTTGTTCTTGCTGTAAGATGCCTTTTTCTATTAAGTCTTTAATGTCGCGGATTGCAGTGTCTTGCGAGCATTTGCAGATTTTTGCCCATTTTGACGATTGCAGTTTGCCTCGAAAATCGCCGTCGAGTAATTTATTCAACATTTTTAGTTGTCGGTCGTTAAATGCTGTTTTAATATTTACATTCCAAAAATCCGCTTTATATAAAACACTTTGCAAGATTTTTTCAGATGCATGCAAGGCATTTTTCAGGCAATTCAAAAACCAGTCAAGCCAAACTGTTATATCGCCGGTTATGCAGTGTTGCGTCTTTTCAAGCGCTTCATAATATTTTTTCCGTTCTTTAAGAATTTGTGTCGACATACTGTAAAAACGTTGCTTACTTTCATCGCTGCGGGAAAGCAACATGTCACTGATAGCCCTTGCCATACGTCCGTTACCGTCATCGAATGGATGAACTGTAACAAACCATAAATGAGCAATTGCTGCCCTGATAACGCTATCTATTTGGTCATTTTCAGCATTTAGCCACTTTAAAAACCTGTCCATCTCATGCTTGACTTTTTCTGTTGCAACGGCTTCGTAATGCACTTTCTCTTTGCCCATTGCACCTGAAACCACTTGCATTTCACCTTTTCGATAACAGGCAACGTCAATTTTACAACCACTACTGTAACCAGTTGGGAATAACGCTGCATGCCATCCAAACATACGTTCTTCGGAGAGTGGCAAATCATATCTTTGCGTAGCATCAAGCATCATCTCAACAATGCCGTCAATATTCCTCGCCGAAGCAACAAGTCCTGCCGTTTCAATTCCCAGACGGCGAGCGATAGACGAGCGAACTTGCGCCCGATTCAGTCTTTCTCCTTCTATTTCAGAAGACTTAAGAATATCAAGCGTAATAATTTCGAGTGTTGCTTCAGACTGAAAACCAAAACCTAATGCACTCATCTTTCCCAAAAGTCGTCCCTGCAAGTTGCGTACTTGCGCCAACAACACGGATATTTGCCTGTCATTCCAAGTGAAATCCGTCCAGTTTTCGTGTTGATAAATGTATTTTTCCATCTCTGTAATTTTTTTTGCAAAGATAAATTTTTTGCGGAGAACAGCCAAATTATTTTACGCAAATTATGCAAAGAATATGAGGTTTATTTTCCGCAAAAATAAAAATAGATTTTCCCTGCTGTTACGGGATTTTCAGTGATACCTCCTTTGTCAGGCACTGTCTGTCGTTTAATTTACACCTAACGTTTAGGACAGTGTTGAACGAAGCCATCTTTTGTGTACTTCTTAACGAGGGTGGAGTTGTAATAACGGTAAATTCCTGCGGTTGCTGGTGCGCAGCGCCGTAAAAAACAGCGGCATTGAGTAACGAAATATGGTAATCTCGCCCTAAAAACTTCATTAGCCAATCAATATAATACACTTCTGGGATTATTCCTTTTGATTGATATTCAATGGGAATGATTACATAAAAACCTTTCCATACTGAACATATTTTTTTTTGCCAACCAAGCGGGTAAGCGCATTTTTTAGCACAATTTTATTATGTAACGGAAATTTTTCTATCGTTTCAGCGAGAGAAAAACAAACTCTTCCATCTTTCTGAAGGTCTTCTATCCAATTAGTTACCGTATATTTCATCGTTCAAAACCATATTTTAACATTAGAACTGCAAAGATAATCATTTTATTGTTATTATTGCAGTTTTGTCGTTATTTATTATAGTTCACTTTCAAACGGCGATGGGAAATCGTTATTTTTTTAAAAAAATCCATAATCCACAATCCCTAATTCCTAATTTGCACGTAACATCCGTAACATCACACAAATATTTTCCGTTGTAACGCCCGGAGGCATACCGCCTGCACACGAGAGTATCACGCGCGACTTGTCTTTCAACCCATTGAGTAGTAGGGCGGTTTCGCGCTCCACCTGTTCGGGCGTTCCGGCTGCCAGCACATCGCGCGGCGGGATGCTTCCCAAGACGGTAAGCCGGTTATCGGTCACCTCCTTTATCTCGTTGATACCCATCTGAATACCTGGATTATACAGGTTGACGCCCATATCGGGATAATGCCTCACCGAAGCCCTGAAATCGGCGTCGTTATGGAAAAATTTCACTTTTGAGGGTGCTGCATCATATATTTCCTTGATATAGGGGAATCCAAATGTCAGGAAATCATCTTCCCCGACAAAGCCTACAATATCATCGAGCATCAAGATTCCGTCGATATCGGGGAATGTCTGCCGTTGCAGATCGTGCCAGCGTTTCAGGAAATCAGTGATGATACGCATCAACCGGTGAATCCTGTCGGGCTCCATCATCATGGCCATCATCAGTTCGGTCGCGCCCATCAGGAACGAAGCGATGTTCAATGGGCCTCGCGACACCGAAAAGCGGATTCGGTGGCCTGCATCATGGATTGCCGGTTGCGTTTTGATCAATCGGTTGAGCATGAATGGCAGCAAACCATCTGTTTCGGGATTGGGCATCGTCAAACTGTCAATATCTTCGGGGTGATGGATGACTTTGTCGGCGAAAGGAAACTCATTCTTCCAAAAAACACATTTGGCGCCGAAAGCCGATGGCTCGGTACACATTCCGTATTCGCTCCAGAAACCGGGCAGGAACATCACCGTTGGAAAACGTTCGATAGCGGCAAGATTGGCCCTGAGCCACAACTCGTCACTCGAAAAATAATCTAACAGGGTGATTCCATACCAGTTGGGCAACCAAGGCGAGTCAATAATAAATCCCACCGGCAAAGCCGATTGCGCATCCCCATTAACGACTGAAACAAGTCTGTTCCATTGTAAATCCGTCATAACAGCAGTTAATTAGCAATTAGTAATTAGTAATTAGTAATTAGTAATTAGCAATTGGTAATTAGCAATTGCTAATTGCCAATTGCATACCTCGGTCGTTCCGGACGCGACAGCCAGCTATTGGCTTCATCATCGTTCTTGAAACGCTCGTTTCGCGGATCCCAATACAACTTCCGTTTCAGGTGCATGGCAATCTGTTGCAACAGACATGCCGAACACGAACGGTGTGCCACTTCGGCTGGCGCGATGTTCAGCACACGTGTTCGAACGCTGTCGAGCCAGTTGCGCGTGTGATCGTATGAAACATAAAGGTGCACGTCGTCATCCGTAAGTTCGCCGAGAATCTTTGCGTTGGAAGCGCTCAGCGGCCCCCTTTCCATACCGGCGGAATCAACCTTGACGGGATCGCTGTCGGTGACGCGCTCACCTCCGCGCGAAACGAATATCCAACCGTCCGTGCCGGTAAACAGCAGCCCGTTGGGCTTGTTCGGCCCTTCTTCCATTCCTCTTACAATCACGCCATTCGCATACAGCATCTCGGAATGATAAGGGCCATGGACATCCCACAGCCCCGAACCGGGTGCAGGGAAAGTGGCCGTAGCCGAAATTTCAATCGGGCCCGTATATTCGGTATCCATCGCCCAATGTGCAATATCAAAATGATGCGACCCCCAGCCGGTGATCATGCCTGCTCCAAACTGCTCGCATCGCAACCAGCCGGGACGGTTGTAATCGGCTGTGCCATCCGGCTTTGTTTGCGGATGAACACGATCCAAGGTGTATGGCACGTCAGGGGTAGAACCCAACCAGGCATCATAGTTCAGATTCACGGGTACCGGCATGGGATGGGTATTCCCGCCCGGAGGGTCACCGGGAAGTCTTACTTCAATGGTTTTAAGTTGCCCGATACGACCGCTGCGCACCAATTCGCAGGCACGGCGAAATTCCTTGTTCGACCGCTGTTGGCTTCCGATTTGCAGGATTCGACCTGTGGCGTGCATCGTATTGCTCATCCGACGTCCTTCTGCAATGGTCAGGGATGTTGGTTTTTCGAGATAAATATCCTTGCCTGCCCATGCCGCATCGATGGCAAGGCGCGCATGCTGATGATCGGGGGTAGCGATCAGTACGGCATCAATTTCCTTGACGCTTAACATCTCCCGATAGTCATCATACATCCTTACCCCCGTGTGGGGTGCGCCAACAATCCTTTCGGTTGCCGATTCGGTCAATTGTTTGGCTTCGGCAAGCCTTACCGAATCAAGGTCGCTTACGGCAATAATGCGCGTATCGACATTCCGCATGATACTGTTCATCACGCCGCGTCCCTGACGCCCGCAACCGATAGCGCCAACAAGTATACGATTGGAAGGTGCATGAGCCCCCCAAACAGATGATGGCACGATAATGGGCGCTACGATTGCACCTGCCGCCCCCAAGGCGGAGGTCTTCAAGAAATCCCGACGGGATACTTTCTGTTTGTTATCCATGACAATTAATTTTCAATTTCTGATTAATGGCTGCAAACGTAAACAAAAAATCTCATTTTTCCAAGCCCGTTGCACGAAATCCACCCTTATCCTACCGTATTTTTTGAAATTTTACCGTATATGCCTGTCTGTAAAGTCAAGGTATTGCTCCCAGTCGAAATCCGTCACGTCGTGGCCGCCGGTACGGATGTGAAAGCCGATGGTTGCGCCTACCGAACGATTCAGTGGCGGCATGGGTGCGTCGTAAATCATGTTACCCCGTACGGTTGCACCATTTTTTTCGGGTAAGTTGCCGATACCCGGCGTCCCCAACAACCGGTAAACGGCATCGACATTCAGCGCCGTCAGAAATTCGCCTTTTGGGTCGGCACTGCGGTCGTCCTCCGCCACTGCCAGATACACCGGCCTCGGCGCAATCAGGGCGAGCAGTTCGTGTTGGTCGAATGGCAAAGCCAACTCGTTGTCGTCGTAATACGCAAAGTTGCTGCAAAACCAGTGTGGACGAACGAAGTTGAGCAGTCCGACCGTCTCGCCATAGATGCGTCTCGACAGCTTGCCGCCTCCCTGACCTGAATTGTTGGAAATCACCACCGCAAAACGCTGGTCTTGCGCACCGGCCCAGAGCGCCGTTTTGCCAAGCCTCGAATGACCGGCAATGGCTACGCGCTTGCTGTCGACGGCAGGCTCGGTCTCAAGGAAATCCATGATACGCGAATAGCCCCAAGCCCATACGCCAATGCTACCCCACTCGTTGGGCGCCGGACGGTTTTGTCCTTCCCTGTAAAAATAGGGATGGAAGCCATTCTGGAAGTCATCGTCGTAATCGGGGTCGATGTCATGATAACAAGCCGTCGCGATGGCGTAGCCGCGGTCAATGATCAGTTCGAGCGGCCACCGCGACCTCGATACGCCACGCGACTGCTCGGTGGAACGAAACGCATGCACCGTACCGTCATCATACGGCCAAACCCACGAATCGCATATATGCACGTCGGGATCGTCGGTGACGGTCTGGTTTCCTCTGAAATTGAGCATGATGAAAGCCGGAACGGGCTGCTTGGCAGCAGTCGGCAGGTAGTACAACACATCGATGAAAGGGCCATTGGCCTTCGAAGTGAAATGCAGGCGTACCTCGCGCCTGACAGCCTTCCCGTTCAAAGCATTTTGCTTTTCGGCGCGCAGTTCTGCGCGGGGGCGACGAAGCAAACCGTTACTGGCAAAAGCAAATCCGGGCGTCCGACCGTACATCTCGTTCTCAAATAAGGAAAGCAGTTCGGGCCGTCGCTGCTCCCACCACATTTTGGCATCGGTCACTGCGATGCCGGCATCGGTCACTAACGGGTCGGGCAACGTGTAGTCAGGCATTTCGGCTTCGTTGAGGTTCATTACGAATTGTTTTTTTACATCTGGCGTGTGACTGGGATTTTGTGCGTAAGTCCGAACAGTCGTAAGCGCTTTCAACTGCTCGGGCTGGTCGGGCTGGTGGTTGAATATGCCATCGATGTACCGGTATACTTCTTTTCGGATTGCAGGCGGAAAATCGTGATCGGCCAAGGGGTATCGCACCTGTAGATTATCTTCCGCATGAAGGAAACGGTACGCTTCCTTGCCCTTTTCGATCCCGATCTTAACACCCGCCACATCGAAGTTGGCGTCGTTCACGGGTGAATTGGAGAAAAAGTGACGAGGTGCAATCAAGGCAATGATCTCATGATAGTTGAATGGTAATTTATCACCATCCAGCTGATACTTGTCGCGAGTCAGGGGCATATAACGGTCCTGTGCAAAAGGGCCTAGTCTGCCACCATACAATTCATCTGCTACGGGTCCTATATCATAGTATTCCACTTCGGTCCAACCGCAACTGCTGATTACCACCTTCAGGCGCGTATCGAAAGCGGCCACATACATGGCATTATGTCCGCCAAGCGAATGACCGATTACGCCAATACGTTCATTGTCGACCTCCGGCATCGACTGCAGCAAGTCTACACAACGGATATGATTGAAGATGCCCTTCATCGTGCCCGACTCGTACCTGTCGTTTTTAAAGTCATAATCGGCCAGCTCGCCAAACGACGGATAGTCGGGGGCAATGACGATATATCCCCGTTGGGCAAGCTCTTTTGCATAAGCCCTGTTGGCTTTTCCTTCGCCATCTATTATTTTCTTTCCCAAATCGCCGGTTGGGTGCAGTGCAAGCATGGCCGGATATTTCCTGTCGGATACCGTAGGAGCGGGAATATACAGATAGGCCGGCAGGTATTCGTCAGCGGCCACGCGAAAGGTGATCGTATACCGCGTGTAGTTGCGCTCCTTCAAACTATCCCTGTATTGCAGTTGCATATCGGGAAGATTTTCAAGGGCGGGAAGCGGCCCCATCACGGCCTGCAGACTGTCCTGCATCTGGTTGCGCTTTTTCTCCCAGTCCGATCGTGTTGCAACCGGTCGTCGACGACCACCCGCATCCCTGTAAGAAAGAAGCGCCGAAGCAGTCTTCACCTGCTGTGGCTGCCCGCAGGCGACCACCAGCGCCAGAACCATACCGACAACCACAACCGTTTTCCGTGCAGCTGCCCTCGCTGCTGCAATCGTGTCGCGAAATTTGCGACGATTGATTTCATTGTTTCTCATTGCATAACGTATTTATAGTTTCAATTCAGCCACCAAAAGTAAGATTTTTCATCGACTTATCAAAATGAAGGAAAAAATTACAAAATAATTTTGGATTCTTATTGCGTTTGATATATCTTTGTATTGTGTTTATTCACTTTTGTAATCATAATGAAAAAGTTTATTTTA
>JGI24704J35079_10001495_pt1 | contig 10006 bp, 10 predicted proteins | sample TergutNt197P3_FD_35079 | JGI IMG/M metagenome (IMG submission 35079)
TTACTGGCCAGCGCGGTATCTGCCTCCAACTCACCATTGAGCTGCGGGAAAACACCGCGGCAGAAAGCTCTGCTTATCCTTATCGTCAGTTCATGCACTTTAAAATATGATACCGTAGGGTTTCCTTGACATGTGATTTTTAAATAGAGTATAATTTGGGGACAGCGAAAGTTTAACAATCTCATTGAGCGTACTCGTTAGCTGACTTAGAGTTCAGGGAGGTGTGACATGAAAAGGACATATCAGCCTAAAAATAGAAGACATAAACGCGTGCACGGTTTTTTGGCGAGAATGAGTTCCTCAGGCGGCCGGAAGGTTTTGAAACGTCGCCGCTTGAAAGGGCGTCAACGCTTAACGGTTTAAGGTATGCTGGAAAGACAATTCCGATTGAATAAAAAAAAGGAGTATAAGGAAGTCTTTGCCCAGGGTACGCGCTATGTTTCGCGTTTGGTTGTTGTGTATCTATGTGTGGACAAGTCTGCGCGCTGTTATACCGACGGACGCAGCCGGATCGGGTTTATCGCATCTAAAAAGGTTGGTAAGGCTGCGCAAAGAAACAGAGCCAAACGCCTGATGCGAGAGGTTGTTCGCCTATCGGCACCTTCTTTTAGGCACCCCTGCCTGATGATATGTATTGCCCGGGCGGCGATTACTGAAGCGACGTTCCGGGATGTTGAGAAAGCCCTTTGCTATCTTTGGAGAAGAGGAGGGATTTTATGATTAACAGAACCCTTTCTGTTTACAGAGAGTTTTCTGCTCGAAGAGCCCTTTCCGCTCAAAGAGTGTTCTCTTTGAGAAAAGCGCCTGCGACACTGGCTATCTCGCTTCTCCGTTTCTATCAGAAGTTTATTTCGCCGTTGAAACCGCCTACATGCAGATTTTATCCCACATGTTCCGAGTATGCCATACAAGCTGTAAGGAAATACGGTTTCGGTAAAGGCCTTTGGAAAGCCCTCCGCCGCGTTCTCAAGTGCCATCCTTTTCATCCCGGCGGTTATGATCCTGTTTGAAGGAGGATAAATGTGAAGAAGAGAATTCAAAAATCCCTTTGGATCGGCCTGGTGTCCTTTCTTATGGTTATAAGTGTCGCCGCTGTTTTTGCGGTTAAGGATCTGGGAGATGATGACGCCAACCTTTCGCCAATGATGGTGGCAGAAGTTGAACTTGAAAATGGGGCCAATTTGGATATTCCATCAGAACCGGAGCAGGGAACGGAACCTGAAGGCGGGACGGGAACGGAGCCCGAACAACAAAATGAGCCGGTGGTCGAACAGGAACCGAAGAAGCCCAATCCGCTGATCGGAGGTATGAGCTTTGTTCTGGACGCCTTGAAAGCCTTTACCGAAGTCATTGGTATACCTTCTTACGCTATTGCTATTGTACTGTTTACCATTATAATTAAGCTGCTGGTTTTTCCGTTAAACTGGAAACAGCAAGTGTCTATGCGCAAAATGGCTGAGGTACAGCCGATTCAAGCGAAGCTGCAGAAAAAGTACGGCCACAACAAAGAATTGTATAACCAAAAGATCATGGAACTCTACAAAAGGCGTAAAATTAATCCTATGTCAGGATGTTTACCGATGTTGATTCAGCTGCCGATTATTTGGTGTTTCTATCGGATGCTGTTGAATCATGATTATGGTACTGGTCCTGCCGCTCAGTTCTTTGGTTTTGTGCTCAAAGATCCTTATAACAATCTCTCGGATCCTCGTTCCTATATTCTGCCGATTTTGGTGGGCGCAACGATGTTTTTGGTGATGAAAATTACCTCGATGACCCAAACGCCGAAGAAGACAGTTGTGACAAACGCGAAGGGTAAAACCAGAGAAGTTGAGCCGCCGGCGAATCCTATGATGGGCTCGATGAAATACATGAATATTTTCATGTCGATTTTCTTTGTTTTTATCATGTTCAGCCTTCCGTCTGGTATGGCTTTGTATTTTCTCACATATAACCTGGCTCAGCTTTTGCAGACAATCCTGACCAACAAGTATCTGGACGCGCAGAAACAGAAAAAGGTGGCCTTGCAGGAAGCTGAGGCCGGCGGAGAAGCATAACGGAGAACAATGGATGGAATATGGTTTGGTGGGGGGAATGTTTTTATGAAGACCGTTGAAAAGATTGCCTCAACTGTGGAAAACGCTATTGAAAGCGGATTGTTGGAATTAGGCGTCAAACGGGATCAAGCGAAGATTGAGATTCTTGAAGAGGGAGGCCGAAAAGGTTTCTTAGGTCTTTTCGGGATGAAAATGGCGCGGGTGCGCATTTCCAGCCTGGAAAATTTGAAGGATGGTTTAAAGAACGCCGACGAGGCCAGCACAAGCGGAACCGGAGAAGAAGCGGGTGAATTGGCTTGCCGTTTTCTTCAGGAGATGATTGACGCGATGGATGTAAAGGCTTCTTTTGAGGTTGTTAAAAAAGATGAGCAGCATACCGTCAATATTTCAGGTGAAGAATTGGGGATGCTTATTGGGCGGCGCGGCGATACTCTGGAAGCGATTCAGTTTTTGACCAACCTGGCTGTATCCAAGATGATGAATGAGAGAAAGCGTGTTATTGTCGACATAGAAGGGTATCGCAAACGTCGGGAGGAAACGCTGGCGCGGTTGGCAAACAAGCTGGCTGATAAAGCGCGAAAAACAGGAAGCCGTGTTGTTCTCGAGCCAATGAGTCCGCAAGAGCGCCGGATGATTCATGTGGCGCTGCAGGATGATTCGACTGTGGTGACATACAGCGAAGGGCAGGAGCCCAACCGGCGTGTGGTGATTTCACCGAAGCGCGGTATGTGATCATGTGTTATGGGGAAGTTTGATGAGACAATTGTGGCGTTGGCCACGCCTCCTGGTGAGGCCGCATTGCACCTGATCCGCCTGAGCGGTTCCCAGGCTGAAGATATTATGAACGCTTGCTTCCAGACACGCTCCGCGGCATGGCTGCGCGGGGATGTGTCTGTTTTGTGTCTGGGCTGGTTTTGTGATGACGGCAAGAGGATTGATCAGATCATGGCGGCGCGTATGCGAGGGCCGGCGTCTTTCACCGGTGAGAATGTTGTTGAAATCTCTTGCCACGGCGGCATGGTTATTGTTCATCGGATTCTGGATATATGCTGTCGCTGTGGGGCGCGCCTCGCGCAGCCCGGTGAGTTTAGCAAGCGCGCTTTTTTGAACGGGAAGATTGATTTGGTGCAGGCGGAAGCCATTATTGATCTTATTAACGCGAAGAATGATCTGTCTGCCGATTTGGCCCTTGTTCAGTTGGGCGGCGCCGTATCTGAGGCGGTCAAAGGCTTGCGCGGAGAGCTTCTTGATATTGTGGCTTCGATAGAGGCCCATATTGATTTTCCTGAAGAGGAAGTAGAGCTTGTTCAGGCGGATGTTTTGCAGACCGACCTTATCCGCGTGCGGGAAACCATGCAGGAAGCGTTGCGCGCCAGCAGAACGGGGAAAATTATTCGTGAAGGCATTGTGACGGTTATTGCCGGAACCCCGAATGTTGGGAAGTCAAGTCTTCTCAATGCCTTGCTGGGAGAGGAGCGCGCGATCGTTACTGATATTCCGGGAACGACGCGGGATGAGATCCATGAGTCCGCTAATCTTGGTGGATTGCTCTTGCACTTAATTGATACGGCTGGATTGAGGAAGAGCGAGGATCCAATAGAGATTTTGGGGATAGCGCGTTCGCGGAAAGCCTTGGAGCAAGCGGATGTTGTTTTGTTTATGCTTGACGCCACACGCAAAGCGGTAGAGAAGCAAGAGAGAATGCTTTCAGAGCAGGAGCGGGAGGTTTTGGTTCAATATGCCGACAAAACCATTGTGTTGGTGAACAAGACGGATCTTCTTTATACGGACATGAGGGTGGAGATAGCAGCGAAGCCGGTGAGGGAAGCCGGTTATGAACTGACGTGCATACCCTTTTCTGTTAAAGCTCGGACGGGGTTTGACGAGTTGAAAACCGAGCTGCGTAAACGTTTTTTGGATGGATTTGATATGTACCGGCAGCCGTTTCTGGCGAATGAGCGCCAAATCGAGGCTGTCCGGGTAGGGCTGGCTTATGTGGAAAAAGCGTTAGGAGCCCTTGGTGCAAGTGTTCCCTTCGACTTAGTGTCTCTTGATATCCTGAGAGCGCTAGAGGAGGTATCCCTCATTACCGGGCATGAGGTGCGGGAAGATGTGATTGAGCGGATTTTTGCGCGGTTCTGTATCGGGAAGTAAGTGATTTGATGTAGGGAGGGATTGATTGGGGATTCAGCAAAGGCGGATAAAGGGCATGAAGATGTCTGCTGTCAGTTTTGAGCCGAAGGAATTGAGTGAGATGGTGTAGCTTTCGCCGTGCAGTTTGAGATCGTTTTCGAAAGCGTAAACCCCAAGTTTGTCATAGGCATACGGAAGGCTGTCGATTCTTTCGTTGAATCTGGCGTACAAGCAGCTCTCAACGCGGATGCAATCTTCATATAAATAGGGATTTTCTGCCGTAATCACTTGAGATACTTGAATCATAATGCGTTTGTTTGCTGTTGTTATGCCGCCGGCGTCTTTTTCTGCTTTGGAATAAGTGATGACCGGCCCGACAGTGCTGGCGCCTTTGTCCTGGATATAAGCGCGCATTTGGTTAAAAATTTGGTTCTCATAGTTCAATTCGGTTGGAGCGATTTCTCTGATTAAAACATTGTTGAGCTTCAGTATTCTGTTAACGCTGATTTTGACTTTTTCCTTTCTGATGGGAGGATCCCAAATTTGAGTTGACATGCTATTCACCTTCCTTGTTATAATGTTTGATCTCTTGGACAAGTCTAATGATATAGGAAGGGACATAGGTTGTGTAGATGATGATTGTCACGAAACGGATGACAAATGTCACGATTTTGTGCGACGAACGTGGCCCGAAGACCCTTGCATAAAATGAGCAACCGTTGTATTCTGTGTTCAAGATGTTAGATGTTTTGTCGGCGTCTTGTCGATGCGCCGCCCACGGATCATCAGGAAATGTCGACCGGGTGTCGGGACAGTGTCGCCGCAATGTCGGAAAAGTGTCGAGCCGGTGTCGGGGTAGTGTCGGGGTGGTGTCAACGTGGTGTCAACGTGGTGTCAACGCGGTGTCGACGTGGTGTCGATTGATCAATGCCAATATTACGTGGTCTTGAAGTAGGGGGAAAGGAATGGTGTTGTCAAAGGTGTACATATATCAGGCTGGGAGTTTTGATGTTGTTGTGATTGGGGCGGGCCACGCTGGCTGCGAAGCGGCGCTGGCTTCGGCGCGGATGGGATGCCGTACGTTGCTTTTAACAATGAGTTGGGATCGGGTGGCATATATGTATTGTAATCCGTCTCTGGGGGGACCGGCAAAGGGCCATGTTGTACGGGAAATCGACGCGTTGGGTGGGCAAATGGCTATCGCGGCAGATCGGACGTCTTTGCAGGCGCGGCAGCTGAATATGGGAAAAGGACCCGCCGTGCAGGCATTGCGCATCCAGACTGACAAGAGCGCGTATCAAAATGCTATGAGGACGATCATGGTTCAAGAAGAGAATCTTCTTGTCAGGCAGGCGGCCGTGCACGGGTTGCATATAGAAGAGAACTGTGTCCGTGGAGTTGTGACTCGTGAGGGCGCTTTTTATCGGGCAGGCGCAGTCGTTATGACGGGCGGTACATTTTTGCGCAGCAGGATCATTATGGGTGATGTTGTTTATGGGGGAGGCCCGGCTGGTGAAATGGCAGCGTTGGAGTTACCGAGACAGCTTGGGGAAATGGGAATCGCCTTGGGGCGCTTTAAAACAGGGACACCGCCACGCATTCTTAATTGTGATGTAAATTATAATGCTTTTAAGGTCCAAAAAGGTGATGATATTGCTCGGGGGTTTTCTTTTTTACCGATTGAAAGCATGTTTTGGGGGCGGGAGCCTAAAAGGCAGTTGCCTTGCTATCTTGGTTACACAACGGAGCAAACACACGAGATCATTCGAGCCAATCTCCATAGGGCGCCAATGTATACCGGAATTGTGGAAGGTGTTGGCGCGCGGTATTGTCCGTCTATAGAGGATAAGGTTGTGCGTTTCGCGCAGCGTCCGAGCCATCAGATTTTTTTGGAGCCTGAGGGCCATGATTTGCCGGAGTTTTATGTTGCGGGATTGTCAACAAGCCTGCCGGAGGAGGTTCAAAGTGAAGTTTTGCATAGCATTCCTGGCTTGGAAAAGGCGCGCCTGCTCAAGCCAGGTTATGCTATTGAATACGACTATATCAAGCCGTCTCAGCTGGGCCTGACTCTGGAGATGCGCACCTGGCCGGGGTTGTTTTGCGCGGGCCAGGTAAACGGAACCTCTGGTTACGAGGAAGCGGCGGGACAGGGTCTTTTGGCGGGGATTAATGCCGCGTTAAAAGTCAAAGATAAACCACCCTTTGTGCTGGCCAGATACGAGGCGTACCTGGGGTTGCTGGTTGACGATCTGGTCAACAGAGAAATTATTGAACCCTATCGGCTGTTAACATCAAGGGCCGAATATCGCTTGACACTGCGGGCGGATAACGCGGACATACGCTTAACGGAAAAAGGCCGAGCCATCGGCCTGGTTTCCGATGAGCGATGGTCTCGTTATGTAAAAAAAATAGAGGCCCTGCAAAGGATTGAGGCGTTCTGGCAAAACACCGTGCTTTCACCATCAGATCAGAAGGTCAGTGAGATATTGACAAGGGTGAAGAGTTCGCCCTTGCGCAGCGGCTTAAAAATGGCGGAATTGCTTAAACGGCCGGAAGTTTCTGCCAAGGACGCGTTGGAACTGTCGATGCACGTTGATAAGAAAGACATATTAATTGAGGAAGAGGCCTTTGAAGAGGCTCATATCAGATTAAAATATCAAGGATATATTAAGCTTCAAGAAGAAGAGATAGAGCGCTGTAAGCGCATGCAAAGCAAGGCGTTGCCTGTGGATTTTCCATATGAAAAGATTTATGGATTGGCTAATGAGGCAAAAGCCCGGCTTATGGAAGTCCGTCCGGAGAGTGTGGGACAGGCTATGAGGATAAGCGGCGTTAATCCGGCTGACATATCTGTATTGCTGATTTATTTGGAGCAAGGAAGACGAGAAAAGAGGCCTGTATAAAGAGTCGACAATCGGTGGAACAGAGCATACGGGCGTCATGCAAATCTTCATCAAGTTGTGCATGGCAATTTTTGTGCCATTGATGGCTTGACGGATTAGGTAGTTAACCTAACTTTCGGCGTCGAAAGTTGGGTTAACGTGTTTTTTGGCATGATGGTGAGACAGATCCTCCTTACAGGCATGGTTTATCTCGATCCTTCATCGGTTTTTGACAAAACGCTTCCTTTTCTGTATGAAATTTGTTAAGATGAAAAGGAAAAGGAGCGCAAACGAAAGAAGGGAAAATTTTGAGCAACATTATTGCTATTGCAAATCAAAAAGGTGGTGTGGCAAAAACAACAACTGCGGTAAATCTAGGTGCAAGCCTTGCTGAAAAGGGGTGTAAGGTGCTCTTGGTTGATCTTGACCCTCAGGGCAACGCAACAACAGGATCGGGGATTTCAAAACAGAATCTTACCCAATGCATCTATGACTGCCTGATCAACAACACCTCAGTTCTTGATGTAATTGTAGAAACAGGACTTCCCAACTTATGGGTAGCCCCTGCGCGCATCGAACTTGCCGGCGCTGAGATTGAATTGGTTGCGGAAATCAACAGAGAAGGAAGACTCGCCTCTGCGCTTTATCCGGTCGCCAATTCATATGACTTCCTTATTATTGATTGTCCGCCCTCCCTTGGGCTGCTAACCTTGAACGCGCTGTGCGCCGCTACGCATGTATTGGTTCCCATACAATGTGAATTTTATGCCTTGCAAGGGGTAAGCCTTCTGTTGAGAACCCTGGACCGAGTGCGCAGGTCAATCAACCGGGAGCTGGAGATCCTGGGCGTTCTTCTTACAATGTTTGACGCCCGGACAAATCTGTCCATTCAGGTTGTTGATGAGGTCAAAAGCCATTTTCGAGACAAAGTATTTAGGACCATTGTGCCGAGAAACATCCGCTTAAGCGAAGCCCCCAGCCATGGTGTGCCAATAATAATTTATGACCCGAAGTCGCGCGGCGCTGAAGTCTATCGCGACCTAGCAAAGGAGGTGCTCGAACGTGTCGAAGGCATTGCCTAAAAAGGGACTTGGAAGAGGCCTTGGGGCACTCATCAACGACTCTGCGACGCCGATGAGAGAAATCCAAGAGATATCCCTGAAGGACCTGGACCCCAACCCGGGTCAGCCCCGAAAGGAGTTTGACGAGATCAAACTCAAAGAGCTTGCCCATTCGATTAGCGAGCATGGTTTGCTGCAACCCATCCTCGTTTACCCAAACGGTATGCGCTACTACATCATCGCAGGCGAACGCCGCTTCCGTGCCGCGGAGCTGGCCGGGCTCGAGAATATCAGTTGCATTATCCTTGATGAATGCGACAACCAGGCCATGACGGAAAAGGCCTTAATCGAAAACATCCAGCGCGACGATCTTTCGCCCGTGGAAGAAGGGTTAGCGTATGCGCGGCTAATCGACGATTATGGATTGACCCAAGAAGAAATCGCCCTGCGTGTCAGCAAAAGCCGCTCAACGATCACGAATCTGCTTCGCGTTGTACAAATGCCAGAGGAAATCCTCAAAATGATTAGCAATGAATTCATATCTCTTGGGCATGCGAAGGTCTTGCTTAGCCTAGAGGATGTGGACGAGCAGATATTAATGGCGAGGCGAATTGTTCGAGAAGGCCTTTCTGTACGAAGACTCGAAGAAATGATCAAAATGAGATTTAGAGAGCAGCCCCCGATCATTACAAAAGTGGCGACACCTGTTAAGGAATACAGCTATTTGAATGATATCGAGGAACAACTGTGCTCTCGTTTTCAAACAAAGGTTAAGCTTAGGGGCACAGCCTCAAAAGGCAAGATCGAGATAGAATACTTTACGCGCGAAGACTTAGAAAGGCTTATGGACAGCTGGAGCTTATCGGTATGATTCTTGAGGAGAAAACCATGGCCCCGCGGCGAATCGGAAAAGCAAAACAGTGCAGCGAAATAGTGGGCTGAAACATCGCTGCGAAGGGTCGTCGCGAAACTAAAAATGACAGCTGTTCCACGTGGAACCATAATGCTAGCCGACCTCGAAAATATGATGGGGGCCGGCTTTTTATGTTCGCACCTTTGCGTTCGCGACGAGAGGGGTAGCTCGCGTGGTCTCTCAAAAGGCCAGATCATACAGCAACCTAGGGAAGCCGGAGGCGCCCGTGCCCCTTGGGAAGGAACCCGAGAGATCCCGCATTCGCGAGGAAGACCGCGGCAGCGGAGCGATTCTCGACACGAAGGCGGGAAAAGAAAGTCGACCGAGCAGGTCGCGGAGAACCCCCCCCTGTTGCAGCGATCTATAGATGGCTGCCTGGGCAAAAAAGCTGCCAAATAGATGGTAATTAGAGTGGGGACAAAAGAATCCATCTCGAGCAGCCTCGCAAAGCTGACGCCCTGTTCCCTACAGAGTTCCACGTGGAACCCCTGACAGGAAATGAGCATGCAACGCAGCATGATTGAAAGAATGAATATAAGCATGCGGGAAAGCTGCGAAAACGCATGTAAAAACGCGTGTATCATAATACAATTATCGGCAGGATTATGGGGAGTGGATCAATGCTAATGACGTGATTAATACCGCCTATACTGAAGAAGAGCGAAAAGGAGGAGAAGAAGACCCTCCTTATGGGCAAAGATATTGCGGATGTCGTTGAACGAACCCGGGTTTGCGATTCGCGACAAAACGGAACCCCGCGGAGATGACAAGGAGCAGATCTATGTCTAGAGATTTTCCAAAAGAGTCAACGCGCGACACCCTAGCCGCGACTGCCGCGGTGAGGATCGACGGGTGCATATTAAAAAGTGCATGAACTGACGATAAGGATAAGCAGAGCTTTCTGCCGCGGTGTTTTCCCGCAGCTCAATGGTGAGTTGGAGGCAGATACCGCGCTGGCCA
>JGI24704J35079_10001498_pt1 | contig 9990 bp, 9 predicted proteins | sample TergutNt197P3_FD_35079 | JGI IMG/M metagenome (IMG submission 35079)
AGCCGATTATTTTTACGGGAAACCCACTCCGAATCAACAATCAAACCGAAGCGTTCCTCAAATGACAGCTCATTCATGGAATTATCTGTCAGCTGTTTCTGAAATGAAGCAGCCATTACGCTAAGTTTCATTTCATGGAGTTTNAAAATCGTGTTGTTGTCCAACATTATTTTTTCCCTCCTTTGTAATAGTCTGACCCGCGAGTGAATCCGAAATCATTTTTGCCGGAATCAACTGCTGAAGTCTCTGAAATCCTGTCATGCCCCGATTTAAGGATGGACTGAATATTTTTGTAGTTGGGTCTTGGCGTATAACTCAACGCTTTGGCGCAGGCACTCTCTAACCGTTCGGAAGTATATGTGTCTGCAAGTTTTAAAACAGCCGTACAGCTTTTGTAACTCTGAGCTTCGACTTTGTAACCTGAAATGATTGCTTCTATCACGGCGGCAGTATTCGCGCCGATTTTACCTGCCCATTCTCTGAAACGGTCAGCGTTCCACTGTATATACTGCTGATGGTTCGGCGGCATATGGGATTCGGTTGTACGGTATTGCTCCTTTTTATCGGTTATACGAACATGAGAGCAAATCCTGTTCCCCTCAAAAAATACCTCAATTACGTTTCGTGTTATGCGGATATTCACTTTTTGCTTGATATACTCGTATGGCACAGAGTAAAATTTATCGTCAACGCTGATATGATAATTATACTGCACTGTTGCGATTTTCCACTCTGCCATTTCAAATACGCGAACCGGCAGCGCCAGTAAAAATGTCCGTTCTTCCGCAAACACAGAGGCTCGGCTGCCATCTTTTTTCTGAAACGGCTTGTGATTGAACGTATGAAGCCTCTCTTTGATTGCTTCGTTTAACTCCCGCAGGGAAAAAAACCGCTGATTGCGTGTTGCCGCTAATATATATGTCGAAATAACTCCGACAGTACCCTCAACAGTAGATTTATCTTTGGGTTTTCTAACCCGGGCAGGAATGATTGCCGTGCCGTAGTGTTCTGCCATTTCCTGATACGTTTTGTTTACGATTAATTCTGTTCTTGTATTTTTGATAATGCCGGTTTTCAGATTATCCGGCACGAGAATCTGCGTTACTCCGCCGAAAAAGTTATATGCGTTGATGTGCGCCGTTATCCATGCTTCCTGATTTTGACTTAAAAACGCTTCCACATAAGCATATCCGCTGTACGGCAGCGCGGCTACAAATATATATGCCTCTATCACTTCTCCTGTATCGGTATCTATGATTTCACCCGTTTGCCCTGCCCAGTCTACTTCTAAAAGTTCCCCGGGCTTGCGGTTTATGTGCATTGTCGCATTATGCTTTACGACATAGTCGCGGTAATACTTTTTGAACTGCGTTAGTTGATACGGGATTTCTCCGGTTTCACGGCATTTGTCGCAATACTCGAACCATAATAACTGTAATGTCACCCCCGATTTGTGCATTTCTTTCTGCACATACTCGTAATCAGGCATTTTGTAACTGATTTTTCTTTCTTCTGTCGGAAACAGCAGTTTTGCTAACTCAACGTCGCTTAATTCCAACGCTCTCTGATGTGCAAGCCCCATTTCTGCTGCTTTTTGCAGTATCATGATTACCGTTGTTCTTGATATGCCCATGCTTACCGATATTTGGCTGTGGTTTAGTCCCAGACTTTTTAGTCGCAATATTTCTCTGTAATTGGTCATCTTCGTGACCTCCTGAATTTATTTACGCTGGCTTCAGCGCATAAATCCTATTTTATTACAGATTTATTTCTCCCTGTTTAATCTCTGCGTCTCAAATGTCTATTTCAAATGTTGCTTCTGTCCAATTCCCGCGACCCCACTGTCCAACCATCACCGTCGTATTCATTTTATTTTCAAGAATGTTATTATTATATTATTTAAGATTTAAAAATGGAGTGCTTTACAATATTGTTTCAACCGACAGTAGTTCAAATTATAAATGACAGTAAATTTTATCTGAATGGCGATAAAGACAGTGCTCATATTCATATCATTGACGAAAATCATTTGCAATTAATAGATTTCGATATGGACAACTTGACAAAGCTCTTTGAGGAACGTCTTGGTTTCTAAGAAGAAGAGTTAAAATTTATACAAGAAGCATATAGCGGTGAAATGTCATTTGAATTTGAAGAAAATAGAATAAATATTATACTTCCTAAATATAAAGGGTATAATATAGGTTTTTCTATGACTTTTATAAATAAAAATACGATTCGTTTCAGGGAAGAGCAATATATTAAACAATAAAATTCTAATCAGGAATATAATATATGGAATGAAAGTGATTCCGTCGCGGCAGAGCTTGCGAGGTTATCTGTCAAGTTACTTTATTTAGAATTGCGCTGCAAAAGTGGCGGAGATATTACAACAATAGAAAAATAAAATAAGAACTCGGCTTTTTATATTTTTGTAAAAAGCCGAGTTTTTGTGTCTGGAAAGGCACATTCGACAGCAAAATATAAATTTCGTCCCCCGAAAACGGCAGTTTGTCCCCAAGCTATTTACAAGGAATCTGTATCATGATATAATAAAATGTAATAAATCAATTTTCAGGAGATAAGATTTGATTGTTTTTTTAGCTGACAGAATATTTTCTTAATAAAAATATTATATCAAACGAAAATAAAGCAATTTACAAATATGGCGCGGAGATAACAATATCGTCTTTTTTGGGATGTTTCCTGATATTTATAACAGGAATCATAATTCATACTGTTCCCAACGGCATTGTGTTTTTACTATGTTTTTCTACAATAAGAAATTTTTCTGGCGGTTATCACGCAAATACATATTTGAATTGTAATATAAAGTTTGTGCTTGTTTATTTAACAATAATATTTTTAAAAAATAATTCCTGTAACATCAAACCTCTTGAAAAAACACAGTTAGAAAAATACGCCGTGATAACCAAAATGTTTGTTCGAAAATATTTAAAAGCCGATGATATGATTTAGCATGGCGGATAACAGAAAAAATATACAGCTTTGATATTCACTTTATGTCAACGATATCATGTTGAGCCGAAGAAGTTAATAAAAGATAATATCTTTTGGATTTTCGCGAGATTCAGAGGTTTATTATAAAAGTTTTCGAAAACAAAGTTTAAACTTTTCAAGAAGCAAAACGGTAAAAAAGCTATTTATCGTGACTAAAAAAGTTAAATATTTTTACAAAATTTAGGAGGATATTTTAAACATGAAGAATTCAATTAAAATGAGTAAGTTTAAAAGAATAAGCATTTTGATTTTAGCAATAATGATGCTTAGTACCGTATTTGCTACTACTGCTTCAGCAGGGCAAATATATACAAATCCTGTATCTTCCGGCGGTTGCACAGGCACAGGGAATTTATACGCAACAAGGGTGAACGACTATATCCGTATAGGGGCGGCTGGGACTTACGTAACCGGCTCAGGAACTGTTACTTCAAGGGCATGGTTATACGTACACGGCTGGTCGAATCCGTGGGAAGGTTTCGTTTCTGGAAACGCTGCGAGTGGTGTGAGTGCGAATAGCGGGCAACAGATTTTCACAGCTTCGGATAATGCCCAATGGGTTAGAAGTGAGCATCATTTTAGAATAGGAAATGGCAGCTGGATAAACGTACACACTGGCAGTGGTTTACATTTATCAATTTGGGATCTCTAAACTCTAATCGGTGTTTTCTATTATTTTAAACACAATTGTAAATGGCGGGACATTTCTTGGGGAAGTCCCGCCGCATTATCAAGCTATAAAAATCAATAAATTTTAATCACCATTAAATGGTTGTCAAGATTTAAAATAAACTAGAAAAATATTGCAAATTATGCGAACGATAGATTATAATATTTCAAAGAAAAATCAGATTTTTTTGAAATATATACTCATTTAACCTAATATATCGCTAGTACGATTGACAATATCCTTAAAATATGCTAAAATATAAAAATGAATTACAGTAAAGATTTACGCGAACGTGTGCTTGCATATATAGTAGAAGGACACACAAAAAAAGAAACAAGCGAGGTTTTCAAAGTAGGCACGACCACGATAGAATCGTGGAAAAATTTGCTTTCGGAAACGGGTAAATTAGATAAGAAACAACTGTCACACAAGCCCAGAAACTTCGAGTCCGAAAAATTACGTGCATACGTGTCAGAAAATCCGGAGACTACATTAGCCGAAATAGCGTCAGAATTCGGCGGCTCGCCGTCAGGAGCGTTCGCTGCACTGGAGTGCGGAAAATGACTTTAAAAAAACAACAGTTGCCTACAGTGAACGCAACGAGGAGAAACAAACGGCGTTTGATGCTCAAATTGCGGGACTTCCCTGTGGTACTCCGCTTGTCTATGTTGACGGGTGCGATATAGAACGTCATGTTGTTCGAAAGCAGGCGCGTGCGCCGAAAGGGGTTCGCGTGGTCGTGAAACGACTGGGTAAGAGAGAAAAACGTATGAACGTTGCGAATGGTTTGGGTAGTGATAAAGTCATTCCGCCCGTTGTGTATGGTTGGACAACTAAACACGTTTGGTTTGAGGACTACAATTCTTTACAAAATGCTATTGTGGACTGTTTTCATTCGATTTGGCTATACTTAGTTTCAAAATCGGCTAAAATTCAATATAGGAGGAAAAGTAAATGATTAGAAAAATTAGTGGAATATTCATAGTATTCATAGTATTTATATCTTTTATATCTTGCCAAAGCCAAACTACTGATGGGATAGAAAACGACTATAACGCAAATTCAAAAACGATACAAATATATAATAATAGACTATATTACTTTGATGGAACTACTGTAGCGTACAGACGTTTAACAGATTCGCCGGAAAATATGGAGATACTTTGTTCCGATTCTTTGTGTGGTCATGCTTCTTATTCTTGTCCATTATTTTTAGGTTGGAGTCCGAGTAGAATAATGGCTATTGATGGTGAGGAATCAAGAAAAAACAATAATTATCCTATTATTTATATATCTCATTGGATTGCCAATTCTGAATCAAGCAGAGATGGTAGTTATAGAATTATTAGATATAATAGTGCAAAGAATACTTCTGAAGTCATTATTTCAAATATTCCCAATCCAATCGCCTTTTTTTATTTATACAAAAATTATATTTTTTATGTCACGGCTGATGGAGATGCGGGATATAATATACATTCTGTTGCAAAAGATGGCAGAAATAAATATTCCCTTGACAATCCAAACAATAATTTGTATATCCTTATAGGAGCAGAAAATGATACTCTTTATTATTCAGATTGGTTCGGAAATATATTTCTATCCGATTTACAATTAAAATCAAACTCATTCGTCATTCAGACAAATTCTGCTATGGGAGCAGCATATATATATGATGGTTTTTTATATTATGCTAACGATTATGGCATTGCCGCTATCATGGGTACGACAGAAATTATGAATTGTAATTTTTATAGAATACCGCTTGATAATCTTAGCGATATTCAACCAGAAAAATTAATTGAAAATGTTTTTTATTCTATACTGCCATATTGCTTTCAAGTTAAAAATAGACTTTATTACTGTGCTGCTTTACCGGAATATATAGGATTAGGACATTATTACGCTGCCAATAATGAAAAGCAAGATATTGATTTTTATTATAACAGTACGGGGACTATTTATTCTTATAATATGGAAACAGGTGAAGTGCGAGTGGAGATAGAAAACGATGGTTTTGATTTATTATCATTTTTTGGCGGTTCAGGAGATTATATTATATACGATTTATACAGGGTTCAGACAGATATAACAAAACCATACGGAAACTTTGATGAAACGCCTTTATTCGCTTTTAATATCGTAAGTAAAGAACAAATAGAAATAACAGGAGTTAGACCTTAAAATTACAAATAAAAATAATCATTAAGGCAGGAAATTATATGCATCGAATGATATTATACGAAATTAAAAAAATTTTTACGCAAAAATTTGTCAGAATATTATTTGTATTATTGATTTTGGGAAACATTGTTATTTGTATCGCAATAGCTGTCCAAGATAATAATAAGATACCCGATAAATATTGGAAAAGCATAATGGATATGTATAAGATTTCTCCGCAGGCAGTAGAAGAAATTAATAACTCTTTATATGAAGAAATCTCTGAACAAATTGAAGCTCATATATATGCGATTGAAAATAATATGACAGAGCTACCCATTATTATGCAATTTAATTATATAAATTATAAAAATTTTACTGATTTTGACCTTTTCAATTCATTTATTCAATATCGAGATAATGTAGAAAATTACCAAGAAAATTTACAGATATATATAAATCAAGCGATACGTAGAAAAAAAGATATTGAGGATTTAGCAAATAATAATTCTTTTATTTATGATTATCAAAATAAAATTATATTATTATATACTAAGCTCTCAGATGAAGTAAATATTGAGTTTGACTATGTATACGGTTGGGACAGATTATTTAATTATGCTGGTACTATGTTATTTGGGTTTATAGCTGTATTGATTGTAGGATGTTTATCATTTTCATATGATAAATATTGCGGTATTGAAAAAATTATAAAAACAACAAAAAAGGGGAAGTATTCAATAATATGGGCTAAAATCATTTCCGTTATCATATTATCTGCCATGATTTCGATGATTTTTTCTATTCTATCTTTTATAACTATAGGTATTTTTCGCGGATATTCGAATCCATTAAACGCAATTCAATTACTTTCGGATTATTTGCTTTGCCCATTCAATATAACATTTATCGGCGCGTATATTATGACTTCATTATTAAGAGTTGCTTCTTGTATTGTGCTTGGCTTATTTGTAACATTTATATCCATATTTTTAAATAAATATTCAGTTACGTTATTCGGCGGTGCGATTTTAATATGGTTAAATTATAGAATTAGTATTATTAACACATCAAGTCAATATAAACATTTAAATTTACTCTCTATATCTTCAGCACATGATATGTTGTCACGTTACCGCGCTGTTTCTGTTTTAGATAATGTTGTTGATTTTTTTGTTATATTAGTTTTTTCGATGACAATTTTAACTTTAATATGTATTGTAGGTATTGTATTTATATCGTCGTCAAATAGGTTTAGCATAAATATAAAAATGTCATATTTAGATGATATATTAAAATATTTAAAAATATTTAAATTAAAGATTATGAACTCAACTATTTTATATAAACACAATAATGTACGTAAATATCCTAAATATCTGCTATCATGGGAATTTTCAAAAAATAAAATATTAGTGTTTATTTCTTTGTTTCTTGTTCTTATAAAGATATATACTATATATGATGAATATTCTTATAAAAAATCATATACCGATGATATTTACAAAGATTATATGACTTATCTTGCCGGCCCGCTTACTGATGAAAAACTTGAATATATAAATAAAGAATTTGAATATATAAATCGTATAAATAATGGTATGTCTGGAATGATTAAAAATTATATGTCTGGAAGAATTACGTTTGATGAATATGAAGCGTATGTAGAAGAATATAAATATACACAAGCAAGAAAAGACATTATTCTACAAATAAAACAACATGGAGAATATTTATTTGAAATAAAGGAAATACACGGAATTGATGCTTATTTTATTTATGATACTGGAGTATTAAAAATTATCGAGCGTGATTTTGATATATTTTTATATATTATAATTGTTTTATTTGCAGGAGGATTATTTATAAAAGAATTTAACAATAAAGATACATTTTTATGTTTTGCTAATATGCTTCGTACTATGAAAAACGGAAGGCATAAAACATTTTTTACAAAATCAATCTTAGCCATATTCATTTCTCTGTGTTTTTATATAATAATAACTATTATTGATTTTGCTTCTGTTTTTTTTAATTATATGATACCGAATCTTGATGCGCCGCTTATTAGTCTGAGAAATTACGAAAATATTGCTTCTGATATATTAATTATAGAATATTTGATTTTAACAATATTCGTTTCCATTTCTGCTGTTTTAATTTTATCAATTATAGCCATATCAATTTCACAGTTATTAAAAAATCCTATTTCTGTGTATACTGTGATTTTGTTGTCCACATTTACTCCGTATGCGCTTACTACTTTGAATGTGCCTCTATTCCAATATTTTGATTTTACACATTTTATGGGAGCAGACAGTTTAGTCAAACTTTCTATTGATACGAACATATTAGGGAAATATGGATATATGTTTATATTCTTACTAATAATAATCGGAATCAGTATATATTTATATAAATTGTCTTATAAAAATTATTGTATAAAGTAAATAAATAGGTGATAAATATGAATTTAAAATTAATGAATATAACAAAATTTTACGGAAAAAATAAGGCTCTCTCTAATTTTACGACAGAACTAACAAGTGGGATTTATGCACTTCTTGGACCGAATGGTTCTGGTAAATCGACCTTGATGAATATTATCACAAATAACATCAATGCTGATAATGGCAATATAACTTACAACAATGAAAATATTCATACAATGGGAGAAAGATTTAGAGAAAAACTTGGTTTTATGCCGCAATATTCAAGTATGTATCCTAATTTTTCAGTAGAACAGTTTATGTGGTATATAGCAACATTAAAAGGTCTTGATAAACATGAAACTAAAAAACAAATCATAAACATTTTACAAGCAGTTGAGTTAGATGATTCTCCTCATAAAAAAATCAATTCGTTATCGGGTGGCATGAAACAACGACTTGCGTTAGCACAGGCTGTTCTCGGCAATCCCGAAATATTGATACTTGACGAACCAACAGCCGGACTCGATCCGAAACAACGTATCGCAATAAAAAATTATATATCTAAAATTGCATTTAATAAAATCGTAATATTTGCCACTCATGTCGTGCCGGATATAGAATTTATCGCCAAGGAGATAATCATATTGAAAAAAGGTGTAATTGTCGATATACAACCTTCTGCTGAACTTACAAAAAAAATTTCAGATAAAGTATGGAATATAATTACAACAGAAAATAATATTCAATTAATGCAAGAAAAATATAAAATTATAAATATATCTAAAATCGAAAAAGGCATTGAATTGAGAGTATTGTCAGAAGATAAACCAAACGAAAGTGAAGTTAAAAATGTCGCTCCCACACTTGAAGATTATTATTTATATATATTTGATAACATATAAATAACCTCTTCTCGTAGCAAGACCGCAATGTATTTATCAAAATTACTTTAGAATAGCTTTTATCGCAAACGGCAGGAATTATTCACATAGAAAAAATAGATTTGTCAAGTTAACATGAAAAAAACAGGAGAAAACACCGATAAAACCTGTCATATCACAAGGAGTCCTGCAAACAAAAGTCAAGCGATTTTGAAAACATTTAAAAACGATTTACAGATGGTTCACAAAAGAAAAAACGGCAAAGCAAATCAAGGCGGAAAAGTAGATTTTAAAAAAATCCCGCCTATAAAATAAATGATAGATAAATTAAGATTGCACGTCTAAATTATTGAGGTATTCTTTGACTTTTGCGTGGTAAATACGCAAAAATTTATTAGCGGCAGCAGTCATGTAAACAAAATAAGGCTTACCCTCTTTACGTTTCTTGTCTAAAAATTGATATACAGGTTCATCAGCAGGCGAACGCCTTAAATGTGTTGTGGCAATCTGATACAGCGTCTTACGCAGATGAGGAGAGCCGCGCTTAGTGGCAGGGTTGCTCTCGGATTTGATTTTACCGGACTGGTTGACTTCAGGGTCAATGCCAGCAAAAGCAACAATCGCACCACGATTTTCAAAGCGTCTGACATCGCCGAGTTCAGCCATGAGCTGCGCTGCCGTAATGTCACCTACACCGTACATGGCAATCACAGCGTTGTATTCAGGCATCAGTTTCGCCAAGCGCAGGACTTCAGCCTTGATAGACATGAGAACCTTTTGAGCTTCGGTGAGCGCGTTGGCGGCGGATGTGATGAGCAGTTTA
>JGI24704J35079_10001507_pt1 | contig 9957 bp, 11 predicted proteins | sample TergutNt197P3_FD_35079 | JGI IMG/M metagenome (IMG submission 35079)
TCCAGGTCATGGAAATGGCCGTGGACGTCACCGAACTCGCCGCCTTGCGCGAATCGCGTGAACTGCGCACCCTCATGCTGACCAATATAGTCGGCAAGTCGGAGCGCGGCCATGTGGTCATAGATACGCATGGGAATGTCTCTATCGTCAATCCCGCGCTGCGGCGGATGCTGGATTTGGGGTCAGGGGGCATTTTTTTCCCCAAGGATATTTACGCCAAGCTGCCGGAACATGTGGTCAACGCCATACACAATGCGGAGGAAGATTTCAGCATCAACGACCTGATGCTGTTTCCAGAGCGCGGGGAAGATGCCGTGCCGGTCCATCTGAGCTATCGGCAGTTGCGTCAGGGCAAGAGGATGCTGGGGCTGCTGCTGACCTTCCAGGATTTACGCGAAAGACGCCGCCTCGAACACGAAAAACTGGAGGCGGAACGCATGGCTGCTGTCGGGCAGACGGTTTCCGGCCTGGCCCACGGCGTGAAAAATCTGGTGACAGCCCTGGAGGGGGGCATGTACATGCTTTCCAGCGGCATGAACACGGGCAAGGCCGAGCGCATTGCCCAGGGCATGGATATGCTTCAGCGCAATATTGAGCGCATCGGCACCTTTGTGAGGACCTTTCTCAGCTTCGCCCGTGGCCGTGAAATCAAGGTCAAGATCAATCACCCCGTGGAAGTGGCGAAGGAGGTTGTGGCGCTCTACCACGTCCGGGCCGCCGAGCAGCATGTGCGCCTGGAAATCGAAGCCGACGCCGACATGGCCCCGGCCCCCATTGATTACGAAGGCATGCACGAAAGTTTGACCAATCTCGTCGGCAATGCCATTGACGCCTGCATGATGAGTTGCCGAGAAAGAAGACAAGTTTGTGAAGATGCGCGTGTTCGAAGCAGATGGCGTTATTACCTATGAAGTTGCCGACAACGGTTGTGGTATGGATTATGCCGTCAAGCAGAAAGTTTTCACCAACTTTTTTACCACCAAGGGGCAGGGCGGCACCGGCCTTGGCCTGTTGATGACCAAGAAAATCGTGCAGGAGCACGGCGGGCATATGGAAATGGAATCCGAATTCGGCCAGGGCACCTGCTTCCGCATTTGTCTGCCCCGGGAACGCCTTCCCAAGGTCATGGAAGAAGCGGAAGCAGAGGCATAAAAACCCGCCTGCCCGTATCTTGCCCAAAAACCTCTGTGCGCGTACACTCTCCGGATGACAAAGGTCCTGGTTCTTGGCGTCGGCAATATGCTGCTCACGGACGACGGCGTGGGCGTCTTTGCCGCCCAGACCCTGCTGCAGGAAGAATGGCCCGGAAATGTGCGCATTCTGGAAGCGGGCACCTTTACACATGATATTTTTTATCTTTTTGAGGGATACGATGTCGTGCTGGTGCTGGATATCGTCCACTGCGGCGGCAAGCCCGGCACGATCTACCGCCTGACAGAGGACGAACTCGTGAAAAATGAAAACCAGCGCTTGTCATTGCACGATATTGACCTTATTGACTCTTTGAATATGGCGGAACTACTGCACGCAAAGCGCCCGAACCTGCTGGTGCTCGGCATGGAGCCGGAGAATTTCACAAGCTGGAATATCGGCCTTTCGTCCGCCGTGCAGGCGCGCTTTGAAGACTTTTTGACGGCGGCGCGCGGGGAAATCCGCGCCCTGGCGGAAATGTAGGCTACGGGAGTATTGTTATGTGTCTTGCCATCCCCAGCCAGATTGTGGAACTGCTGGACAACGGCATGGCCCGCGCCCGTGTGGGCAACAGCCAGACCTACCTGACGGCGTGCATTTCGCTCCTGCCGGAGCCCGCGCAAGTGGGGGACTATATGATAGTCCACGCCGGTTTCGCCCTGCACAGGCTTGATCCGGCGGAGGCCGAGGCGTCATTGAGTCTCTTGCGTGATATGGCGCAGATGGTGGAAGGAACGCCCGCCGGCTTCTGACCCGGTATTTTCAGCACCCCCGCGGCGCCGCGCCGCGTTCCGGAGACCCCCGCATGTCCGATTACAAAGCGACCCTGCATCTGCCCAAGACCGACTTTCCCATGAAGGCCAACCTGCGCGAGCGTGAGCCCCATATCCTCAAACAATGGGAAGAGGGCGGCGCGTACCGGGCCATGCTTGCCGCCTCCGGCGCGAAGGGCGCCTATGTGCTGCATGACGGCCCGCCCTACGCCAACGGGCATATCCATCTCGGCACGGCCCTGAACAAGGTGCTCAAGGACATCATCGTCAAAGACCGCAACATGCAGGGCTACAGGGCGCACTATGTGCCCGGCTGGGATTGCCACGGGCTGCCCATCGAACACAAGGTGGAGCAGGAACTCGGCGGACGCGGGCACGGCATGTCCGCGCTGGACGTACGGGCCCGGTGCCGCGACTATGCGAGCACGTATATTGATATCCAGCGCGCGGAATTCAAACGCCTTGGAGTGCTCGGCGCCTGGGAAACGCCGTACCTGAGCATGCACCCTGCCTATGAGGCGGCGACAGCCGCTGTCCTGGCGCAGTTTGTGGCAGCAGGCGGCGTGGTGCGCAGCAAAAAGCCCATCTATTGGTGCTGCTCGTGCGAAACAGCGCTGGCCGAAGCCGAGGTGGAATACGCCGATCACAGTTCTCCCTCGGTCTATGTGCGTTTTCCGCTCACGGATCCCGGGCTGCGCGACCGCTTTCCCCAGGCGGACCCCGCCAGGACCTACGTCGTCATCTGGACGACCACGCCGTGGACCCTGCCCGGCAATCTGGCCGTGGCCCTGCACCCGGAATTCGCCTACGCGCTGGTGGAGGCTGAAGGCAGTTTTTACATTCTGGCCAGGGAACTGTGGGAGTCCTGCGCTGCGGCCTTCGGCTGGCGCGGGGCCAGGCTGGCGGCAAGCGCGCCGGGAAGCGCCCTGGAAGGGCTTGAGGCCCGGCATCCTTTTTACGACCGCGCTTCGCTGCTGGTGCTCGGCAGGCACGTCACGCTGGACGCGGGGACGGGTTGCGTGCATACCGCGCCGGGGCACGGGCGCGAAGACTATGAAGTGGCGCTGGCCTATAACCTGGACGTGCTTTCGCCGCTGGACGACCAGGGACGTTTTTTGGATGCGGCGCCCTTGTTTACGGGCCTGAACGTCCATGAGGCCAATCCGAAGGTCATTGATACGCTCCGTGAAGCCGGCCATCTGCTGCATACGGCCCGCATCACCCATGCCTACCCGCATTGCTGGCGCTGCAAGGAGCCGGTCATCTTCCGGGCCACGGTCCAGTGGTTTATCAGCATGGAAAGGAATGATCTGCGCCGTCGCGCGCTGGACGCCATCCGCGGCCAAGTGCGATGGATTCCCGCCTGGGGCGAGGAACGCATACACGGAATGATAGCCACCCGGCCGGACTGGTGCATCTCCCGCCAGCGGCAGTGGGGCGTGCCTATCCTGGCCCTCTTGTGTGAACATTGCGGCGAGGCCTGGCATGATGCCGCCTGGATGCTCGACATCGCGGATCGCTTCGCCGCGCACCCCACGGGCTGCGACTATTGGTACGAAGCGCCGCTGGAGGATATCGCGCCCGAGGGGCTGCTCTGTTCCGCTTGCGGGCAGGCGCGCTGGAAAAAGGAAACGGACATTCTGGACGTATGGTTCGATTCCGGCACCAGCTTTGCCGCGGTGCTTGAACAGCGCGAGGAATGCGCCTTCCCGGCGGATTTGTACCTGGAAGGTTCCGATCAGCACCGGGGCTGGTTCCACAGTTCCCTGCTCGCTTCAATGGGCGCGCGCGACTGCCCCCCGTACCGCGCCGTGTTGACCCACGGCTATGTGGTGGACGGCGAAGGCCGCAAGATGTCGAAGTCCATCGGCAACATTATCGCGCCGCAGGAAGTCATCGACAAGTTCGGCGCGGAAGTGCTGCGCCTGTGGGTCTCCTCCGTGGAATACCGCGAAGACATACGCATTTCCGACGAAATCCTGAACCGCCTGGTTGACGCCTACCGCCGCATACGCAACACCTGCCGTTACCTGCTCGGCAACCTGTACGACTTTGCGCCCGAGCGGGCCGTACCCTTCGAGGATATGGACCCGCTGGACCGCTACGCCCTGGATATGTCGGCCCGCTCCTATCAGCGCATCCGGCAGGCTTACGAGGACTTTGAGTTCCACAAGGTCTACCATACGCTGCACAACCATTGCGTGACGGATTTGAGCGCCCTGTACCTGGACATCCTCAAGGATCGCCTCTATGCCTCGGCTGCGGACAGCCGGGAACGCCGTTCGGCCCAAACCGCCCTGTGGCACATCCTCATGCTGCTTCTGCGCGGCATGGCCCCTGTTCTGAGTTTCACGGCCGAAGAGGCGGCCGGCCATCTGCCGGAGGCGCTGCGCCCGCAGGGACTGTCCACGGTTTTTGCCCTGCCTGTGCTGGAAGATGCGCAGTTGNAGAAGATGTTGCTGGACGAGGCGGCTTTGGCGCGCTGGGCAAGCCTGCTCCAGGTGCGTGCCGCGTTGACGCGGGCCATTGAGCCCCTGCGCAAGGAGGGAGTCGTCGGCCTTTCGCTGGATACGCGCGTATGCTTGTATCTGCAGCCGGAACTGCAAGCCGCCCTGGAAGGCGTGGGCGCGGATCTGCGCGCCGTGTGCATGGTGTCGCAATTGGAGCTGCATCCGCTGAATGCGGCCCCGCAACATGCGGCGCGGGACGAGGATGTCCCCGGCTTGGCCTTTACAGTGGAAAAGGCGCCCGGCGGCAAGTGTCTGCGTTGCTGGCTGTACAGCCGGAGCCTCGGGACGGATCCGGCCCATCCGGAACTGTGCCCGCGTTGTGCCGGGGTACTTGCAAAAGAAGTGTAAGCATACCGTGCAAGCCAGATACCGCATTCTCTTCGCCCTGGCCGCCCTGGTGACGGCGGCGGATCAACTGACCAAGGCTCTGGTGACGGCCTATATCCCCCTGCACCGGCCTGTAGAGGTTATTCCGGGATTTTTCGATCTGGTGCATCTCCACAACAGGGGCGCGGCCTTCGGCTTTCTAAACCGCTCGGATATCGAGTGGCAGTTCTGGCTGTTCCTTGGCGCCACGGCGTTCGCCCTTTGGGCCATCGTAACCCTGACGCGCAATGCGCGGCACGATCCCTTGCTCTTCAGCGGGCTTGGCCTTATCCTCGGGGGAGCGATCGGCAACCTCGTGGACCGGTTGCGCTACCGCGCCGTGCTTGATTTTTTGGACTTTTACCTCGGCGACTGGCACTGGCCCGCCTTTAACGTGGCGGACGCCGGCATCTGCGTGGGGGCTTTGCTGGCGTGCATCGCGCTGTATCGCGCTCCGCAGGAGCAAGGTTGAGAGGAAGGGAAGATGGCGTGGTGGCACTGGGCCTTGCTGGCCCTTCCCATTTTGCCGAATTTGTGGTCTATCTGGCATGCCAACACGCATCGCTTTGCCAGTCCGGTGGAGCGGCTGCTGTGGCTGACGGCCTGTATTTTTGTGCCCTGCCTGGGCGGGCTTGCTTATGTGTTTTTCGGCAGGCCGCGCGCCTTGAAAGATTGAGTTTGCAGGATTGAGAAGGAGTGAAAAGCGACATGCAAAAAACCTTGATATGGAATATGCTGCTCATGGTGTCGGCTGTGGCGCTGCTCGGCGCGTGCGCCCAGAAAAGCGAGGTGGACGACCTGCAATCCCGTGTGCGCTTTCAGGATCAGCAACTGCAAAAAATGCAGCCGGCCCAGGCGGATACCTGGGCGCAGTTGCAGGCTATCCGGCAGGAGATGGCCACCCTGCGCGGGCAGATGGACGATTTGCAGAGCGCCGGCGGCGCGCGCGCCTTGGTGGAGAAGGTCAACAAGCACGACGCGGCCCTGCGCCAGGTGGAGTCCACTTTGGCAATGCAGTTCAACCTCGACAGCCCCGGCGTGGCGTACACTCCGGCATCGGCGTTCAATCCGGCCGGCGGAGGCGAGTCTGCGCCTCCCGGCATTGTCGCAAGTCCCGGCGCAGCGGATACCCAGTATCCCGGCGGCGTTCCGGTTGCGGCAAGCCCTCCTCCGGCGGTGCAGAAGGACACGGCCACCGCTTTGTACGACAACGGCCTGACGAGTTACAATGCCCGTAATTACCAGGAAGCCCTGCGCTCGTTTACGGATTTCACGAAAACCTACGGAAACCATAAACTGGCGCCCAACGCCTGGTATTATGCGGGAGAGTCCAACTTTCAATTGAACCGTTTTGCCGACGCGGCGCTGGCCTATGATACGGTCATCACCAAATACGGCTCCAGCCAGAGAGCCCCCGCGGCCTATCTGAAACAGGCCCTCGCCTTCAGCAAGCTGGGGCAGAAGGATGCCGCCGACGCCCGCCTGAAAGAACTGATCCGCAAATTCCCCAACAGCCCGGAAGCGGCGCGGGCCAAGCAGCTTTCGCAGCAAATCCGCTAACGCCGCCAGGAGTGCGTTTGTGTACCGGAAAAACGTCTACCTGACCTTCCCGCCGGAAATGTCGAACACCCCCGTGGTGTACCTGCTGGCGCAGAATTACGGCTTGAGTTTCAACATTCTCAAGGCCCAGATCGATCCCGGCAGGGAAGGGCGCATGATGCTCGAAATCACGGGCCCCAAGGACAATTGCGAACGCGCGCTGGACTTTTTAGCCGAAAGCGGGGTGCGTGTCGCTTCCGCGGCACAGCGCATCAGCCGGGATGCAGAAGGCTGCATGCATTGCGGCATGTGCACGGCTCTGTGCCCCTCCAGGGCTTTGCACATGGACAGGGAAAGCCGCCTGCTGCTCTTTGATCCCGAACGCTGTACCGTATGCGGCCTGTGCGCCAGGGTGTGCCCGGTGAAGTCTATGCATGTGGAAATGGAATAAGGCTACACGTTGAACAAAAAGTGGATGACGTCGCCGTCCCTGACGACGTAATCCCTGCCTTCCGTGCGCATTACGCCGGCGGTGCGACAGGCCGCCTCGTTTTTGAGGCGGACATAGTCCCCGTAGGTGACGACCTCCGCGCGGATAAAGCCCCGCTCGAAATCGCCGTGGATTGCCCCGGCCGCCTGGGGCGCTTTGGCATCGTCGCGAACGGTCCAGGCGCGCGNTTCTNTTTCGTTCATNGTGAAATANCTGATCAGGCCGAGGCTGCGGTANCCNGCACGGATGATCCGCGCAAGNCCGCTTTCCGTTACGCCGTAGGCTGCAAGNAGTTCTTGTTGTTCCTGTTCGTCCAGTCCCTGGAGTTCCGCTTCGACTTGAGCGCAAATGGATGTTGTTTCCGCCCCCCGCGNCGCGGCGAAGTTCCGCACGGCGTCCAGNCCGGCGTGNCCCGCTCCGNCTGTGAGTGCGGNTTCATGAATGTTGGCGCAATAGATGACTTTTTTNGCCGTCAGCAGGCCGAGTTCCCGCCATGTTTCGCGCAAGGCGTCGTCAACGGGGAGGTCGAAGCGGATGGCGGGNCTGCCGNCATTCAGGTGGCTGAGAAGCCGCTCCATCCCTTCCAGGGCGACCCTGGCTCCGGCATCGCCTTTGGCCTGTTTGCGCAGGCGTTCGATGCGGCGCTCCACGGACTGGATATCCGCCAGCAACAGTTCTGTCTCAACGGTGTCCATGTCGCGAAGCGGGTCCACCTTGCCGCCGACATGGGCGATGTTGTCATCCTCAAAACAGCGCACCACNTGGATGAGNACCGCGCATTCCCGGATATGGGCCAGAAACTGGTTCCCCAGGCCTTCCCCCTTGCTCGCGCCGCGCACCAGGCCCGCGATGTCGCAAAAATCCACGGTGGCGGGCGTGGCTTTTCGGCGGTGCGTCAGATTCGCCAGCACGCGCAAGCGTTCGTCCGGCACGGCTACCGTGGCTTTATTGGGCTCGATGGTGCAAAAAGGATAATTGGCCGCCTGGGCGTGTTGCGCCCTGGTAAGCGCGTTGAAGAGCGTGGACTTGCCGACATTGGGCAGGCCGACGATGCCGATGCTGAGTGCCATGGATGCTCCGGTATATCAGGCGAATTTGCTCCACAGCGCGGTTACGGCCNGTTCCTGCGCTTCCAGGGAGTACGCGGCAGCGGTCATCTGTCCGGCACGCCGCAGGGCCGCGAGTTTTTCGCCGTCGCGCGCTAATACGTCCAGGGCCGCTTCCAGGGCCAGTACCGCTCCCGGCACATCGCCGTCGGCGGCATAAAAGCCGTTCCCTGCCCAGGGCGTTTCGCGCAGGGGCCACAGAGGAATGGCCGCGCCGGGAAAATCCGCCGCCTGGCGCATGTAATCCCAGCCGCCAAGGCCGGTAAAGCCCACAGGCACGCAGCCGCAGGCCAGGGCTTCCAGGGGCGGCAGGGGGCAACCTTCGGGAAAGCCGGTGCACAGGAAAAGGTGCGCTGTTTGCAGCATGCGCGCAACTTCCGTCTGGCTGCGATCCTCAATACTTATCCATTCCAGCGGGAGCGGCGGCGTGCGCCTGCGCAGGCGGGCCTCCGCGAGTTCACGGATCTGCCGCGCAAAGGCCTTGTTCTTGCGCGGCATAAAGGCTATGCGCGCTGTTTCGCCGTCTTTCCGCGCCGGAGGCGGGCAAAAAAGCGTTGTATCCACGCCGGGCCGGAGGACAGCCGCGTGTTTGCCGAGGCTCATGTCCACAAAGCGGGCCACAGGTTCGGAAATCGCCAGAAATTCGATCGGCAGCTTTTCCAAATGCGCGTTCTGCGGCTGGCAGGACAGCAGATACGCCCAACTCTGCGCGTAGACGATGGATCGCGCCCCGGCGCTCAAGCCGGGCAGCAGCGCATTGGGCCAGCCTTCGGGCGTGAGCCAGATATCCTCCGTTTGCAGGCGCAGTTCCTGCCAGGGCAGGACGGCCACGCCGCTTTCTTCAGCGCTGCTCGACGCCTCCCGCACTACAAANNGGACAGGAAAGCCCGCATTATGCAAAAAAACGCCCATGCGCCGCAANACGGCAAGGCCTCCGCTTCCGCGCGGCAGGGGGGGGAGAAAAATATAGGTTTTCACGGGGTTTGTTCTAGCGCGCATCGGCCGCCCTGGCAAGGGCAGGCCCGCGGATTGACGCTGCACCCCCGAGCGCGTACACACAGATAACGGAGGCCACCATGTCCACAGCGTTCCAACAGGCGGTGCGGCAGATTCTGGAAGTCATCATGTTCGAGAACTGGCTGCGTTTTTATTTCATTTCGGAACCGGAAGGGGGCGGCCTGGCGCTTGCCGTTCCCGAACAGGGNCTTGCGCGTATCCGAGAGCAGTATCCNCGGTTCATGCCGCTGGTGGAAGAGATGAACGGCAGGGAGATCAGCTTCGAGCTTTCCCGCCGGGCTGTTTGCACCTTTGTCGCGACGCAACATGACGGCAAAGACATGCCCGTGAACATGGCGGATTCGGTCCTGGACAGCGCCGGCTTCCAGTTGGAAATGCAGTTGTTCAACAACTGGGTGCAGGGGCACGAGGAACAGCTTGACAAAAACTTTTTGGAGTTCTCGGCCTGGCAACGGCTGTTCGCGGAATGGCGCAATTCCGACAAGGTGAAGGAATGGGCCGCCGGCCTGGCCGGCGCCGGTCTGGCGGAACCGAATACGACCACGCAATAGGCAGGGGAGCAAGCCGCTCCATGCACTCCACATCGCCGGAGGAAACCAAACGCGCCCTGCGTGCGCACATGCTGCAACAGCGCGGCATGATCGCGCCGGAGGAAGCCGCTGAACGCGGCACGAGCGCTCAGGGCCATGTGCTTGCCTCTCCCCATTGGGCAAGCGCCCGGACAGTCGTCCTGTACATGCCCATCCGCGGGGAAGTGGATACCCGGCTTTTGCGCTCGCGGGCCTGGGCCGGGGGGAAGCGAGTCTTGCTGCCGCGTTGCGCAGCCGGGCGGCGCGGAGAGCTTGAACTCGCCGCGTGTGCAGGCGACGCGGAGCTTGCGCCGGGCTCGTACGGCATCCTGGAACCGCTGCCCTCACTGCCCGCCATAGACCTGGAGGATGCGCGGCAGGCCCCGCATCTGCTGA
>JGI24704J35079_10001508_pt1 | contig 9956 bp, 5 predicted proteins | sample TergutNt197P3_FD_35079 | JGI IMG/M metagenome (IMG submission 35079)
ACCCGGTCGTTTGACAAATTAACGTAAACTTAACCAAATGGTCATAATCAGGAAACATCAGCATATTTCCTTTGCATCGTGAAGTAACGAATTATTAAGATTTTTAGGTTAAACATAGGCAGGATCCCCCGATTACCGGAACTCTCTCTCCGGTTCAATCGGGGGATTTTTTATATTCCGAATAATGTAATATGATTTTTATCTTAATATAAATTTAACACACCTCATCTACTTTTGCGCCATAATTTTACGTTAATTATAATTGTATGCACATTAAAAACAATTTCAGAACCCGACCGGAACGTTTGTCGGGAATGGCGCTGCGATGCATCGCAGTTGCGTTATTCATGTTGATGCAGATTTCAACTGTCTACGCGCAACAGGGAATTAATGTTACCGGAACGGTAATGGAAAATGGAGACCCTGTACCCGGGGTAAATGTAACCGTTAAGGGTACTTCTACCGGTATGACTACCGATGCGAATGGGAGGTATTCGATTACGGTTCCCAACAGAGAGGCTGTGCTGGTATTTTCGTATATCGGATACCAAACACTTGAATTACAGGTAGGCAACAGAACAAGTTTGGACGCCGAACTGCAGGAAGTCACTTTTGGTCTGGACGAGGTGGTGGTTGTGGGCTATGGCACGCAAAAAAAGGTGAATTTGTCGGGCGCCGTTGACCAGGTTTCCTCGAAAGTGTTCGATAACCGTTCGTTATCCAATACCACGCAAGCCTTGCAGGGCGTTATCCCTAACCTGAATATTACGTTATCGGACGGTAAACCCAACCGTTCGGCTTCTTTCAATGTGCGTGGTACGACTTCTATCGGGCAGGGCGGAAACGCGCTCGTGTTGATTGACGGTGTCGAAGGCGATCCTTCCTTCCTGAATCCCAACGATATAGAGAGTGTCACGGCATTAAAAGATGCGGCATCGGCGGCTATCTACGGCGCCAGAGGTTCTTTCGGCGTCGTGCTGATCACTACCAAGAATCCCTCGAAAGGAAAAACAACCGTCAGTTACACCGGTAATTTTTCTATCCAGTCGCAAGCGCAGGTCCCGGAATTTGTAACCGACGCCGTGACCTGGTTAGAACATTTCAGGGCGGCATATTATAACCGTCAGGGCACAATTCCCACTTCGATCAACAACGATACGCAATACTATAGCGATGACTGGTTAGACCGGATGAGGGCATGGAAAGCATCGGGCGCAGGCCCTAAAATTGAAATATTGCCCAATGGGAATTACGAATATTATTCCAATACCGACTGGTGGGGTATGTTGTTTAAAGACAACGCATTTGTGCACGATCATAACCTGAACATATCGGGCGGTAACGACAAAGGCGATTTTTACGTTTCAGGTCGTTTCTACAATTTCGACGGTCTTTACAATTACGATCCCGATACCTACCGTTCATACAACCTCAGGGCAAAAGGTTCGCTGATTGCTTACAAGTGGTTGCGCGTCACCAATAACATGGAATTTTCAAGTACATTTTACCACCAGCCTGTGTCGGCGCAGGGGCGCGGACCAAGCATACAGCGATACATCGAAGTAAACGCTTTTCCGAGCCAGCCGATGTTTAACCCCGACGGCACGTATACCCGAAGCGGCGCCGCTACGATGGGAGCATTCATTGACGGTAACAATTACCAGGATAACACAAGGAATCTGTTTAAAAACACGGTAGGCTTTACTACCAACTTCTTTGACAAGACTTTACGTGTCAATGGCGATTATACTTTCCGGTATGATACCCGCGATTATTTCTGGAAACGGGTCAAAACGCCCTATTATCAAAATGCAAATGCAAGCGCGCCATCCTATATGGGCGACATGAACGGTATTATCTACGAATGGATGGGACACACGATGTACACGGCGACGAATCTGTATGCCGAATATGAAAATACTTTTGCACAAAAGCATTATGTGAAAGCCATGGCAGGCTGGAACTACGAAACGTCTACCTATAAGGCAAACAGCATCCAGCGCAATCAACTGCTGCTTGAAAGCGCGGAAAGCATCCAGTTGGCTACCGGCAGCAGCATTACGCCCGGCGCAAGTTTCACACGGTGGAGGACGGCAGGCGTTTTCTTCCGGTTGAATTACAGTTACCGCGACCGCTATTTAGTAGAGATAAACGGACGGTACGACGGTTCGTCGCGCTTTCCTACCGACCAGCAGTGGGGCTTCTTCCCTTCCATTTCGGGCGCCTGGCGATTGTCTGAAGAATCTTTTTGGAATGTTAGCAAGGATATTTTCTCGGATGTGAAGTTTCGCGCTTCTTATGGATCCTTGGGTAACGGTAATATATCGCCCTATCAGTATCTTGAGTTGTTAAGCATAAGTAATTCGGGACGCGTCCTGAACGGTGCGCTGAACAAACGGACGAGCGCGCCCGCCCCCATTCCCGACGGACTTACCTGGGAAAAAGCGACTACTACCGACTTTGGACTTGATTTTGGCATGTTGAAGGGACGCTTGCGTTTCAATGGCGATTACTATGTCCGAAAGACTACCGATATGTATGTGGCAGGGCCTACCTTNCCCGATCTTTTCGGCGCATCAGCCCCTAAAGGCAATTATGCCGACATGACAACGAAGGGTTTTGAAATCACGCTGACCTGGCAGGATAAGTTTACACTGGCAAACAAGCCGTTTAGTTACCAGATACGCGGCTCTCTCCATGATTATGTATCGAAAATCGACAAATATAATAATCCAACCAAAAGATTTACNGATTACTACGAAGGGATGACTATCGGCGAGTTATGGGGGTTCGAGACCGACGGACTGTTTCAGACCGATCCCGCGCCGGGCGAGTATGTCAATACGCTTGTCACGGTTAATGCCGACGCATCGTGGCGCGCGGGCGACCTGAAAATCAAAAACCGCGACAACAGCCCCGACAACATGATCACCCGGGGTGAACAGACAGTCGACAATCCGGGCGATATGACCATCATCGGCAATACCGAACCGCGCTATATGTACAGTTTTAACCTGAGCGCCGACTGGAACGGTATCTTCTTTTCCGCTTTCTTTGAAGGCGTGGGCAAAAGAGACTGGTACCCCGGCGCAGAAACGGCTTTCTGGGGACAGTATAACCGTGGATACAACCAGATGCCGGCATGGCATCTCAATAACTACTGGACGCCCGAAAATCCCAATGCTTACCTGCCGCGTTATGCCCAGTACAACGGAACGCTCGGCTATTCAGGTTATTTACCGAACGACCGGTATCTGCAAAACGTAGCCTATCTGAGGATGAAGAACCTGCAGTTAGGTTATACGCTGCCCGATGCGTGGGCATCGAAAATCAACATGCGCGTAGCACGTATCTACCTGAGCGGCGAAAACCTTGCCAGTTGGTCGCCTCTCTACAAAGTAGCCAAAAATTTCATGGATGTTTCCTCTGCCATGGGTAATACCGACGCCGACGTCGACAGCGGTTACAACCAGGGATCCGGAAACGGCTATCCCATGTTGAAAACCGTTTCGCTTGGTATTTCACTTACTTTTTGATTAATTTAAAAAATATTGAAGTTATGAAAAAATATTTATATTTCATTTTATTAGCGGCAGTCTTCTCATTCTCAGGATGCAACTTAGACGAATTTTCGGTTACATCAATCGACAAGAAAGCCATATTCAGTTCCGAGGAAGGACTTTTAGCCTATTCCATGTCGTTTTACGATATGTTTCCCGGCGCTACCGACCAGTCTATCGTTGAATATACCCTGATGGATTTCGGCGCTACCAGTACGCTAAGCGGTTTTACGCTGCTCAACGGTTATAGCGAGAACAATTCCAGCGGCTGGAGCTGGTCAAACCTGCGTAATGTCAATTACCTGATTGTCAACTGTACCGATCCCGCTGTTCCGGAATCTGTAAGAAATAATTATATCGGTCTTGCACGTTTTTTCCGTGCATGGTTTTATTATGGGATGGTGCGCCGTTTTGGCGATGTACCCTGGGTGGATCATCCGTTGAATCCTGATGAAACGGATATTTTGTACGGCCCTCGCGATTCGCGCGAATTAGTGATGGAAAAGGTATATGAAGACCTGATGTTTGCAGCGCAGCATATTACCCGTACCACCGACGCCACGCAATGTACATTCGTAACTAAATGGGCGGCATACGCCTTTGCTTCGCGGGTGTGCCTATACGAAGGTACTTTCCGGAAATACCATAACCTGAATCTGGCAACTTCGCCTGCCGTCTGGTTGAAAAGAGCGGAAGACGCCGCCTACGAGGTGATGCAAAACTCGGGAAAATCACTACATAGCAACTATCGTGCGCTATTTACCAGTAACGATCCGCCTGCAAGCGAAACCATATTAGCCATAGGCGCCAGCGAGAGTTTGGGCGTACGGCACGGCGCCAACTGGCGTTGGACTTCGCAAACTTTCGCTTCGGCTTTGAATATGATACGACCTTTCCTGTGCACCTATCTGCAAGGCGACGGTACGCCCTACACCAACCGTGAAGGGTGGCAGTATGAGGACTTTTACGAAGAATTTCAAAATCGCGACGGACGGCTGAACGCTACGCTTCGCTATCCCGGATACGTGCGCGATGGCGTTCTCGCCCTGCCTGTGTTCGGAGGTTATGCGCGTCTTGGCTATCAACCGATTAAACTTTGCGTGGACGCCACTTTCGGCGACAGCCAGGACCTGAGCGTCCATGCTTTGCAATTGATGCGTTATGCCGAAGTATTACTCAACTATGCCGAAGCGAAAGCAGAGCAGGGTACGCTCACCGACGCCGACTGGGCAAGAACCGTTGGCGCCCTGCGACAACGCGCAGGTATAACAGGTGGAATAAGCGCCAAACCAACCGTTGTGGATAATTATTTGAAAGATACGTATTATCCTGACATTTCCGACCCGGTCATATTAGAAATCCGTCGCGATCGCGCCATTGAATTGCTGTTCGAAGGATTCCGTTTCGACGATATCCGGCGCTGGAAACGTGGCGAACTTGTAAAAATGAGTTGGACAGGCATGTATATTTCGGGCGTCAACATACCGTTGGACGTCGACCATGACGGCATTCACGACGTGATTTACTATACCGACGACGCAGGGCTGGAAGCAGCCGAAGCGCTGGCCAATAATCCGTCACTGTATAAAGTAGAGGTAAGTACCGATCCGGATGCGCAAATCATTCAGGTGCATCCCGCCGGTAACGGAAAAGGCTATTACCTGGCGTGGCTTACCAACAATGACCATCTGAAAGTATGGGGACCGAAACAATACTACTATCCGATCCCGAGAACGGCCATCAACCTCAATCCCAATCTCGTACAAAATCCGGGATGGGAAAACGGAGCAACCAATGATGGAAAATAAGCGATATGAAGTATATTAGATTGATTTGTCTGTTTGTCCTGATTATCCTGATAGCTACCTTATACTACTTTCATGATACTTCCGGTATAGCTCTTTCGCAGGATACTTCCGGAATAGCTCTTTCACAGGAAAAGTCGGTTCGCCTGAAAGTTTTATGTTACAATTTGCGTTTTGGCGAACTGGCATCCTTAGAAGAACTTGCATCGTTCATCAAGGAACAGAACCCCGACGTAGTCGCATTACAGGAAGTCGATTGCCGTACCTACCGCGAACTTGCTCCGAAACAGAACGGATTGGATTTCGTTACCGAACTGGGGTATCGTACAGGAATGTTAACGGCTTACGGCAAAACCATTCCCTATAAGGGCGGTTACTACGGCGTCGGAATTTTGTCCAAGTATCCTTTGGCTTCTGTGGAACGGATTTATCTTCCGAAAATCATACCCGACAGCGAACAACGCGCTTTGTTGGTGGTTGATGTAGAATACGATGAGAATCAATATTTCACCTTTGCCTGTACCCATTTGGATTTTACGAATACAGAGCAAAATCAGGCGCAGGTAGCAAAATTGAATGAGATATTGCTGGCAAAACCCTATCCGGTGATTTTAGCGGGCGACTTCAACGCCCGACCGGATTCAAAATCAATCAGTGAAGGAATGAACGCCTGGAAGATGGCCTGCAAGATGGAACCGACCTCGCCAGCCGACAATCCCCGAAGCAAAATTGATTATATCTTCTGCCATCCGCAAGACAAATGGGTAAGCGTAGAGGCGACGGTCTATCAGGTACAATTGTCAGATCACCTGCCTATCAGCGCCGTTGTTGAATTGAAAAAATAAAAAAATGACAACTTAAAATAAACTTAACTGTGAAGAAATAATCCGGTAACATAATTTTTTGAGATTACCGGCTGATCAGCCGTATCATGTCTGCGGGTATATCTTTTACTTCGAGCAGCATCAGGGCATCTAAGGCGTCGCAAAAATCGTGATCAACGTTGAACGAAAGCGCCTTGCTGTTTAATTGAAGGTATTTTCGAATTAATACCGGTATGGCATATTCCTGATTTTCAATATCTAAAACGAGTTTGTTGATTAATTCAACGGATTCGATATTTTCAATGAGTGAAAGGTCGAGTGATGTTCGGATTTTCCCAATACCGTTTATCGGTTTTATGAATGAAGACAATTTTGGGTCGCCATGGTGTTTTTCGAGATAGTTAGCGATTATCATCTTTGAATCGTCCGTATATTTTCCGGGTATGGAAACGGCTCCCAACAGGTATTCATATTCGGGATGGGCAATTAAAATGTGCAGGATGCCTTTCCAGAGCAACAGCAACGGCAGCGCTTTCCGCTGATGTTCCTTTACAATAAAGGAACGTCCCATCTCAATCGTTTTATTTAGGTGGACATACATGCCTTTTTGCATCCGGAAGAGCGAATGAACATAAAAACCCTGAACGCCGAACTGTTGCATGATGTGATTGCCAAACCCCATCCGGCAGCCTCCGACAATTGCCTGAGCGTTCAAATCCCAGATGATCAGCTGGTGAAAGTAGGCATCGTAGCGATCATTGTCCGTTTCCCGCCGCGTACCCTCACCGATGGCGCGAAATGTAGTTTCTCTCAGACGGCCGATTTCTATCAATATGTTTGGCGCCGCGCCCGGCACAATGAAATACAGTTCGTAGTTGTCGCTGCGCAGGATGAAACTTTTGTNGCGGATAGATTCTATCTCGCGGCAAAGCAGGTCGACNGGTACAGACCCGATAATATCCGATGCAGGATTCAGTTTTTCTCCTGCAGGCTTCTTCTCCTTTCCCCGCTTTTGCAGATAATCGACGCTTGCCCGCAAGTAATTTCCATACGCTTTCATGTCGGTCAGTTTAGCCGCAGTTTGTGGATTTATCGGCGAACCAATCCGAATATGAATTTTTTTATTTTTCTTGTTCATCAGTTCGTGAGGCAGCATGGCCGTGCGCAGGAGTGGGTTTATCTTTCCTGCTATATGAAATAGGCGACTGTTATTGGCTTCGATCCATACCGGCAAAACAGGGACGTTAGCTTTACGGATAAATTTCAGAATGGTATTGCCCCACTTTTTATCTTCAATTTTGGACAGCGCTTTTTGCCGGGTAGAAACTTCTCCCGCAGGGAAAATAACCAACATTCCTCCGTTTTGCAGATGTTCGAGCGACTGCCGAAGGCCTGTTCGATTCATCGCTTTGTCTTTTGAATTGAAAGGGTCGACTGTGATAAAATATTTTGCCAAAGGTTCGATACGGGTCAGCAGGAAATTACCCATGAACCTGACATCCCCGCGAATACGTGTAAGCACGCGTATCATCATCATGCCGTCCAGAATACCTGTCGGATGATTGGCAATCAGAATGGCTGCGCCCGAAGCGGGGATATTCTTCCGGCTGTTTTTCGAAATGTTAATTCCGATGTTCAAAGCGTTCAGGAAGGCGTCAACCATATCGCCGTTGGCGTCGTACAGTTCGTTGTACATTTTATTGATTTTGTCGATATCCAGTAAGCGCATTATCATTGCGGCAAAAACAGAAGCGAGCCTGTCATTTTTCCCGAACTTCAAGTCTTTGCTTTCAATTAATTCGGGCATGACAGATTGATTTTCGAATTGTCTAATAGAAGATTGTCCAGAAGCAATACATATTGTTCGATTGCTTCGCGGATTTCATGGAGTTCAATATATTCGTCTGCCGAATGTGACCTGACTGAATCGCCCGCGCCCATTTTTACCGTCGGACAGTCAAGGTACGACCGGTCGGACGTTGTCGACGAACCGTAAGGCGTCATTCCCGATCGGATAGCCCGCCGTACAAAAGGATGCCGGTGATCTATACACGAAGCCTTCAGGAGTAAGGAATGTGGTTTCATTTCACATCCGGGGAAAGTTTGTTGAAGCGTTTCAAAGATTTCTTTGTTGCTGTAAAGCTCATTCGTCCGGATATCGACAACAAACCGGCAGCAGTCGGGAATAACGTTATGTTGCGTACCTGCCTCGACCTGCGTCACCGTGCATTTCACTGCTCCTACCAGTTCGGAAGATTTCGGAAACGCGAAACCATTGATGGATCGAATGACCGGAAGCGCCTTAATGATAGCATTGTCGCCATCGTTGCGGGCTGCATGTCCCGCGTGCCCCTTCACCTCGCAGTCAATAACCATCAACCCCTTTTCCGCCGTCGCCGGCTGCATCATGGTTGGCTCGCCAATGATACCGAAATGTACAGGCGGAAGCCGTTTGCACATATATTCCATACCCCCGGCGCCGGAAATCTCCTCCTGACAGGTCGCTAAGTAGATGAAATTGTTCGGTTGGGGACGGCGCTCCAGACAGGCAAAAGCGGCTGCAAGCGCAACAAGGCTGGCGCCGGCGTCGTTACTCCCCAAACCGTATAACCGCTTCCCGACAAGGGTCGGACTGAAAGGGTTGTACGACCATCCATTTACCGGTTTCACCGTATCAATGTGAGAGTTAAGAAGAATAGTCGGCTTAGCCGAATCGAAACCGCTACTGACAGCAATCAGATTCAGTCCGTCGCGAACAGCGTTTATGCCTGTTTTAGAAAGCGCCTGTTTGTAATAGTGAACGGCGTCTTCCTCTTCGCAACTGATCGAAGGAATAGAAATCAGGTCCCGAAGCGTTTCAATAGCCCAATGTTTTAATTCTTCCATATTAATAAATGAGCGCCCAAAAGTAAGAAAGAAATATTTATTTGATGTTACAAACCTGTTACAAATTGATTTGATATGCTATCTTTTACAAAATGTAATATGATTGTTATATTTTCTTAATATCACGATAACATAACAGGTCTATTTTTGCGCCGAAATTATATAAAAAAAGGATGTTTGATGAAAAAAAAACTGTTTTATCTCATGTTGGCATTAACCGGTTCATTAACCGGATGTGATTCGGGCGAGCCGAACGAACAAAACTACACGGTACCTTCGTGGACGCTTTACAAGCGTGCATTACATTCGGGACAAAGCGTAAGGGACGCAAAAACGTTGCTGGGTTCAAGGGATATTCCCTACAATATCTGCGCCGTTATCAACGGCGACCCTTCGACGCAAATGGGCATTGCATGGTTCACCAATGCAGATGTAACCGGAGGCGTTGTGCAACTCGTGGAAGGTGAAGTCCGTAACGCTTCGGCTTTTTCAAAAGCAAGGGAAATTCAGGCGGTTTATGCAGCGATAGATACGGTAAATTACATAAGTACGGGCGAAGGGAACGAAGAANNGGCTNCNGCAAGCGGTTTTNCAAAAGGCGNGAAACGTTCCTATACAGGCAACAAAGCGCTCATTGACAATTTGAAGCCGAATACAACCTATTCGTATCGCGTGGGGAAAAAAGGCGCATGGAGCCGTATCGGTTCTTTTACTACCGCCAAAATCGGCGGGGATACATTTGAATTTATCTATGTTACCGATACGCAAGCCAATACGGATGGTATGTTCGATGTTTCGAAAAGAACGTTAGAGACAGCATATCAGCATGTTCCGGATGCCAAATTCTTGCTGGTAACCGGCGATCTGATAGAATCGGGAGA
>JGI24704J35079_10001512_pt1 | contig 9942 bp, 7 predicted proteins | sample TergutNt197P3_FD_35079 | JGI IMG/M metagenome (IMG submission 35079)
TTATATTATTATGCCTTGTTTAGCCGCGTCAGGCGGCGTAATCAGCAAGGGGACGTTGTTTCTGACCGAACATGAATTGTCCCTGATAGAAGAAGCCCTGAACTTGCTAGGGGCGGAACATCCCGATACCAATGAGGCGGAACTGGTCGGCCAGCGGCTTAATTGCCTAAAGGTCTTTGGAGAGGCCATTTCACTCTACCCGTCCATAAGAGAAAGCCAGATCTTAAGAGGCTATGTTCGGGATGAAAAACAGTTAATTAAATCTCTGGCAGGGCTTGCACCTTCTTCTCATTTGCTCCGCATACCTGCCCGTATACAGGCTGTGCGGAGCTTTTTGGTAACAAAGTTTCACAGTTTTTCTTTGCTCAATAAACTGCTTAGTCCGGATACGCAGCTCTACGAAGATATCAGAAGTATCCTCTTTTCCATTATGTTCACCATTATGGCGGAAGATGTGTATTTTTCCTGTCTTGATGATTCTTCTGTTCCGGAGGAAATAAAATTCCGCCTGGCGGATGAACTTGTTTCCCTGTGGGATTCCGGGGCTGAGCCTGCAATGATTCAGCATTTTCCTTTTTTAAAAGCCCTTTGGACAGTCCGTAATGATTCGCCTCCAAGTTTTGGAACCATGGACGGAACCAGTGAGCTAATCCGCATTTCTATTGATTTACAGGAAGACTGGAAAGATTTTTTGCTGAACCAGATATCCAATGAAGAAACCAAATGGGCATTGGATGAATTCCTTTTTGGCCTTTCTTACGAAGAAATTGTCTCTGTACGCTCCAGATTAAAAAAGTTCAGTATTCCCGCAGCCGATTATGACGAAATCCGATCCTACCTGGGAAGTTCCCCNGCTTATACCGTAATTAACAATTCGGATCCGCGGTATTTACATGATTTTTATATGGACAGAAAGGAGGCCGCTATTATCCGTAAACGGCTGAATAACCCGGGCCCTCAAAAAACGTTGGAAGAAATATACCTTAAGTACCGCATGACTCTTTAGGATGCAATGTACGTCTGGCAGCTGCCGCTGTTCGCGCATCTTTCATTTGGTTTTTGTAATTACGTCCTTTATTCTTCTCTTTAAATCAGTAAAATTAAATGGTTTTATAATATAATCAGCGGCTCCCAATTTTTGCGCTCGTTTTTTATCCTCTTCATCATCTTCTGATGTTAAAAACACTATTGGAATATTTTTTAAAAAATCTATTGCCCTTATCTTTTTAAAGACTTCCCAGCCGTTCATATTCGGCATCATTACATCCAGCATTATTAATTTGGGAGCAGGCTTATTGTTTTGCAGAAATTCCAGAGCTTCGGCTCCCGATTGTGTTTTATGNATTTCATATTCATCTTTTAAAAACAATTCAGCTGTTGTTAGATGAATTTCATCATCATCCACCAAAAGAATCTTTTTCTTTTCGCCTGTAATGTTTGCCATTTATTTATACTCCTAAACTAAAATATCGGTAATAAACACCTGCTTTCTTACATAATTTCACAGAAATCAGTATTTCTGTACTTCGTCAATTACGTATTCCAGTTTGATTCCCGCTTTGGAAAACATGTCTTCCGAATCGGCGGCATCGTGGTAGCGCCGCTGGCAGACAACCCGGACAATTCCGCAGTTGATGATCAGCATGGCGCAGGTTCTGCATGGTGTCATGCGGCAGTAGAGGGTGGCGCCTTCTATGGCGATGCCGCGTTTTGCGGCCTGGCAGAGTGCATTTTGCTCTGCATGAACGGTTCTGACGCAGTGGGTTGTAACATTTCCGTCTTCGTGAACCATTTGCTTAAGCTGGTGTCCCGCCTCATCGCAATGGGGAAGCCCTGCCGGAGAGCCTACGTAACCGGTAACAAGGATTTGGTTGTTTTTGGCTATTACGCAGCCTGACCGGCCCCGGTCGCATGTTGCCCTTTTGGAAATCGCTTCGCAGACTTCCATAAAATATTCGTCCCAACTGGGCCGGCAGCAGGCAATTGGCTCTTCCATATTAATATTGTACCACCATTAAGCTTATTGTACAGTAGAATTATGAATGAATCCTGCGGACGGCTGCTTTCGGTCAACATGAATCCTACATTGCAAAAAACCCTTTGTTTTAACCGGGTAATTTCCGGCGAAGTAAACCGTACCGCCGCTCACAGATTTGATGCAGCCGGAAAGGGTTTAAATGCTGCCAGAGTACTTTCCCAGTTGGGAAAAGAAGTTGTGTATTTAACACAGCTTGGCGGCGTATTTCGTCCTGTCTTTTTGGATCTCTGCAAGCGGGATAATATAAATGTACATTGGGTAGAAAGCGNCAGTGCAATCCGTTTTTGCTATACGATTATTGACGGAGGAGAAGCTCAAACTGTAACAGAACTTGTGGAGGAAGGAGAGCCGGTTGCCGCCGGTACAGAGGGCCGGCTCCTTTCCGCTTATACCGAACTTCTTCNGTCCGTTGGAACGGTGATTATTAGCGGCACGAAAGCCCGCGGTTTCAGCAATACATTGATACCGGAAATGGTTCGTTTGGCCCGGGAACATAGAAAGCGCATTGTTCTGGATATTCGGGGGAACGATCTAAAGCAGAGCCTTCCTTTCAGTCCCGATGTGATTAAGCCAAACCTTTTTGAATTTATAGATACCTTTNCTNCAGAACTGGAACAGTATGCCCGTGAATTGGGCAAAACCCCGCCGGATTATAAAAGCCCCGGTGAACTGTCAGGAGATGAGGAAGGGGTAAAGGAAAATGTTGCTTCTCTTGCTTTGGAGCTGGCTGAAAAATACGGTACAAAGATAGTTCTTTCCCGGGGAAAACGTCCGGTATGGTATACGGATGGCAATACTTTTTCCGAAGCTCCTGTGGAAATTGTAACGTTGATTAATACCACAGGCTGCGGGGATGCTTTTACAGGAGGTCTGGCGGCAGCTGTAAACGAAGGGCTCTCCTTAAAAGAAGCGGTTGAGCTGGGAATACGCTGCGGCAGTCTTAATGCAGGTTTGCTTAAACCCGGAACTATCCGCGAAAACGGCAAAGAATTGCCGGATGATAAGAAAGAACGGTATAAATCTGATAAGAAAACCCTGGTTCCCTGCAAAGAAGAAAGCGTTGATTGGGAGACCACTCAAAATGTTTATATAGAAGGAGAGAACCTCAAAGCGCTGAAGCTGCTAAAAGAAAATTACAGCGCAAAAATAAAGATGATATATATAGACCCGCCCTATAATACCGGAAATAAATTCGTATACAATGATAGTTTGCTTCATCATTCTGCCTGGTATTCCATGATGTATCCCCGTTTAATGCTTGCCCGTGATTTATTGCGCGATGACGGCGCCGTATTTATCAGTATTGACGATAACGAAGCGGNTAATTTAANAAAAATATGCAATGAAGTATTNGGAGAGGCTCATTTTGTCGCCTGTTTAAACTGGAATACAAAAAAAGCCGCTCAGGGTATGGCAACACAAAATATGATCGTATGTAATCATGAGTATGTTCTTGTTTATGCAAAAGACAGCTCTTTATTTAAATTTTTGGGCATTGATCGCGATAAAAACAACGGGTTTTCTAACCCNGACAATGATCCCCGCGGTCTTTGGAAGCGGCAGTATTTACAGCGGATAGGACAAGGACTCCCTAAAAGAGAATTAAAAGATCCGGATACGGGCCGGGTTTTTGTTATTGAAACACCGTATACCCAGGAGAAAATCAATCGCTGGATAGAAGAAAAGCGGATACTGTTTCCGAAAAACAACACGCAATATCCTGTACGAAAAGAATTCCTCCGTGAATATAAAAATAAACAGCAGCTTGTTACTTCTTTGGGCCTGTACGCAACAAAAGCTACAACAGAGAAGCTTTATAGNCTGTTTAACGATAAAAAAGTATTTACCAACCCAAAGCCGGAAACCCTGATTGCTTTTTTGGTGCGTGTNACAACAGCAGGCAGCGATATTGTTCTGGACTTCTTCTCCGGCTCTGCCACGACTGCTCATGCAGTTATGCAGGTTAATGCCGAAGACGGCGGAATGCGGCAATTTATTATGGTTCAAATAAGCGAGGCCTGTGCCCCTGGCAGCGAGGCGGCCAGACTGGGATACAAAACTATCAGCGAAATCGGCAAAGAACGCATACGCCGTGCAGGGAAAAAAATAAAAGAAGACACCGGGCCAGGCGGCCAAACCCCGGATATTGGCTTTAGGGTATATACGATTACTGAGTAACCACTATACTTTTAATTCAGCAGCTGCTTTTTTCTCCCGATTACCTGCATCACAATTACTGCCGCAATAAAACCAAGGCCGATAATATCGCTCGCATGGCCCGGGTTGATAAGCATGAGGCCGCCGGCAATGGCAATGAGCCGCCAGGGAAGGGTAACTTTTTGCAGCATAAAACCTTCCAGCCCTGCGGCAAGGCTCCACATGCCAAGGAGAGAGCTGAAAATAATCTGGATAAACGTAATGGCTGTTGCATCAATAAGGAGCATGGCCGGGTTAAAGATAAACATATAGGGGATGATAAATGCAGTAATGGCAAGGCGGGTTGCCGTAATGCCGCTTTTAATGGGATTGGATTTGGCAATGGCTGCACCGGCATAAGCCGCCAGAGCAACCGGGGGAGTAATATCCGCAACAATTCCAAAGTAGAAAACAAACATATGAGCTGCAAGTATCGGTACTACGAATCCAAGATCTGCCGATGTGCGTAAAATCATTGGGGCGGCAATGGTCGCCATGATCACATAGTTTGCAGTTGTCGGAACGCCCATGCCCAGAATAAGACAGGTAAGCATGGTAAAAAAGAGCGCAAGGATAAGGCTTGTTCCGGTAGCAACAAAAATTGGCAAATTAACCATGTTAATCAGCTTGCCGATAAGCAACTGGCCGATCCCGGTTAGAGAAACAATGCCTACTATGATGCCGGCGACTGCACAGGCTATGGCAACGCCAATGGTGTTACGGGAACCGCCGATAAAAGCATCTGCCAGCCTTGCCGGGGTAAAACGGGTTTCTTTACTTAAAAAACTTACAACAAAAGTCGAAGCTATGGCAAAACATGCAGCGTAGGCCGGGGTAAAGCCNAAGTTCATCAACACTATCAGCATNACAATCGGCAGAAAAAGATATCCTTTTGTTATAATAAGTTTCCCCAAATGGGGGATTTCTTCTTTGGACAGCCCTCTTAAACCAAGCTTCTTTGCTTCAAAGTGAACCATAAGAAAAATGCCGGTAAAGTACAGTACAGCCGGAAAAATGGCCGCCACAACAATTGTTGTGTATGCATAACCTGTTAATTCCGCCATAAGAAAGGCTGCAGCTCCCATAATGGGCGGCATAATTTGTCCGCCGGTCGATGCGGAAGCTTCAACCGCAGCAGCGAACTCACCCCTGTATCCGGTTCTCTTCATGGTCGGGATGGTAACGCTGCCGGACCCAACGGTGTTGGCTACCGAACTGCCCGAGATCATTCCAAAAAGAGCGCTGGCAATTACCGCAACTTTGGCAGGTCCTCCGGCGGTAAAACCTGCAACGGAATTTGCAAGGTCTATAAAGAAATTGGCAATTCCCGATTTTTCAAGGAAAGAAGCTAAAAAGATAAAAAGGACAATAAAGGTTGAGCAAACCCCGATGGGCGTACCGATGATTCCGTCTGTAGTATAGAAAAGCTGATGTACCACCCGCCGGATGGAAAATCCCGATGCCAGGGCGTANGTGATGAACCCTGTTGCTACCACCAGAATGGGAAGACCTACGACACGCCGGCAAAGCTCGGCCAGGATGATGATACCCATAATGCCCATATAAACATCCAGCGGCCGCAATCTGGCAGCCCGTTGAATGATAGCGTCAAAGTTTACCACATAGTAAAAAAATGCAATTGCTCCAAGTATACCCAGGACAAAATCGTACCAGGGAATATAATTTTTCCGTTTAGTCATCCCCTTGCGGACAGGGTAAAGCATATAACCGGTAAAAATCAGCATTCCCAAAAAGATACTGCGCCTTACCTGTTCAGGCAGATTGCCGATAAGCGTTACCCAAAAAACATAAGCGGCAAACAGAAGGAGCAATCCTTTAACAAGAATATCGGGAACTCCGGTAAACCGGCGTACATTGGACTCACGGTCAAATTGAGCAAGAAGATCTTCTGTTTCCTGTTCTGTTAAAACATGCTCTTGGTTTTCTCGCTCGCTCATTATTTCCTTCCTCCGTGATAACGTACCGTAATATGTGCATTTTTTCCGCAAAGGTTTTGCAGACTTACTGTTTCACCATTAATAAATAACACATGATCCGAAACGGTTCCCACTATATAATTCAACTCGCCGAAAGAAGAATCAAAACCTGTAATAAGCAGAGCATCTCCGTCCCTGCTTAAAACCTGACCTTCTTCCGGATCGCTCAGCATTCCAGCGCCAAATGAAGAAAAACGCACTGCCGCGGGCTGTATCATTTTGCCTTCGATTTTATAGATTTCCCTTACGGGACTTTGATGAACAGAGTGGATGAATTCTACTGCAAATTCATCCGTGTCCTTTATGGGCCACTTTCCGTAAAGCTTGCCGGAATTGGTGTCCATAATTTCCAAAAATTGATTTTTGTTCCGCGAATAAATGGTATAAAACGCCGTCCCGGAAATTACCAGGACGGCCAATACCAGATTCATTGCAATTCCGTACCACCATCGGGGTTTCATATAACATGAACGCCGTGGTTCTTACATTGCGCCGATTTCTTTAAAGTATTTTACAGCTCCGGGATGGAAAGGAACAGAAATCCCTTCTACTGCATAGGAGGTGGAAATTTCCTTGCCCTTAACGTGGGCGGCTTCAATTTCTGCCTTGCTTTCAAAGAAAGCCTTGGTCAGCTTGTATACAACATCCTCCGGAAGATCGGAACTTACAATAAAGGTTGCTTTTACTGCTACAGTTTTTACTGCGGCGTTTTGGCCCCGGTAGCTTCCGCCGGGAATGGGGAACTGAGTGTAGAAAGGATAATTCCGGATCAGCTGTGCGGCATATGTATCATCAACTTCAAGAATAACAATGTCTTTCCCTGTGGCCAAATCTATAATGGCGGGAGTGGGGGCGCCTGCAACGCAGAAAAATGCGTCGATCTTGTTGTCCCTAAGGGCATCCGCCGAAGCNCCGAAACCGAGGTTTTGTTTACCGATATCGTCAAAAGTAATGCCNTAGGCTTCCAGAATCTGCCGGGCGTTAAATTCGGTTCCGCTTCCTGCNTCCCCAACGGAAACATTCTTGCCCTTAAGGTCTGCAATGGTATTAATCCCCGCAGCAGGGTTTGCCACAACCTGGCATACTTCGGCATAAATTGCCGCCATGCTGGCAAANGTGGTAATTTTTTCTCCGCTAAAAAGGTCTACCCCGCGCCATGCATAATCCATAACATCGTTTTGAACTATGGCTATCTCAACATCGCCTGCGTCAATAAGCTGAATATTCGCTTTTGAAGCGCCTGTTGACTGGACAGCTATGGTAATACCGGTTTTTTCNGTCANTATCTGACTGGCCGCCGAGCCAAAAGCGTAATAGGTTCCGGTATTTCCGCCGGTTGCCAGGTTGATTTTCGTAACCTGATCCCCTGCAGCGCCGCNGCNTTTATTGCATCCTGCAAAAACACAAAATATGAGCGCAAGGAGCAATATGCCCTTTAAAACTCTTCGATTTTCCATTGATTCCTCCATAATAAAAGTGTTACCTGATAAATTGTTAATTATTATACGATTTTATCGAAAACCATTGCAAGAGTCATTCCGCCAGCATTTCGGCATAATAACGGCTTTCCATGGTTTNTTTNCCNATGCCCGCTTTTTCCAGCACCGCAAAGAGCCTGTCCCTGGCCAGAGCTATGGTTTTTTCGCTGTCATCATCAGTTATAATTTCCAGTTCCAAAAACCATCCCAGGTTTTTAACCCGCCCCTGCCGTGCGGAGCTGTTCTTTTTAAAGCTTTTCTTTACCGAACCGCTTACCTCGCAGAGTTCAATGGTAATNCCGTCGTAATGCCAGGACCATCCCTGTTTATGCTTGACTGTTTGTTTTTCCAGGCCCAGCAGTACAAGCAATGCTTCAAATTCCTTTCCGTCCGTTACTTCAAGTTCATGTTCATCNTTTACTTCAAGTTCACCCCGTTTTTGCTTGTTTTTCCAGGTAACCAGAGTCCGGGGGCGGTTTTCTTTTGTCTCCTGCCTGACACGAGGGCCGGAAAAGTAATGCAGGACGGCGGGGGCAAACCAGTATGTGTCGTCTTTGGAAAAAGCCGTTCCTTCGCCGGCAAGCCCGTCGAGTGTTTTTTTACATTCGTCACTGTTGCCAACATGGGCTTTAAGTTCTATTTCTGCGGTTTTTGCCATGCTTCCACATGAGTATACCAGCTAAAGGCTGAACGCATCTATCTTTCCCGGCACTATGCCAGATCACTGTATGCCAGGCTCAGCGGTAAATTAGAGTTTGTAACCCTACTCGTACTTCTCTTCACTTTCTGCGGCCATTCCGCCTTCAAGCGCATCGGCTGCCAGACCGGCGGTATAGCCGCCGGATGGTATTGTTTTGCCGGCCAGCGCAGTTTTGTTTCGGGAACCTACAGTAAATGTGCGGTGTTTCCGTTCTGTAACGGCAAGTCCTGCGGCGGCCCGGACAGCGCGGGCGGCAGCCAGGCCGCAGCCGCAAACCCGGGCTATGTCTTCCGCTTCGGCGGCGGAGATTGATTCGATATTCTTAAAATGATTCAAAAGTACCGCCGCCCTTTTGGGGCCTATCCCTTCAACAGATTCGAGCGTTAACAATTTCAAATCTTTCGAACGGAGTTTTTGATTGAGTGAAGTGGCAAAGCGGTGAGTTTCGTCACGTACAAACTGAAGCAGTTTGAGGGCTTCGGAATTACGGGCCAAAACCAGGGGCTCTTTGGCATTGGGGAACCAGATTTCTTCTTCCCGCTTGGCAAGTCCGGCAACATCACAATCCAATCCCAGCTCATCCAAAACACCCTTGGCGGCATTTACCTGCCCTATGCCTCCGTCAATCAAAATCAGGTCGGGCAGTTCACGGTTTGCCGGAGGGGAACCCCGGCTCGTTTGGACTACTGCTGTAGTTCCGGCCTCGGCGGAATGTTCCCTGACAAGCCGGCTGTAACGGCGTTCCACCGCTTCCCGCATGGCGGCAAAATCATCCACAACCCCGATTACACTGCGGAGTTTAAAACGGCGGTAATTTTTTTTGTCGGGCATGCCGCCGGCAAAACTGACAAGTGAGGCTACAGGATGTTTTCCGTCCAGTTGGGCGATGTCGAATCCTTCGATGCGTTCGGGCCGGTTTTTCAGGTTCATACATTTTTTCAGTTCGTCCAGTGCAGGCCCTGCACCGCGTTCCCTGAGCCGCCGCCTGAGTTCTTCTTCGGCGTTTTGCCTTGTCATGGCCATTACCGCTTTGTGGTGCTTATCGTCCGGAACGAGGATCTGCGGATCCAGACTGAATTGTTCANGGAACCATTTGCCCAGCGAAACAATGTCAAAAGCCTGCTCTGTACTTTCTGTTACCTGATGATTGGCGGTTGTTTGGTTTCCAAAACTTTGCAGGTAGATCTGTCCCGGAGGCAGCCGTTCGCCGTTGTAGTAACCGGCAATAAAGGTAATCAGCGATTCGCTTTCGCCGGAAGCGCTTCTGGTACGGTACAGTTCGCGTCCGGTAAGCTTGCCTTCACGCATGGAAAACACCGAGTATACAGCCAGCATACCTTCTATGGCCCAGGCTATATAATCCCGGCCGTTCGGGTCAAAATCCACCACGACACTGGTACCATTCAAACCTTCAATAATCTTAATCGCATTGCGAAGCTGAGCTGCACGCTCAAAACGAAGGGATGCGGCTTCTTCCCGCATTTCGCTGGATAGCTCCGAGATAAGAGCCGTTGTGTCCCCGGAGAGCAGCTT
>JGI24704J35079_10001518_pt1 | contig 9926 bp, 9 predicted proteins | sample TergutNt197P3_FD_35079 | JGI IMG/M metagenome (IMG submission 35079)
CCCAATTCACCTATGTTCCGGGCATTTTTTGCATATTCTGTTCCCTGTCCTTTCGGAATGCGTCCGTCCTTTTCGTAATCCAAAGCGTCCTGTTCGGCTTTNNTGATTGTTTCCANTAAAGCTGCAGCCTCGTCTTTGCCGGAAATCTCCGTAATAAACCCGTTCTCTACCTGGCAGCAAATAGGATTGTTAATAACAATGTCTTTATTAAACAGACTGATTGATCCGTCAAAAACAATGGTGCCGCAGGCGGTATTGTTTTCCGGGCTGATAAAGCTTTCTCCGGCAGGCAGGTTTCCGCCTTTGCCGGGTAAAGAAAAATCTCCGTCATCGGATTTTGCTGTCCGGCCCCGGAGACCTACGGTAATATCCGTGCCGCCCGGACCGGTAACACGAACACGCTCCGCCGCACTGAGTATTTGAGATACCGCATTACAACTCCTGCCCAAAGATTCATAATCAATGGGTACGGTTCTGTTAAAAGATTCCAGTGAGGTGCCGGGAGACCAGAATGAACGGCAGCTTTGTTCACCGTAAAGAAGAAAATGAAAAATATGATCATATTCTTCTTTATCGAATTTATACGGGTCAGCAATGCCGCGTTTATCTTTACCAAGTCTTTCCTTGCTTATGGAAATAACAACCTGCGGTCTGGATTCGAAGGCAGCAATTACAGCCTCTTCAGCAAAATCAAACTGGGTTTTTACCGGCTGAATAATCAATACCGGAAAAGATGAACAATCCAAAGCAGCATCGTATAACGCACGTGCAATTATTTCCGTATCACCGCCGGGATTTGTGATGATGAGGATCCGTTCTTCGGGAGCGCATTTTAACACAGCAGAAGCGGCAATGCGGGCCGCTTCTTTTAAGGAATGATCAGTCATTGTTTTGAACTCCATTACGTTTTGGCAATACAGTTAAGTATACTCCTCCGATTACCAATGCTGCCCCTGCCAATTGCAGGACGGCAAGTCTGTCGCCAAGAACAAAAAAACCGGCAATTACCGTTACTACAGGGATCAGGTTTATGAATACCGCTGTAACCGACATCCCCAATACTTCCAGGGCATGAGCATACAGCCAGTATCCAAGGGCAGAACAGCACAATCCAAGAAAGAGTACATGACAGAAAACATACGGCGCCGGTTTAACCCAGGCGGCTCGTTCCATAAAAGCGAATGGAAGAAAGCCGATAAATCCAAAAAGGTTTTGCCAAAATACAACATAGATACGCGATCGTTTCCGTTCGAACAGCGGACGGGTAAGCAGGCCGTAAATAACCCAGCAGAGGGCAGCTCCTCCCATGTAAAGATAGCCTTTAATACTCCCCGAAAGAGAAAGCGAAACACCGGCTACAAGTACAACCCCGGCCATAGAAACAACAGCTCCCAGCCAATGCCGCCAGCCAAGCTGCGTACGTTTACTGTTTGCGGCTATTTTGGAAAACAACCAATCGGCAATCACTGTCAGCACCGGAATGGCTGCAACAATAATAGAAGCTTCTGACGCTGTAACCAAAGCCACGCCGTTGTTTTCTCCNAAAAAATAAAATGTTATTCCCATAAGACCGGAACAGATAAGCAAAGGCAGATCTTTTTTATTCGGAAGACTTACCTCTCCGGTTTTTTTCAGCGAAACACGGTACATGGTAAAAAGCAGTACAAGAGCCATTGCAAAGCGAGTGGCCCCTAANGTCATCGGAGGAAAAACCNNAACNGCAACTTTAATTGAAATAAAAGAAAAACCCCAAATAAAAACACAAATAATGATGGCAAGGACTGCGGCTTTGCGCTGTCCTTTTGCAAGATGTGGATCAAACATACCTTATAGTAACAGAAAAGTATTTTCTGGTATAGTTTAGATATAAGGAGATATGCATGGACAATACAACAAAATCATTCTATGAACTGCGGAATCCCAAACTGGGCACAGAACTGATCAAAGCATTGAAAGAAAGGCGTTTTGAAGCAGCATATTGTAACGACATTCAACAGGCAGTGGAAAAAGTCTTTAGTTTTATTCCAAATGATCATGTTATTTCCTGGGGCGGATCGATGACAGCNAAAGCCATGAACCTGTATGACGAAGCGGAAAAACGCGGTTACAAAGTGATCAACCGGGATGCAGCAAAAACTCCGGAAGAAAAAACTGATCTAATGCGTAAAGGCCTGCTCTGTGACACNTACCTGATGGGAACCAATGCATTAAGCCAGGATGGCCAACTGGTTAATATTGATGCTTATGGGAATCGTGTGGCGGCTCTTTGTTACGGCCCTAAACAGGTTATTATTGTTACAAGCATCGCCAAGGTTNCCAAAACACTGGANGATGCAATAGTACGCGCCCGCAATGTTGCCGCTCCCCTGAATACCCAACGTTTTCCCGATAACAAAACCCCATGCATTGTTTTCGGCTACTGTAAAGATTGTAAATTGTACGATTCAATTTGTGCNCAAATTGTGATCACCAGACTTTGCAGACCTGCAGGCCGAATTAAAGTGATCATCATAGGACAGGATTTGGGGTTTTAGCGCTTGTGCAAGGTTCTCGCGTTTACAGCACCAATTCCCAATAGCCCACATCAATCCACTTATCCTGTTTAAACCCAATCTCGTTAAACTGGGCTATTTTTGTAAAGCCGAACTTTTCATGAAGTGCAATACTTCTTTCGTTGGGAAGGGCAATTCCTGCCACCAGTGCATGAATATTTTTTTTGCGTGCAGCCTCTATAAGATGGTTGTACAGTTCCGTACCTATGCCTTTTCCCTCATGCCCCTCTTTGATGTACACGGTTATTTCTGCGGAAAACCTGTAAGCGCTTCGTTCTTTCCATTTGCTTACATAAGCAAAGCCGGTAATATATACTCCGTCATCAAAAACAAACCAGGGGTAACTTGCCGTGATTGTCTTGATTCGTCCTTCCATTTCATTTATAGAAACAGGTACTTCTTCAAAAGTGATTGCTGTTTCACGTACATAGTGATTGTAGATTGAACAAATTGCCGAAGCATCTTCCTTTTTTACCGATCGTACCATGATTCCATTATACCGGAAAACATAGTACACTAACAGCATGGAAATGAAACAAATGAGAAGAAAAGACAGGGAAACAAACCGGGAAGAAGCTCTGATGATTTTAGATCGAGCGTCCTGGGGCGTACTGTCGATAACAGACAACGAAGGAACTCCGTACTGTATCCCGCTTTCTCTGGTACGTGAAGCAGATTGGCTTTATTTTCACTGCGCTATGGAAGGACACAAGCTTGAGATTCTCCGCGCCAGACCTAAAGTCTGCATTGCCTTTGTCGGAAATGTTGAATTCCCCGAAGATCACTTTACCGTAGTTTATGAATCTGCCATTGTGTTTGGTGTTGCCGAAGAAGTAACAAGCGATGAAGAAAAACTGCATGGACTGCGAATACTCAGCGAACGTTTTATACCCGGGAACATGCATGCATTCGAAAACGAGGCAGCACAATTGCTTTCCCGGACGGCTGTTTGGAAAATTCACATAGATGAAATTACCGGAAAGCAGAGGAAACAACCATGAGGGCCTTCAGCCTGCGGCTTGCGTCCCTCGAGCGCAAAGAAATTATTATAGTTCGCTGCCAGGGGGCAGCGTGTGCATGACTATCCACGGAACAGGCTGCGGTTTATTGGATTGTATTTACGCTAATGAGGATTTTTCCGGCGTCGCTTATCAAAAAGCAATGTCAAAGAAAAGCGGAGACGGCGGACTAACTCCGGGACAATTGGTTTTTTCGGATGCCCTGGAAAAATTTATGGACAAAAGTTATGACGAAGTTCTTGCTTCCCTAAACGGAAACAAAGCTCCCGACACCCGGAATCTCGGCGGTCCTTCAGCGGTATCCCTGGCTCATGCAGCTCAAGTCCTTGCCGGAAAAACTGCCGGTGACGAATCCTTTGCCGTGCGCTATTTCGGTGTTAGAGGAAATGATTCCACCGGAGATATATTGGAAAAAAAATTCTCCGCTCTGCCTTTTACACAAACTCACCTTTTACGCAAGAATTGCCCTACTTCCCGTGTAGATGTACTGTCCGATCCTGACTACGACAATGGCAGCGGAGAGCGGACTTTTGTTTACCGGAAAGGGGCGCAGGATCAATTTTTTCCCGAAGATTTAACAGACGATTTTTTTAATGCTGAACTGATCGCCTTTGGCGGAACAGGTCTTACTCCGTTTCTTCATGATAACCTGACTGAACTGCTTAAGAGAGCTCGGAAAAAAGGCGCACTTACCGAAGTAAACCTTGTTTTCGACTTCCGCAGCGAAACAGAAAACCCCGGCCAAAAATGGAAGCTGGGAACAAAAGACGATGCCTACCCTTATATTGATTTACTTATTGCCGATCAGGAAGAAGCATTAAAAACATCGGGAAAGGCTTCCGTTGAAGAAGCCGCCGCATGGTTTATAAACCAGGGCTGCGGCACCGCAATAATTACCCGCGGCAGACAACCCCTTGTGATCTGTGCAGGAGACGCCGTATCAACCGGATCAGATGCAGCAAGTTCCGTACGGTTTAAGAAAACAGAGCTGCTCTACCTGCCGGTCTGCGAGGAAGTGAATAAAGAGATCGCAGCCAATCCTGAAAGACGGGGAGACACAACCGGCTGCGGAGACAACTTTACCGGACAGGTGATTGCAGAACTCGCTGCAGCCATAGCCTCCGGTAAACAAAACAATCTTGATATCAGAGAAATCTGCATCCCCGCAGTTGCAGCCGGCGGCTTTGCCTGCTTTATTGTAGGCGGCGCCTACTACGAAAAAGAGCCTGGCGAAAAACGGCAATTATTGGAACCGTATATCAACGCATACAGAGAACAACTGGAAAATACCGGGTGATGTTTCCCGGTATTAAAGCGGTTTAACTTATAATTTGCCCGACTGTAAATCCTTTTCTGCAAGAGCAGCCATGCTGCCCGCTTTCGACCAAAGTTTTTCCGCTTTTTGTACCCATGCATCAAAACCCGCAATGTTTTCCGGAAAAGCCATGTAATGCTTGTAAATTTTTTCCCCGCTGCCGGCCGCAGAAAGGAGATTGCCCAAAGCAGCAAATGAAATACCTCCGGTTAAAACACCTTTCAGCAATTTGGGAATCATGCTGCCGCCTTTCCCCTTTTCATCATCATCTTCATAAATAATGCTGTGCTGATATTCATAGTCGTTTTCTTTTTCTGTACAGGAAACAGCTCCGCTTAACATGGCAAGGTTTTTTGCAAATTCTGCGCCTTGTTCTTTTATATAGCGGACATTGACTGCCCATACATTTTCCCGGAGCGGATATGCACCGTTCTGCATTGCTTTTCCGAATTCCTGCGAAGCAATAGAACAAAGCAGCCAGCCATAGGGAACACCTTCACCCGACCAGGGGTTACTGATACAGGCGGCGCTGCCCAAAGCTACAAAACCATCAGCAACAAAACTGTACGGAGGGCGGCGGTAGGGAGTACTGCCCTGTTCGATATGGTCAAGGGTATATTCGGGAAGGAAACCAAGTGCAGCAAACCGCCGGAAACATCGTTCTGCATATTCAAAAGAAAGATTCGCACCAATACCCATTATAGCTCCGCCTGCGCCATGCTGAGGGGCAAGCCATGTCTTGTAATGAGTCCAGGTATTGTTCAATTCTACCTTGTCCTTTTCCGGATTTTTCAGGTTTACATAATGCAGAACAACGTAGAATTGATCCCTGGGTCCTGTAATAAAGTTCTCGACGCCATAGTTATTGGGCAAACCGGTTCGGAGTACAGCCGGAATTCCCGATGCATCTGCACAGAGCCGGGCAGAAACAGAAATTTCTTTCGATTCCTTTTGAAATACTGCCCCGGCAAGTTTTCCGTCATTGTTGAAAAGCGGCCTGTTAAAAGCAGTATCGCAAAATATTTCAGCTCCCTGTTCCTTTGCCCAATCAGCAAGCCGCTTAATGATCTGCTGCCGGCGCAGTACCAGAATATCGCTGTGTACTTTCTTTGGCCAGTTGTTCAAAGCTGACCGGAGATAACTTAAGGTAAAACGCGCCACATACTCGGGATCGCCGCTCTGCGGTTCGTGCAGACCGAACCGTTTAAAATGTTCCCGTCCCAGATGGATAATATCGTATTGTGCACCAAGGCTTTCCTCCGGCGTTTTGTCGCAAACCAGCACTTTATAGCCTTGTTTTGCCATAAGTCCGGCAAAATACAATCCTGCCGTACAACCGCCAATTACCAAAACATCAGTCGTGATTTCCATAGAATCCCCCTGGTAATTAGTTTACAATTATTCAGCGATTTTTCCATGCCTGCATTATTCAACCTTAAACAGCGAAACTCCCTGCACCAAAAGGTCGATGTTTTGCTTGTTCAACGCGCATATCTCGTTTACTCTGGTTACCGCCGCGTTGATCTGCTCCGCTCCGATTGCCATTTCGTTCATCCCGCCGGAGATCTCTTCGGTAGTCATCTCAAGATTCTTGCTTTCCTGAATAATTTCTCTGGAACCCTCCAGCATTTCAGTTGAGCCGCCTTTTACCTGCCGGGTTATATCGTTGAGGTTGCTGATAGCTTCCAGAATTTGTTTGCTGCCCTGGTTCTGCTCTTCCATGGCATCGCGGATATTTGCCTCCTGAACCGATACGGTTTTTACACTTGAGTCAATCGCTTCAAATCTGGCGAGTACAGCACCGGCGGATTCGGAGATCTCGTCGATAGATGCTTTTATTTTTTTGAGTATGGTGCTGATGGTTTCCGATTGCATACTGGAACTTTCTGCCAGTTTGCAGATTTCCCCGGCTACTACCGCAAAGCCTTTGCCTGCTTCTCCGGCGTGAGCCGCTTCAATGGCAGCGTTCACCGAAAGCAGGTTGGTCTGGGCTGCGATGTTTTTCATTACCCTGTTGATTTCCAAAAGCCCCTGCGAGTCCTTTGCGATTTCCAGAATATCTTCCGCCACTTTTTGCAGATCCATGCGGCCCACTTCCGAAGCGGCAGACAATTCATTAACGCTTTTGCCGTTCTTAACCAGCGTTTGGGTTACGGAATTAATATTGGCAAGCATTTCTTCAACTGCCGAGGATGATTGGGATACACTTGAAGTCTGATGTTCAATATACTGATCAAGCTTGTCAATATTCGTTGAGATTTGTCCCATTGTGGCGTTGGTTTGACCTACGGATGCGCTTTGATTTGTTACACGGCCTTTGATGTTCCGTATATTGGCGGTAATTTCGTTAATCGCCGAGGCTGTTTCGGTCATATTAACGGTAAGTTCGTTACCGGTGTTAAACAGCTCTACCGTCTGCTCCTTAATCGTAACAACGAGGTTTCGAATTTTTGCAAGAGTCCGGTTAAAGTAACGGGACAGTTCGGTGATCTCATCATTGCCCTTTTCCGGAATGGTTTGGGTCAGGTCTCCTTCGCCTTCTGAAATATCCCTGAGGGTATTTGTAACGGTAACAATGGGCTTTGTAATAACCCTGAGGGCGATAAAAACGATTACCGCCGCTGCCGCCAGAGCAATCAGTGCCAGTACGATGGTATATTTAGCCATAGCCTTTACATCGGCCAGGATGTACGATTCTGCGCTTGCGATCATGATTGTCCAGCCGTTGTCGGAATTGCCAATGTTAAAGGGTATCATAGCTATTTCCAGCGTGACCCCAAGGCGCGGCACATGCTGATTAGTGGTAAATTCCTTCCTTTCAAGTACCGCCTGATGCGCCTCTTCAATGGCATTGCCGTATTCAATATCGGCATCAATAAGCAGCTTCCCTATACGCTCCGGCCGTTCGCCTGCCAATACAACCCCGTTGCCCGCATAAATAACCATTGCGGAAATTTCTTCATGCTCTTGCATTGTCTGTTCCACCAAAGGCTGCATTGCTTTAATAACCAAAAGACAGCCAACCCCTCCTACCGTTTCATTGGTACGGGGATTAATAATGGGGACCATCATTCTGATCAATTGAGTGTTCTTTCCGTTTATATCTTTGGTAAAAGGATGTTCCACCCGATCTTTTTTTGAATTGGGTCCGTTAATGTATGCCATTGAGTCTTCAATGTCGGCGGCAGTACAGCTAAAAATATCACCGCTTTCCCGGGTATAGGCTGTGGCATACTGCCCGTCTGGACCAGATCCTGTCCGGTCTGTATAATGAGCGTCCATGCCATCCAGGGCATTGGGATTCCAGACAGTATACAGGTCGATCATGTTTGGCTCTGATGCTAAAACACCTTTCAGCATGGCATCAAAACGGTGCCGGCGTGCTTCCGGCTCAATATCCTCATATTCCCTCATCACATTCGCCAGGGTACGCAGCACCCGAATATAGCCGTCTTCCCGGCCTTTCCAGTATTCGGCATGCTGTTCGGCCAGGTACTTGATACCCCGCTTGCTCAGGTCAACACTTATGACGGACGCCTTCCGCAGCAGCAGTACCGAGATTCCCGCAACCATGAGCGCCATAATGACGATTACCAAAATGCTCAACTTTGTTTTTATTTTCATATTTACTCCTCACTATTAAAAATAGTTATGGAGAATTCACGAATACTACCTATGTAAGAAAAAGATTTATCACAAAATACACCTTAAATGACAAACGGCCACCGTTTAGAGGCAAACGTTCACCGTTTTTAGGCGCTTATTTACCGTTTTTGAGTCAAAATGACCCATTTTACCCGGCAAATTCGGCGTTAAACCCACTGTATTGGCGATTAGCATATCAACTTGTAGAGCGATTAATCGGTCTTTGCATAACAAGCGGCAAAATCTGCGCGCTATTATGTACTTAAAGCATGGGAGAGTTGTTGCGTGCACAGCTTTATTGTGCATACAATGTCAATATGGATGTTATACGATATTAATTGCGTATGTATGGAGTTAGGCGACAGTTGCGCAAAACTTGTGTAAGTTTTTATATTAAGTACTTGACAAGTAAATTAATTTATTGAAAAATATATACAGAAGGAGATTTTTATGGACTATNAAAGTGAAGCTATGGATCTGATTGGACAAGGCAATTATGACGGAGCTATCGCTGCCGCTACCAGAGCTATTTCGGATGATCCTAAGACAACTGTTGGTTATGGTATTCGTGCTATGGCATATAGTAAAAAAAATGATTATGACAGTGCTATCGCTGACAATACCAAGCAAATTACTCTAACAACTGGTGAAAATCGAGCAGGATGTTATTACAGTCGTGGAGGTAATTACCTTGGAAAAGGAGATGATGACAAAGCAATAGCCGACTATAAGATGGCAGCTGATCTTGGACTAAGTCGTGCTTTAAAAAAACTTGAAGATATGGGAGTCAAATACAATCCCAAAGGTGACTCTTCAATAGGATAATACATAAAAAAAATGTAACCTGTGACATAATTGCAGATAAAGGAGAATACAATGTCTTTTTGCCCATTTATGAGCAATGCAAAAGAAAAAGTAGAATGTGTTTCTGATTGTGAACTTTTTATTCCGCAAGAATTTGGCTTAGACCTTTGGGGAAAAAGAAAATCTGGCTGTGTTCAACGAATGAGTTTATTGGAACAGGAAGCAATTCGACAAAAAATTGATCCAATGGTTTTTGCATATAAAGGTGATAATTCAGCATTAAAAGTAAGAGCTGAAACATAACAGGCCATTTGTAATAGAATATTATGCTCCTGTTTTAATTATTAAAATAATGGAATAAAAATGCGCAATCGTCGCCTAACGTTAAGCGAAAATTAAAGCACAGATTACTTGACAATTGAAGCATTTTCATATATAAAAAATTATGGAGGTAAATAAATGATAACACTAAACGAATTATTAAAGTAACCGTCAAAACAACACACCTCTCGCTAAAGTAGAAAACAGGGTAAATTGTACGATTTTACGAATTAACAATATTCCAGGGCAGGAGTTTTTCCCAGTCTTCAG
>JGI24704J35079_10001521_pt1 | contig 9916 bp, 1 predicted proteins | sample TergutNt197P3_FD_35079 | JGI IMG/M metagenome (IMG submission 35079)
CCGCCGTTTCGCCCGCCATGTTTACCCATGCGGAGCCGTCGTAGTGCTGCCACTGGTAGCTGAGTGGAGGTGTAGAAATCGTAACGGACGCCGTCAGGGTCGTCGTCGTACCTATCACAGTAAGCGATCCGGTACGGTTTACCGAAACAGACGAGGGAGCAGTGCATATCACAGGGTCATACACGCAGCGGATCCCCACGGCGCCGGTTGTACCCATAGTGTGCATTGCCGTAGTGTGGCCGTTCCACTTGTCGTCAGACACGCGAAGATACCACGCATTGTTGGTACTTTGGCTCGAACTTGTCCAATAGTAACCCGTAACGCCCATACTCCCCAACTGACCACTCCCATTCCGGTTGCCCTGGGCAGGGAAGAAGAGTGATGCATTGGTATTCGGATTATAGAACAGGCGACCAACGTGCGCAATGTCGGGAGTGGTGGCTGAGACCGACGAAAGCGTCCGATGGGTCGGCGTGGCGTTCACTGAGTAACCGTCCACAATCTCCCGACGGTCAAAAAATCCGTCTGCATAGTATCCCCATACCGAATTGCTGAGGTTGGAGGGGAGCGCCGGACTGAACCCGTCCTGTCCGTTCGGCATATTTAACCACAACGACTGACGCAACTCCGAAACAGCACTCGCACCGGCAGATGCCGCATTGGTGGGTCCGTCTGCAGGGCGGCGATAATCCACAGGACACGTCTCGTGGATAGCGCTCAGGTTCGTCGGCGACGTCCAAAAACTTCCCGGATTCTGTGAATTCCACGGGGGCGTAACCGAAGGACCCGGAACATGATTGATATCCCCTACCCACGCATACCGAATGGTCGCACCCGGATTCGCCCACTCAAAAAAGCCACCAGCCTGTGAAGGATATTCGGTGGAAATCCCCTCATACATGCCGCCAACTGAAGGCGCCCCGTTAATTGTAAGCTGTGCATAGTGTACCGAAGAACTCCATCCGCCCGAGGTCGTAAGGTTGAACGCCGAGAACTTCTGCGCCTCCGGACGGCTGCCGTCGTCGGACGCATCAGGTAGTCGGGCGCATCACCCTGGCGAATAAAGATACGCTGCGACATCGTGTGATTGCCAAATACAAGCAGTATCACACCGTAGCGGTGATCTGTCGCAGTAGCAAGGTTATTGGTAAGTCCTATACGGAAGTAGATATATTCATCATCGGGCTGATAATCCGGATCGGTAGTCGGACGCAGCGTACCCGTAACCATGGTTGCGCTGCCGCCCACATCGTAGGCGCCGCCCTCGAAACCACCGTCGTTACCGCTAATATTGGGACCGACCGGCTTCCACACATTGTTATCAGGAGAAGTATTCCTGTCTAACCGTATCCAGCTGTCGCCCTCGATCACGACCGCCGTCCATGCACCGTCCGCAACGGACGGATCAACAGGACTCGTGTATTTTGACGGATCGGGACGGGCAACACGAATCAGGCGTTCGCCTTTCTGGTTCCATCTCCAGAAAGCTCCACTATAGAGATTCAAGCCCAAAGGCGGCGGAAGCTCCGCTCCCGTACCCGTAATGGACACCGCGCTACTGGTCGCATTCCCGCAACCATTGGTAGCCGTTACCCTGTATTGGGTAACCCCCAACGTCATGGCAGGAGCATCATGGACAGCGCCGGATTCTCCCGTTACCGGCAGCCACGATGTGCCGCCATCCAACGAAAACTCCCATGCATATTCCACATCGGTGGCGCCGCCGGGCGTTACATTCGCCGTTAACTTAACCGTCTGACCCACCGTAACACTGCCGGGTGACGACGGCGTGATAGAAACACCCGTTACCGAAACACAGGAGTAACGAATACAACGAATACTGTGTCCATGGGCACGGACGGTGCCAAATAGATCGACGCTGGTTGCAGATGCACGCAAAATCCATCCGGTCGTTGCAGAATTAGCGCTGCTTGTCCAGTAGTGGGCAGTAGTGCCCGTCATGGCTCCGGTACTGTTTATGCGATAGCCCGTTGCCGGAAAGAACAGGCTGGCGTTAGTGTTAGGGTTGTAGAATAATTGCCCGTAATAAGCAATATTCGGGTTAGCCGGATCAGAAAGATTGGTAGCATTATATGAAACAGAACTGCCGTTAACTCCCGAAGGACTGCTTACAATTTGCCTGCGGTCAAAGAAACCGTCGGCATAATAACCAAAAGCAGAATTGTCGCGATTATTTGAGGGAGGACCATTTCCTCCCTGCGGATTCAGCCACAACGACTGTCGCATCTCGGAATCAGCCACAGCACCGCTTACCGCCGACCCGGTCGCCCCATCCGTTGGACGACGGAAACCGGGAGGACATGTTTCGTTATTAGCCGCCAGCGGTGATGGTCCCGTCCAATAACCACTGTTTACAACCGAAGTATTCCATACGGAGACAGTAGGGTTATAGGCATCCCACGCAAAACGGGCAAAACTGTTAGAAACTGCCCATTGAAAAAGAGCGCCGGCTTGAGAAGGATAGTCGGTAAATACGCCGGGATTCACAGATGGTGTGGTTCCGGGTATATCGACCGCAGCATTCAGTGTTCCCGCAGTGAGGTTATAGGGCGAGAATTTTTGAGCGTCGGGGCGTGGTTCCGGACTGCCCCAGGGACCTCCAACTCCGTTGTCTTCCGGTCGCATCAGATAGTCGGCTTCTTCGCCCTGACGTATCCAAATGTGCTGTACGGCAGTGTTGTCTTTATATGTAAGTGCCACTAAGCCGTAACGGTGTGTGCCGGCGGCAATGGCGTTCTGTAATCCTATACGGAAATAAATTTCGGGGGTCGAGGCGCTCAACGTTCCCGTTACTGAGGTTGTACCGCTTTTAAGGTAATGGGTGGTTTCAAAAGCAGCATCGTTACCGCTCATAGCAGGCGAACCGATATTGTCGAGCGAGGGATTGGTGTCGAGCATAATCCAGTCGGCGCCAACTACTACGGTAGCCCTCCATGCACCGTCGGCAATGTCTGTCGACGAGCGCGAAATGCGTATAAGGCGTTCGCCCTTTTGGTCGTGTTTCCAAAAGGCGCCTACATACATGGTCATATTTGTAGGTACAGGTGTGTTATTTTCGGGTAACTGCCTCACAGTTACTGTTTTTCGTAAATTACCGGCGGTAACAACAAAGGTTGTTTCGCGTACTGCGCCGGTGGTGTTGGCAGTAACAGCCAAAGTTACAGGGTTAGAGGTGCCTGAGGGGTTGGCAGCGAAGGTTTCCGTCAGCGATGGCGTAAGCCAGCCTGCCGAGTTTTCAACTATCTTCCAGCCGCCTGCATAGTCGGTAAATATGCGGATTATATCTTCGCTTGCAATTGCAGGCAAAACAAACAGAGAACGATCGACCGTTAACTGGTAAACACCGTTGTAGGTGGTTTCAAACATGCCGTCTTCGGGGGTTGCCTCAAGTTCTACTATAAGACCGGCGGGTGGATTGTCGTAGGCTTCTTTTTCGGTAGCATAGCCCGAACTGCTAATATCAATAATATTAAGATTGTAGGAGTAGTTGCGCAAAATGTTCATCATCTTAATCTTGTCGCTGTCGTCAAGGTCTTTTGCCCTGAAATCGAGTTTAAACCAGCGGTCGGTATAGACTGCTCCTTTTACCGTTACGTTGGCTTTAACAAGCAAAAACAGGTTGGACGCCGCAGGCGATTCGGCGGTAAATATCTCGTCAACACACTCATTGCTGCCAATATCGGCGCCGCTATATACAATGGCGTCTGCCATGGCAGTTACCAGAGTGGCGGTACGTGTAACCGCTGTCGAGAAAAGCGGAGTAGAAACGCCGGTGCCCCAAGCCGCAGGATCCCACCATGCGGGAAGCGCTGCAACATTAAAGTTACGGTTATAGTTATATAATTTTATCTCGCTTAAAGTAAGGCTGTTGCCACTCGGAGGACTTGAACTGACACGTAAATTGATTCGGGCAACATCGCGTGCAAGCGGTATGGGGTCTTTGGCATACTTGTCTTTGTCGGTAAGTGGAAAGTTAAAATCTTCGCGTTTCGACGACATAACAAAAGGACGGTAACTGCCGCTTGAAGGATTGGCGTTGTATTTGCCGCCAACTGACATTTGGTAGTTCAACGCTTCTTCAACCTGTGCTATGGTCAAGTCTTCCATATCGCCGCCGCCAACTATGGTTCCGGCTGTAAGGTTGTATTTGGCATCGATAAACGATGCGGCATTTGCCGTAACAAGTGCCTTGTAGTTACCTCCGGGAATAACGGCGGAAAATTTCTTCAACTTAACATTACCGCCAACGTTATCCTCTATGTCGGGATTTTCAACGCGCACAAAATTCACATATTTAAGTGTTGTGGCATCGAAAAGCAGTATGGTTATCTCGTCAACACGATTATCCTCGGGGCTGCCGTTGGGTATGGCACGCGCAGCTGGATCGGTCGGTACGGAGATACTTACCACAAAGGTAACGCGATTATCGTTTTTATCGACATGCGATCTGTCATTTTTGATGTCCTTAAGGCAGGAACTCATTATCAGCGCAAGCGCCAATACTGTCATAAATTTTGAAATTAATCTATTCATAATGTTAAGTTATTTCTTTTAATTCTCAATTCTTCATTATCAATTTTCCCGTCATTGCGAGGAGTGGAACGACGAAGCAATCTGTTTCTCTTTTTCTGGATTGCTTCGCTGCGCTCGCAATGACGAACCGTTTATCAATTCTCAATTTTCAATTATCAATTCTTCTCTTAATTCCTAATTCTTAATTATTAATGGTTTCCCGTCATTGCGAGGGCGTCAGCCCGAAGCAATCTGTTTCTCTTTCTCTGGATTGCTTTGCCCCTGCGGGTCTCGCAATGACGAACCGTTTATCAATTCAATTTTCAATTCTCAATTCTCAATTCTCTCTCTTAATTCTTAATTCTTAATTATTAATTGTTAATTATTTAGTTCTTAACTCTTAGTTCTTAACTTTCTTCTCCTACCCTTCAGTTAAATCCGCAACGCAGCGGATGGCCATAGCGGTTGCATTGGTACCGGCGANGNCAGCTTGGGGAATCCTAAAATAGGAAGTCGGGTTAATGGGGCTTTTTACAAGCANCAAGGTCCACGCAAAGTTGNTGTTCATTTGCTGCGAAGTTGTCATGTAATATCCGGCCTCAGTATTAATCATTGCGCCGNCGGGTGATGCTGAAGCGCGCTGACCGGTAAGAGGGAAGAAGAGGCTCGCATTATTGTTAGGATTAAAGAAGAGTATGCCCATGTAAGCAATCTCATGGTTGTGTGTAGAAACGGCTGTTTTTTGCGTAAACGCCGGATTCCCGCTCACAGGCCGTCTTCTGTCGAAAAATCCGTCGGCATAATAACCCCCTATGAAATTAACTCCTGCATCAGTGTTAAAAATATTCAGGGTAGTACCCGTCGGCGGATTCAGGAACAGCGACTGGCGGAATTCCGATCCTGCAACGTTGCCCGTGCTGAATGCGCCTGTTGGACCGTCGTTGGGACGGTGGTAACCCACAGGGCAGGTCTCCATGGTAGCGACATTCCAGAAGGAGGTGCTGCCACTGCTATTGTAATTACTTACTGCAGCGGGATTGTAGGCATTGAAAGCGCGGGTGGACTTACCCCACTGGAAGAGATACCCCGTTTGAGTGGGATAATCGGTAAACCTGCCGTTCTTTACGCCAATCAAACCTGTGCTGGCATTGGTCATGGCATCGTAATCCATTACCGAGTTGTGGTTCGGATCTGTCAGGTTGTAGGGCGAGTACTTCCTTGCATCGGGGCGTGGAACCACCGGTCCCCATGATTCTCCTCCCCCTCCGTTGTCGTTGGGTCTCATCAGATAGTCGTCGGTTTCGCCCTGGCGCACGTAGATAATACTCTCCGTCGGGTCGCCGTTGGCTGCGCGCCATTCAAGTTTTATTCTTCCGTAGCGCGGGGCTGATCCTGCGGCTTGTGTGCCGGTGAGTCCCACGCGGAACAGAATATCGCCCATGCCTGAAACCGAGGAGGCTGTGTTGGTAACAGTGTATGATTCGGGATTACCCACGTTGCCGTTATCGTACATATCGGTCAGTCTGGCTTTGATACCGGCTCCGCCGTCATCAATGCGAATCCAGCCGCCTCCGTCTATAATAGTGGCAGTCCATACGCTGCTGTGTCCGCCGTAGATAAGGCGTTCGCCCCTTTCACTGTTGCGGTGGAAGGTTCCTACCCACGGGAAGTTAGCCCACAATGACGCTAACTGCGTAACTTCTACCGTTCTGGTCAGTCCGCCTGCCGTTACGGTTATGGTGGCTGTACGTGAGTAGGGCAAGAGGTTCGGTTCACAGATAACATTAAACCAGTCTCCGTCTGTTCCCGATGTGCGGCTGAGAGACGCCCATGACTGGTCGCTCGAAGCCGTCCATTGCGGCTGGTTGGTGGTAACGCCTATCGATTGTGGCGTTCCGTTATATTCAAACGTAAGGGTGTTTTTATTAACCTCAAGCGTTGGCGCAGGAGTATCATCCACAACACAGCGCATAGACAAGCCAATATACGTTGCTTGATATGCATAGGGAGCAGCAGGATTTACGGCTGAGGTTCCATTGTCTGTGTGAAAAGCCCATGCATTGCTGCCTGAAACGCCAATGTCGGTAAACGTACTTGACCAAAAGGTTGAATGCGTGCCGGTGAAGGCTAAACCGCCGCTTGTAGCAGAGCGCATTCCCGCAGCGGGGAAGAAGAGCGATGCATTGTTACCTGCATTGTAGTACAGCCTGCCTATATAGGCAACGTCGTCGGTATTCATGGCAACTGCCGAACGAGCTGTCTCCCCATTATAGTTGACAGCAGCAACAATTTCTCTGCGGTCGAAATATCCGTCGGCGTAGTAGCCCCATAAGGAATTACCCAATACTCTTGTGTTGCCTGATGTCGGCGCCGTGTAGAGCGACTGGCGAATCTCCGAATTAATAACATTATTGTTGGGCGGTGTAGCCGACTCGGGATAAATGGGCACGCCTATATTCGTTGAGCCGTCGGTCGGACGGCGGTAACCGTCGGGACAGGTCTCGTATGTAAGATTAAGAGGATTGGTTCCGCTTGTCCAGAAATTAGCCATCGGTTGCGGAGGCACACTGTAACTCCAACTGGCAATCGTAGTACCTTGTGGCGTCCATGCATAACGGGCGTAGGTGCCGGGGCTTGCCCACTGCCAGAATGCTCCTCCCTGAGTTGGATACTGGGTGAATATTCCCGGATTTGGTTCTGCGCCGTTAATGCCCGTCTGAGCATTCAGCGTTGCCGCCGTAAGGTTATATGGCGAGAATTTTGCTGCAGCCGGTCGATCGGAAGATGTATAACCTCCTGAGGTGATAGGATCCGCCTGACGCATCAGATAGTCGGGATCCTCGCCCTGACGGACATAGAGGAAACTCTCTCCGGAAGCGCTGACGTCAACCCAGTTAATTCTGATTCTTCCGTAGCGCGGAGGTGTTCCCGCAGCCCGTGTGGCGTCTATTCCCACGCGGAGCAGAATATCGCCCGTGCCTGTAACAGGACTTGTGCCTGAAACTGCGGGAGCGGTTTCGGGATCGCCCACATTGCCGTTGGCGAATATATCTAATAATCTGGCTTCGAAACCGGCGCCTTCGCCGGCATCTATGCGTATCCAGTCGGCTCCGTCAACGATTGTAGCCGTCCATGCGCCGCGATTGCGTCCGTAAATAAGGCGTTCGCCCTTTTCACTGTTGCGGTGGAACGTGCCTACCCATGGATTGGAGGACCATAAAGACATGTTGCCTTCCTGCGTAACTGTTACCGTTCTGGTCAGTCCGCTTGTTCCGGTTGCCGTTACGGTTATGGTGGCTGTACGTGCGACTATTGCGAGGTTCTCGGTGCAGGTAACGGTAAACGACTGTCCGTCTGTTCCCGTTGCCGGGCTTACAGACGCCCATGTTTGGTCGCTCGAAGCCGTCCAGCCGGGCTGGTTGGTGGTAACGGTTACCGCCTGTGGCGCTCCGTCGTGTTCAAACTCAAGGGTGTTTTTATCAACCGCAAGCGTTGGCGCCATAACCGGCGCTTCGCCAACCACGCAACGTACAGGCGCACCTGTATTACCTACTGATGCCCACATGCTCACGTTACTCGGTATTAAACTTAAATGGCGAAACGCCCACCCTGCAAATGAGGAGGGAGCGTCGGCACCGGCAGTGCTAAACGAACTTGACCAGTAATATAATATACTGCCCGTACTGCTTAGCGCTCCGGAACTTGTTTCCAAACGTATGCCTGCAGTTGGGAAGAATAGGCTGGCGTTAGTTGTCGGGTTGTAGAACAATCCTCCTATGTAGGCAACATCCGGATTTCCAACGGCAACAGCAGTTCTTGCCTGACCTGTAGCGCTGGCTTCAATCGTCCGGCGGTCGAAAAATCCATCGGCATAATAGCCGTGTGTAAAATTATCACGACTGGTGTTTAGGTCAGCCGGCGGATTCAGCCACAGCGACTGACGGTATTCGGAACCTGCAACAGGAGCATTATCATTGGGAACAAGACTGTTTGTAGATCCATTGTTTGGACGGCGATAGCCCGGAGGGCAGGTCTCGTTGGTAAGGTAGAGGTTACTGGCATCGTTCCAAAAACCACCTGATCCTACCGGATTCGGGTTGGTATTATCCCAACTCGGCGAAAGCGCGGTTGTTGTATATGGATTCCATGCAAAACGCCTGCGATCGTTACCACCTGCTCCGAAATTTGCAAGTTGGAAATATGCTCCTGCCTGCGTAGGATACTGGGTGAATCCGCCGCCCTGATAGTTAAGTTGTACTCCGGCGGCGCTCCACGACGTTCCTGCCGGAAGTGTCAGGTTATATGGCGAGAACTTCATCGCATCGGGGCGGTTGGGTGTTCCCCAAGGACCTCCCGCTCCGCTGTCCTGCGGACGCATCAAATAATCGGGATCTTCTCCCTGCCTTATCCATATACGCTGTGTTAGAGAGTGTCCTTTGTAACTAAGCATTACCAATCCGTAACGCGGAGTACCCGGAGTCGGGTTTTCGGTTCTTAATCCTATACGGAAGAAAATATCTTCGGTTTCGCTTAACTCTCCCGAAACAGATATAAGCGAACTGTTAACTTTGTGTGCGGTTTCAAAACCCGGAGTGTTTCCGCTCATACTTGGTCCCGAAGCAGTCCATACATTGTCGCTCGAGGGTTTTTTGTCGAGAACAATCCAGTCGGTTCCTATAAGTACCAATGCAGTCCATTCGCCGTCTGCTGCCGTCGAAGATTCGGGGCGGTATATGCGAATAAGCCTTTCGCCCATTTGAGTGTCTTTCCAGAATGCGCCCACATAAGGGGTAATTCCGGTAGGCGGAGTATCGTCGGGGGTGCTTGCAGCAGGAAACTGTATTACTGTTATTGTTTTACTCAAATTACCTGCCACCACTTCGAAAGTTGCTTTGCGTGCCTGAGTGCCTGTATTTGGCGTAACGGTAATTGCAACCGGAGTAGTTGCATCAGCCGGTCCTGTAAGCGGGGTAAGGGTAAGCCAACTGTAGGCATTGTCTTTTTCTATTGTCCATCCATCGGGATAATCGGGTAAGTTTTTAAAATCGGTGTAAATGTTCAGTGTTTGGCTGTTGCCGCTGCCTCCTTCGGCAGCGAACGCAAACTCCGACTTATCTACTATAAGGTTATACTGACCGGGTATTGGTGCATCAATGGGCTGTTCGTTCCAGCACATTATACGCACTGTTATGTCGGAAGTGCCACGGTATGCATCGTCGGGATTACCGGCTCCGGGTCCGTCAACGCTCTGTATTTCCACATCGTAAAGGTGGTTGCGCAGTATGTCGCTCGANGCATTAGACGACATGTCGCCTTCTATTTTCAAATTTATGCGGTAATATGTGGTGGTGCTTGAGCCGTTGTATTTACCTCCTACTATTAT
>JGI24704J35079_10001527_pt1 | contig 9907 bp, 6 predicted proteins | sample TergutNt197P3_FD_35079 | JGI IMG/M metagenome (IMG submission 35079)
TACAGATTCCCTTCTTTATCGACTGCCGAGCCAAATTCGCCCATCTCTACAAAATAACGGAGATTGGACAATTTACCGTCATCGCCCACATCCATCTTGACGGTACGGCCATCCCATTCATCGACAGCATAAAACGGCTGTCCGGGAATGGCTTCCAATACGGACGAAGAACGTCCCAAATCATAACATTCGGGGATGATGGTCACCCCATCGGGCGCAACAAAACATTCGGCAGGCGGTGTGACCGAAATTTTATCGAAATCTTTTGAATCCCGCCAGCGATGAGCCGGATAAATCGCTTTTTGTACATGGACGATTGAACCCATCGGGCGTTTGGGCAATTTTCGGATGGTTTCTTCGGGATTATCAGGGTCAATGGCATAAACCCACACCGCCCATCCGGAATTTCCCCAGGCGCTAAACGTAGTGCCGCCGGCATCGGGTAAAACGGGAACGGCTTCCTGCACTCCGTTGACCATATAACCGGGCTGTGGATTGTATTTGAAGATAACTAACAAGTTATCCTTTGTATCGCATGCTAACGAAAGCGGTTCCCAGGGAAAATCGGCAATCAGTTCCACACATTGCGTTTCGGCCGACCATCGGTAAATTCGGCGCATTCGCTGTTCCGAGAAATAGACATTGCCTTTTGAGTCGCTGCATATTCCTTCGGCAAATTCAAAACCGCGGGCTATGCGATCGGGAGCGCCGACGATACAACGCAAAGGCTCTTCACGGGTTTCCTTTCCGGTGATATACAATCGGGTAATCTCCCATGGAAATACCGAAGNGTCTGTATTGACATCGTANAAAGTCAGNGTATATTGGTAACGGTTTTGGGTAAAGTTATGTATATTNAGAAANTCAATATCTNTGCAATTCCATGTTCGAATAGCGTGCGGATAAGGNGTGACCACCCGTATGACCCTGAACAGATACAAATTGGCAAACAGCATATCAGTGCAATTAATCAATTCGATTGGCGAGCAAAAGGGACCTTCGCGNGTTTCCTGTTCCTGCTGGAATGCATATATTTTCCAGTTGGATACATTTTTAAAGGTTGCTTCGTTGCGCACATGATGTTCGATGGACATGGCATAAATGCGCCCTTCCGTTGAGGTATTGTTCACATATATCCCGCTTGCACTGTATGTATTGGCAGTCCAGATGTCTTTGAAAGTCCCGCCGCCACCGTTGGTTATCCAAAGGCTCCAGTATTGGTTGTCCCACGCTAAATCAAGACCTTGTGCGGTAACCGGATTGGTTGGCGAACTGATGGTGCGCGGCGTTGCGGGGCGGGGCGTTCCGGGCCCGCGGCTCATCGTGCCATGTCCGCCTATAAATTTTACGTCGTTCATATAGGATTGTGCACCTGCCATCCATTTGCAGCCTACTGCCCGATAGTTGTATGCCCCTGTGTTCAGCCCGATTCCATTGACGTAATTGGTTCCTCCCCGGGGCGTTTCGAGCAAAGGTTTGGGAGGTCCGAAACCGCTGAACGCAGGTGTGCTCTCGTTCAATATCAGTTGCGTTGAAATGGGATTCAAACCTATCAGATTCGTATTTTCTTTCAATACTAACGATTCCGAGATGATATACCATCCCTGCGGAACATAGATATTGGCATGATTGGCGATGGCATTCAGAAACGCTTGCGTATCGTCTGTTTCGCCATCACCCTTAGCGCCTACATCCTTCACACTCACCCATGTGTTCATCGGCGGTAAATCGGGAATATCCTTTTGCATAAAACTGTCGGGAAAAGATGCTGCCGGAACGATATCTACAACGGTTTTCATTTGAGGAAGCGCCTGCAAATCATCCTGATGCAAACCATGCGTGTAGTTTTTTACCTGATAGATTTTTTCTTTGGAAGTCTCATAAGCGGCACGATTGCGATAAAAAATCAGGTTAGGCGTGTTGCGGCAATAGATATTACGCAGACTGATTTGATTTTGCGCATTGTGTTCGTTTGTGAAAGAGATGGCGGCCGACTTGACGTTATCGAACAGACAATCTTCCATATACAGTTTTTCGAAGTAAGCGGAATCGACCTCTACCACCACAGGGACATTTTTTGCCTGTAACCGCACAATGGTAAGCCCCACCTGTTGCGTTCGGATGGCTGCTTTTCGCTGTCCTTCGAAGTAAGTGTCCACCATCATCATTTGCCAGCTGGGCGATGTTTTGGTCGTATATATCCCGAATTCGCCACCAAAAAAGCGAACATCTTCCATTTCGTTGCCCACATCAAACAGACCTGCTTTGCCTTTTCCGATTTGTAGATCGACATGTGAGATAAAGCTATGTTGCGCAAAATGTGTCCGCAACGCCACAGCATGAGGGTTGCCGTCTTCAATCACTAAGTTGATATTCGACAGGGCGCTGTAAAATGTGCCGGCGCCTGCATCCGAAACACGGCCGTCATCGCCCGTTATCCGGCTCGTAAACCAAAACATATAATTGGCTTTTCCTCTGTCTTCCGGGATTTCCTGTTGGTATCCGGGCGAATTTTTCGCAAGGATAATCACAGGTCGTTTAGCGCCATAGCCAATCAAACGAATCGCCTGCGGGATATAAATCGTTTTACTGATGCGATACGTTCCTTCGGGAATAAAAACGATGCCAAAGTTTTTCTCCGTTTTTAGCTGATTGATAGCTTGTTGCAAAGCATCCGACACATCCGCATTTTTCCCGTTCACTCCATAGTTTTCAGGATTGAAATAGACAGCTTCAGGGTCATCAGGCCTTTGTTTGAAAAACGACTCGCCTGCATCTGCCGCTTTCATCAATGAAGTCAGCAGGAACAATAAGATGAGACAATAATTATATCTGTTCATTTTTTAATAAATATTTCCATACGGGAATGACTTTTATGACTACTCCATTTACCTGCACTGTTGATTCTTCATCAAAAGTAATAATTTCGAGTCTGTCTAAATGATAAACTTTTGAGAGTTTCAATAAAGCGGTTATTTCTCTTTGACGGGTTGCTTCGTTGGCCATACTGTACGATACCTGTATGGCCATACATTCATTTGGAATAAAAAAATCGACTTCAACATTTCTGTTGTAGTAATATAAATTTTTTCCATATCTCTTTTTCAGATCAATAGCAACAAGGTTCTCTAATAATTTGGTCTCGGAATCAAACAAAAAATTGTTTAATAAGCCATTGTCGAAAAAATATCGTTTTTTAAAGGTTTCCTTATCACCCATTTTATCCGAAAAATTGGAAATGCCAAACACCAGATAAGCATCTGTCAGAAACCGGAGATAGTCGATCAATGTGTTACGGGAAACAGTTGATCCGGTAGAATCTACTATGTTTTTTATTCGTGACAGTGATGATGGTTGCATCACGGATTCTGCCAGTTTTTTTACAAGCATGCGGATAGCATTTTCGTTGCGGATATCATTCCGGAGAATGATGTCTCCTAAAAGGATTTTTTGATATAAAGGGTTAAGCNAACTGCGTTTATCGTTTATTACAAACGATTCGGCAAAGCCGCCCCAGTAAAAATAGCCTTGAAACAGTTTGATTACTTGTGTTCGTAAATCATTGTATTCCCAATTCTTATCTAAAACAACCTTGTGATATGCTAAATATTCCTTGAATGAAAAAGGAAATATTTCGCGGGCGATAAATCTTGCTCCAAGTGTAGTATAAATCTCTTTACTAAGCATTTTCGCATTGCTTCCGGTAATAAATACGCGGTATTTTGCATCGGCTAAGCGACGGGCAAACTTTTCCCAGCCAATAATATTTTGTATTTCATCCAAAAAAATCAGTGGGGTGGAATCAAACATCTCCTTGTAAGCATCCAGCAATAATCCCAATGCTTCCGCTTTCACAGGCCCGATTCTTTCGTCTTCAAAATTGATATATAAGATATCTGTAATGGATGCCTGCCCGGCTTGAATCATTTCCAAAATATGCTGATACATCATGTACGATTTACCGGCGCGACGTAATCCTACAAACACATAGTTTGCTGCCGGTTCTAAAACAATCGGGCGTTTTATTAACTCAATTTTAAGAATTTCAGCCTGTTTTTCAGCAATAATCCTTTTTAATATATCCTTTTCCATCTTGTAAAAACATGAATAATTGCCTACAAATGTATATTATTTATCAGTATATTGATTAATTATTTTAAATTATTTATTATTATACTGAATAATTTACTGAATTTTGGAGAATTTAATCCACAAGAGTCGTGAAAATCTTGATCGCNATCTCTGCGCAAGCCTCTGCATCTGCNAGGGCATGGTGATGGTTGTGCAAGTCGTATCCACAATGTGCCGCTACGGTATGCAATTGATGATTGGGCAAAGATTTTCCAAACACGCGGCGCGCAGCTTTGCATGTGCAATGAAACTCATAATCGGGATAATCCATTTGATACGTTCGAAACACAGCCCGCAAACATCCTTTGTCGAACGAACTGTTATGCGCTACCAACGGCAAATCTTCGATTTTCGGCGCAATTTCCGCCCATACATACGGAAAAACCTTTGCATGGGCCGTATCGGCAAGCGTCAATCCATGTACCTGTGTATTCCAATACGCATACCACTCAGGCTCAGGCCGAATCAACCGATATATCCTGTTCGTAATATTTCCATCGCGAACAATCACTACCCCCACGCTGCAAACACTCGAAGGATTATGATTGGCCGTTTCAAAATCTATGGCAGCAAAATCCAACATTCTATCTTGTGCGAACTATAGAATACAGGAAAAATAAATAAGTTACTAATGCCGCAATTACCATTACTGCGCCTGCCTGTGCACCCAAACCATCGGAAGCTATACCCATCAGTAACGGAAATATGCCTCCGCCGGCAACACCCATAATCATCAGACCGGAAATCTCATTATCGCGTGAAGGCATTGATTGCAAGGCTTTTGTAAAAATTATCGGGAAAATATTGGAATTTCCGAAACCAAACAAACCGATGCTGACATATAAAAAGACANTATCGGTAAAAACGAACAATCCCGCAACCGAAAGCGCCATACATATCACGCTGAAAATAAAAAACTTGTGAAGGGCGAAGCGGGCTAAAATAAATGTGCCGAGCAAACAGCCGACCACACGAAACAAAAAATAAATACTTGTCGCAAACCCGGCATCGGCTAAGACCATGCCTGTACGTTCCATCAGTATCTTAGGCGCTGTCGTGTTGACACCTACATCAATGCCCACATGCGCCATAATGCCAAGGAAAAACAACAAAATCAACTTGTTATTCAACAAACGAAAACAGTCGGTAAACGACGATTTGGTTTCGTAGGGCTTCTCCTTGATTGCTACTGCACTAAGCCAAAGAAATGCAAGCAAAGTCATGGCTGCATACGCAGGAAACAACAACCGCCAGTTGCCGAATTTCAATGCCGCCCAACCGGCAATCACAGGCGCCGAGAACGAGGCGATGGCTTTGACAAATTGCCCGAATGTCAGTGTACTGGCCATTTTGTCTTCTGATACTACATTGGATATCAATGGGTTTAGCGAAACCTGCATCAATGTATTCCCAATTCCCAAAAGCGAAAAAGAAATCAGCATCGTCACGAAATTATAGCCAATAAAAGGGACAATCAAAGCCAATGCCGAAACGAGCAAGCTCAATAATACCGTCTTTTTTCGACCTATCTTGTTCATTAACAATCCGGTAGGAACAGAAAGTACAAAGAACCAAAAGAATAACATCGAAGTGAAAAGATTCGCCAAAGTATCGGTTAACCCGAAATCTTCTTTTACATAATTGGAGGCTATACCTACCAAATCAACAGCTCCCATCGCAAAAAAAGCCAGCATCAAGGGAACCAGTTGCAATAATAAAGTTTTAATTTTCATCACATTAATTNTTTACTATTTACTATTTTAGTCCCCCTTTGAAAGGGGGGATGAGGATGTATTCATTTACNTTCAATAGGGCGTAAACATTACGCCCCTACAAACCTTTTTTTCCAATTNTTATCCCCCATTAGAGGGGGCAGGGGGAGGTCTTCAATTACCACTATCNACTAAATGTATTATCTTTCTATCTTCAGCAACTCCAACACTCTTGGCAAAATATCCGTATTCTCGTATACTCCCGAAAATCTTTCAGCGCCGGGTCCGTATGCGTAAACAGGCACCGGTACGCCCGTATGTCCTGTGCTTGAAAAATGGGTTGTCAAATTGCCTGATTGTAGATTTCCGCGGGTGATGGTCATTCCACCTGTTTCATGGTCGGCCGTAACGATTACCAAGGTATGTCCATCGCGTTTGGCAAAATCAAAAGCAATTTTTGCAGCGCGGTCAAAATCAAGCATTTCCCCTACGGTTTCTTCCTGATTATTATCGTGTGCCGCCCAGTCGATCTGCGAACCTTCCACCATCAGGAAAAATCCTTTTTTGTTTTGATTCAAAATATTGATTGCAGTAGTGACGCCATCCAAAAGCATTTCACCGCGGGCAGGATACCGTTCGGGCGATACTTCAGCCAGCAAGCCAAGCAGTTTGCCTTGCTTAACATTTTTTACCTCATCTAAGTTGTAAGCCACGCTAAAACCTTTGGCTTTCATCTCATTGGAAAGATTTTTTCCATCGGTGCGATCTTCAAAGAATTTACGTCCTCCACCGACGGCTACATCTATTTTCGACTGCGCAAAGGCCAAAGCAATGTTTTCATTTTCATCTCTGCCATCGACATGTGCTATAAAAGCGGCAGGCGTGGCATGGGTCAGTTCGCATGTTACCACTACACCGGTCGACAAATCGTTGTCGGCTGCATATTCGAGCATTGATTTCACCTTCGTACCATCCGGGAGTTGCCCCAAAACACCATTATTGGTTTTTACACCACAAGCAATGGCAGTGCCGGAAGCAGCCGAGTCGGTACTGTAATTNTTGGCGGCAGTTGTTTTGGTAAGCCCCACAAACTGAGCTTGTTCATAAATCGAAAGACTGCCTTTGTTAACCGTATATGCAGCATAAGGATGATAAAGTCCCATGCCGTCGCCGATCATCAGGATGACGTTTCGCACTTCGGGCTGTTTATCAGCCTCATGGGTACAACCGGCAAAAAGAAATCCTAACACAGGCAAAAACAGGAAAAGTCTGATTTTTTTCATTTTTTATTTATTTACTATTAATTTGACGCAAAAGTAACAATTATTTCATTTCGCACGCTTGAATTTCTTGAAATTTCATGTAATTTTGTCGTCCGATTGAAAAGTTAGAAAAAAGATATGTTTGAGAATTTAAGCGACAGACTTGAACGCTCTTTAAAGTTATTGAAGGGCGAAGGAAGGATTACCGAGTTGAATGTTGCCGAGACGCTGAAAGATGTCCGCCGGGCGTTGCTTGACGCAGACGTGAATTTTAAAGTGGCGAAACAGTTTACCGATACGGTAAAAGAAAAGGCGTTNGGACAGAATGTGTTGAAAGCTGTCAGACCGGGACAGTTGATGGTCAAAATCGTCCACGACGAACTGGCAGCACTGATGGGTAGTACGGCAGCCGAAATAGACCTGAAAGGTTCGCCTGCTATTATTCTGATGTCAGGGTTGCAAGGTTCAGGTAAAACAACTTTCTCTGCCAAGTTAGCCAATCTGTTAAAAACGAAAAAAGGAAAACGGCCTTTGCTTGTAGCCTGCGACGTATATCGTCCCGCTGCTATTGAGCAGTTACATATTTTGGGTACGCAGACGGAAATAGCTGTTTTCTCGGATCCGGAAAACAAAAATCCGGTCAATATCGCACAGAAAGCCATTATTGAAGCAAAGAAAAACGGTTTTGATGTAGTGATTATTGACACAGCAGGTCGTCTGGCTATCGATGAGATGATGATGCAGGAAATTACTGCCATCAAAAAAGCCGTTCAGCCCAACGAAATCCTGTTTGTCGTCGATTCAATGACAGGCCAGGATGCCGTTAATACTGCCAAAGAATTCAATGAACGACTGAATTTCAACGGCGTTGTCCTGACAAAATTAGATGGCGACACGCGAGGTGGTGCGGCGCTTTCTATTCGAACGGTCGTTGACAAACCGATCAAATTTATCGGAACAGGCGAAAAGATGGATGCCTTAGACGTATTTCATCCCGAACGTATGGCCGACCGTATACTCGGAATGGGCGATGTGGTTTCGCTTGTCGAACGCGCCCAGGAGCAATACGACGAAGAAGAAGCCAAACGACTTCAACGAAAAATCGCCAAGAACCAGTTCGATTTCAACGATTTCATCTCACAGATTCAACAAATCAAAAAGATGGGAAACCTGAAAGAATTGGCCTCCATGATTCCGGGCGTCGGAAAGATGATGAAAAATGTAGATATTGACGATAATGCTTTCAAAAGNATTGAAGCCATTATCAGGTCAATGACCCCTGCCGAACGAAGCAACCCTGCGCTGTTAAACGGTTCGCGACGTCAACGCATCGCATCCGGTAGCGGAACCACTGTGCAGGAAGTAAACAAACTGCTTAAGCAATTCGACGAGATGCGAAAAATGATGCGAATGGTTACAACCGCCAAACCGGGAAGTCTGAATCCTCANAAACAGGTGTTTAGGAGGAGGTGATATTTTAATTGAGAATTGAGAATTGAGAATTGAGAATGGGGAATTGAGAATGGGGAATTAAAAATTGGGGAAATCGGGGTTTTGATAAATCTTTAAATTGTAAATCTTTATTTTTTAAAATATGAATTCATATCAATTGATTGACGGAAAAGCAGTTGCGGCGCAAATAAAAGCCGAATTGGCCGATGAAGTCGAACAAATCAAAAAGACGGGTAAGAAAATCCCCCATTTAGCTGCTGTTTTGGTTGGACATGACGGAGGCAGCGAAACGTATGTAACCAATAAGGTAAAGACCTGTGCAGAAATAGGATTTCTATCTACCTTAATTCGTTACGAAGACGATGTGACTGAAGAAGAACTGTTGCACAAAGTCAACGAACTGAACAACGATGCCGAAATAGATGGTTTTATCGTCCAATTGCCCTTACCCGGACATATTTCAGAACAAAAGATTATTGAGGCAATCGACTACCGCAAAGATGTAGACGGCTTTCATCCCGTCAATGTAGGGCGGTTGGCGCTTGGCATGCCTTGTTTTCGTTCGGCTACTCCGGCCGGTATCATGGAATTGCTGAAACGCTACGAAATTGAAACCCGCGGGAAACATTGTGTCATTTTAGGACGCAGTAATATTGTCGGAAAGCCGATAGCCGCCATGCTGATGCAAAAGAGTTATCCGGGCGATTGTACCGTAACCGTCTGCCATAGCCGTTCGGCCAATCTCAAAGAGATGTGTCTCAGCGCCGATATTATCATCGCTGCCATTGGCGTTCCCGAATTTCTGAAAGGGGATATGGTCAGGGAAGGCGCCATAGTGATTGACGTCGGCACAACCCGCGTCCCAAGCACCCTGACCAAAAGCGGCTTTAAACTGACCGGCGACGTCTGTTTCAACGAAGTCGCCCCCAAATGCAGTTACATTACCCCTGTCCCCGGCGGCGTAGGCCCAATGACAATCATGTCGTTGATGATGAACACCCTGAAAGCGGCTTACCACTAACAACCCTTTTCCAATGTAATAATAGCATTGTCAAGTGCGTGAAATGGGCGTGTAAATATGTGATGATCAGTGCGACCGTATACATCCGGAATAGGCTTTTGAAGACATTGAAAAAGGACGTGTCCACAGGCTGATTACCCCCAAAAACCGAAAATAAAGATGAAATGATGAACAACCTAATTGAACAGATTTAATCGCTCACAGAACGAAATAATAAATTGGTGGATGCACTGATTAGTGACAAGATTTAATAAGCGTAATTATTTTAAACTTAATTTTATGGACTTTAAAGCCTGCACGTGCCTACCATCCCGGTCAAGGCGTTTACC
>JGI24704J35079_10001529_pt1 | contig 9907 bp, 8 predicted proteins | sample TergutNt197P3_FD_35079 | JGI IMG/M metagenome (IMG submission 35079)
TTTCTCCCGCAACTTTGTTACAAATCGCCTCACCGTCCGCTCCGCCGCGTCCAGTTGATACCGCTCCATTAGCCAATCCCGTACCTGCGCCGCCGTCATACTCGGATAGGCTTCAAGCCATTTCAACACAACCGGCTCATACGCCATTAGCGCCGTCATCCGGTTTAATGCCTTATATCCCGCCGCATACTCGTCCGGTTTCATTCCCCAATACTTTTTTATCGTGTTCCGGCTCACTCGTATCACGCGCGATACCTGCCGAATACTGAATCCTTGTTCCTTCATTGCATGGATCTTTGAATACATTTGCCACCCTTTCATTTTTACAACCCTTTCCATTGCTTACACTGAATTGCAATGGTACAGAGCTTTTTTTATATACAGGGTGGCTCAATCTCTGGCCGTTTTTGGATCAGCCTTCATGGCCGTTTTTGGATCAATTCTCGTGGCCGCTTACACTGGTACTTGATAGGCAAACTCAACCGCGTAAAACTTGAACGCCGCAGAGTAAAAATAGGTTAATCCGGTATCAGCAAACGGATTGCCAAAGTACGCCGCCCGCGCGAAATATCCGCATGGCACGGCAAAATGAGGATGGAAATTTCGTTGCCGGTTTATTCATCGGCATTGTAAAATCATTCACCGGCGGACATTTGACCAGATTCAACGAAATTTGGGAAGCTATGCAAAAATGGACGCTGGCGAGTAAAACATGTTTGCATACGTGAAAAACAAAGACATTACAAAATTGATTTCCGTGTCAAAAAAGTCCACTAAACGACTCTTTTACGCAATCGCTTTTTTCAGGCATTGACAAGTTCCCGATCATTCTTAACTATCACTTGCATTTCACGAACAATGGCGCTGAGGGCGGCAAGCCGTAGCACCATGTTTTCCTTTTTAGTCGCAGGACGGAACGATCCACGTTCCATAGCGTCATCAACGGCCTGTACTTCTTTTTCAATATCTATTTCGTCATAGTTCATTTGCATCCTCCTGTAACAGATGGTAATACTTTTTTCGGAGCTTCATAGCATGAATGACCACCAAATGATCGTGTTTAATGTCATCCAGTGCAATAATTTCTAAAGCAATTCCACGATGATCAAAACCAACAATGAGCCGGCGCATCGGCGAAATCGAAAACAACGGATTTTCCAGCATTATGTCGGATCTACAGTTAAGCAGGCAGGAATAAATACTTTTTGATGTAATTCCATGTTTATACGCGCTTTGTAGTATAACAATGTCCATAAATGCCTGTAATAGCAAAATTCGCTGGCAATGAAAGGATCGTGATAACTTGTATATAAGATTAAAATACTTTATTATCTTGTAACTAAACAAACTAACAGAGGGTGCCAAATGCCGCCCTCTGTTAGTTCAAATTTCTTTAAATCCTAATGTTAGTTACCTGTTAACGCGTAATCGTTGGCCATGATTCTATGTTGTTCAGATAATAAAAATTAAGGTAACTATTGAAATCAATTACTTTTCCCGTATCCAAGCAATAGACAAGAGTGTGTTTTCCCGTATTATTGGGGGTTTGTGGAGCAAGTACAAAGTCAGAACTCGTCAACGGTCTTGGAGCATATATTCCAAAAAGTGGATCAATGTGATCATTAACGAGATACCCTCCACCATTCAAGCTAACAATATACTCATACGTGTATCCAGCATCTACGGCAAGTTCGATAAGTATGGCATTTTGCGAACTTGCATGTTGTGACGAATATGCAACAACTCCGGAAATGCTAGAAACCTTTGGGTCGTAAATTCCAAACATCCTATAATAAAATACGTTACCAGTAGACTGACGCCATGTTCTGGTCCACGCAAGGTGACTTTGCGATATGCTTGAACCATAAGTGTACACGTATTGATCATTGAAATATACCGTGTTGTCGTTATACCTTATTTTAATATGCTTCAAATTATAAGGAATTGTTATGTTATTAGTAGTAAAGTCTGTTCTTGGGAGGAGTAAGTTGTTTACAGCCAGTGTATAGGTCGTACTATAAGTACTTGTACTATAGGGGTATATGACAAATACCCAATCACCTGCAGAAATATTACGAAGATAGGTAGTGCCAGGATCATATATATCCCATATGTACTGAAGGTTCCCATTTGAGTCAAGATCGCACAACAATACCTTGTAGTCAAAATTAGTAGATGTAAATGAAATCATAGTGTATCTATTTGCATTTACAGAAAAGTATAAATAGTCAATAGGATCATTACTATCGATAGTCATAGGCCCGGTATAAAACCAATCATTAGGTGTTAAATAATGACCGCGGGTAGAACTGTTTTGCAACGAACTACTCCTTGACTGATTTGCAGTATTAACAAGCAAAGGAAATGCTGATACATTCGACGTAAAATCAAAGTTGTTGAGTTCCACATCTATTATTGGGTCAGCCGCGGAAACAAAAGCCACCGGCAACAAAAATGCCAATACAAATGCCAAAAAAACATTAATCTTCCTAATCTTCATAACCATTCTCCTTAGTGTTAGTTGTTGATTTTTTTATGCTACCAAATTCATGCTTTTTGTCCAGTCAATATTTTTTAATTGACGGATGCGTCCCACGTTAGTCAAAAACTCATCGAAAATATCGGCCAATGATGCATAACCAGACAAAAATCCCACCGCTTCTGTTCTTGTAAAAAAAGCTTGAAAATAGTCTGTTTTTTTCAAAGCATCCATCGCTGATAGACCAGAGTTCATATTTTCCAGAACATTGTTGACAATCTGCAAAATATGTTCCTTATCAAAAGGTGCATAACGCGCTAGTTGTTCTTCAGTGACATGACCGTAGAGGCCACGAAGATGTTGTAGTTCCTTGGCATAGCTGTCATTACGTTCATCAATAATATCGCCAATGCGCTTGAAAAATACCGTCTCAATCTTATCTCTTGCAGAATCACTTACGGAAAAAACCTCATAGATTGATTCCTTTTTCATAGCGTAACTAAGGAATCCTGCTGGATAATCCTCGCGTGTAAAAACAGGCGTCGTGCCGGTTGCCGCAAAAGTAGCTTCCTGCATAAAACCCAAAGCAAAAATATCATCTATGCTGTAAAGACTCTTAGACTTATGCTCTGAAGTAGCGATGCCAAAATCATCAAGCGATACGCCTGATTTTGCCATCAGGCGTTCCTCGAACAACGCGAAAATGCTTTCTTTAAGTGCGTTATGTTCCCCTTTAACGCCGTACTTTTCTAAAAAACTTCCCATTTCGTCGGCATATCCATTTGCAATATCTTTCATTGCCTGCGCGATAAGCTCATGCAGTTTTGCCATGTACTCATCCCGTTCTTCACCGGTGAAAGTGTCTTGAATGTATTTTTTATACGTTTGATATACGGATACCGCGTAATCTATATCAACACCAATTTGCGTACTGGCGTTATAACTAATGTGTTGAAAAATACTCCAGTTGATCGCGTTATCAGCCCGCTTCAAATTTGATTGGTAGTATTCTCCATTAATTTCGTATGTTACAGGCTCATCAGTCCGTTCCCAAACAGCGCCTGGGTCAAGAAAATAGGAATATTTATACCCAACGCTGATATTAGTACCGTCAGTAGCATTACCCATATAAGGGCCGAACGAAGATGTAGAAGCATAGTAAGAACCAGCTTCCCTTACATATTGGCGAAAGGTATCTGAAAGGTAAAAGGGATCTGTCGGCCTATCTATATATTGAAGCGATGAAACGTCCACGTTGATTCCTCCTTGAAAACATGCGTACTCTGCCTAATTCAGAAAGCTTGTCAGCCTTACCGAAAACCATCAGCAAGCCGTTTCGCCTCCTTGCAAACTACGGACAATAATTTTATCATATCGTACTCCAAACGGAAAACTTTAACAAATGGTCAGTCAGGAATCAGAGAATCATGGCAGGCAGAGCATGTCCATACAAAAACTTGACGCCTGATTGATTTCGTCAATAGTCAGTCCGGACTACAAATATAGGTACGGAGTGTTGCCTTGAATCGCATCATTGCCTTATAAACAACGGGGAATCCACGTTTCACCCTGTATCGACGCTTGGATTCAGTCGCGCGACAAAAGCCCCGGATTCATGCCCGACATCCGTCGTAAACCAAAAGGTCGACAGACGAAATGACCGCCTCGAACGGATTGACCGAATCTGACTATAGGATGTTGGAACAATCGTGGATTACGCGCCGGATTGCCGACGATGCTGGGAACGCCGCGTATCGTCGGTGGAAGACTCGGAATTGATTGGCTGCAATAGACCGGGCAATTACGCAGGGATTGCTTTTACATTTTAAAAATAAATGCTCCGGCCCTGTATGGTGCAAAAGAACATTTGACACGCCGAAAATAAATTAGTATAATTGCATATGCTTGTGGAGGTGCGCCTAATATAATGACTGGAGGAAATGTCTTTATGCTTTATTGACGTGCCAATGTTGCGGGATAAGCCGCTAATCTGGTCGGTTGCCTGAGCGGAGCCGTCGAAAATCAAGCAAGGTAGTATGGTAATGTAGGTAAACGATTTAGGTTGTGACGATGGACTCACCATTAACAACCGGTTCATTTAAAATAACGATGTTAAAAAAATGTCGTTATTTTAAAATTGATACAAAGGGAAATTTCAACTAAACAATCAAACATTGATGGAGGTTGACAATGATTAAATCAGTAAAGTGTTTTTTACTTAAGCCTGTCTTGAGTTTAAGTATCGGTTCAGCAACAATGCTAAGTTTTCTTGTGACTGCACTCTACGGAGGAGGTGGTCTAAATTGTAGCTATACGGTATATCCGGGGTGTACGGTTGAAGGTATCAATTGCGAACAATGTTTCGTCAATCAGAACGGGGCGTCCGGCATGTTGAATTGTGAGAGAATAATAGATTGTTCTTAAACATGCCACGGAATGTAGCAGAGTCGTCAGTGCTAGTAAGATAGGCGTATTAAAAGCGAATACTCCACTTATGAAAGCAAGTGGAGTATTCGATTGATGGTAGCAATGAAAAGTCGGCCAGTAGCGCTACACTAAATTGCGACGATAAAGTATGTCCGTAAACAAAATTTTATTCCGCTACAAATGCTCGACTTGGCTCAATACGTAGAATGCGAAATGCCGGTATCAACGAAGCAACTATGATAATCAAAAGCATCACAAAAACCATAAACATTAGTCCTAGTGGGTCCTGATACTGCAAACCATTATAAAAAAAGTGCGCAACCGCTTTTCCAGTCCACCAGCTAGTCAATGCGCCAAATAACAATCCAACCACTCCGGATTTCACCACGTCGTTAATGACAAACCAGAATGCTCTACTGCAAGGTGCGCCCAACGCAATATGAACAGCGATTTCACGTGTTCGTCTTGTAACGGTAAACGAAACCGTATTCACAATACCGGTGACTACTATTACAATTGCCGCAACAGTAAAAATAACCACGATAAAAAAAGCAAGTACCTTTCCAGACGCGGAAGAATTAAGCAGGTTCCCCCATGTAGTATGGCGGGTAATAACAGTTTCCGGTGCTGATTTATAGATAGTTTGTTCAATACTACCCGCCCGATGTAAGACTTCCGGATGCACTATGTAATCTACTTGACCGAAGACACTGCTGTCCATGGTAATAGGCTCAAATATGACAGGTTCGACTTTTTCATCTTCCCAGGAGTTGTTCAGAAAATCGTCAATTACGCCTATGACCATAGCTGATTGACCGTTACTGCCATATTTAATAATTTGACCGACAGCTTCCTGGGGCGACCAACCTTCACTCCTGGCAAGTGTGGCATTCAATAAAACTACCTCTCCGTAACGATCCTTTTCGTTGAATTCCCGCCCTGCAAGAAGTCTTCCTTTTACCGTGCGAATGAAACCAGGCGATACTGCTATTCTTTGAGCAAACATGATGTTGTTAAATCTGTAATTAACCACCGAAAAAACATTGTCAAACAGCTTCCCCTGATAAGCGGCTACGCGCGCGTCAGGATTGCCGCCTCTCAATGCATCAAGCGTTTCATTGACGATTGTCCCTATTTTAACATCGGGTATTTTCCATGAGTAAGATGCTGTAGTTACCATAACGCTGGAATCCACACCTACATCCTTATTAAATAAATCAAAATAGCTTCTTGAGGCCATGTATGATGTAGCCAGTAACAGCATAGCAATTGCGGATTGGCTTACGATCAACAACATCCGTGTGACTTTGTGGCGGTGGAACATGGTTAAATGACTTCGATTGAATCCGCGCCCGTAATTTTTCAGCACAACAATTATGCCAGGTGTCAAACTGATTAAGACCATTGTAATTGCACAGGCCAACATGAAGATATATATGACCCAACCGGAAGCGGGTTTGCCGAAAGCCATATGTGTGACCGGAACCATTTTCATAAGAATTGAAATAACATTTCGAACCATCATGCTGGCTATGGCCAAAGCAATACCGGATAATATAATCAATTCGAAAAGTTGCACCCGTATCAGTTGGAAGAAAGTCGCCCCCAGAGACCATTTCAACCCGAATTCCCTCAGTTGATAGTTGCAACGCATCAGGTAAATGCCAGATATATTTGCGATACACAAAATCAGTATAAAACCACCCATCAGCCATGCGCCGAATACAATCCGTTGTGATGGTTTGATGATTTGTTCCTTAATAGATTTAACAAAAATACGTGATGCATTCGGATCGTCGGAAGCTGAAGGATTTGAGATGCCGAAAAGCATTTTTTCTGCCATTTGTGGAGTAACTCCGGAAGTGAGTCTGGCAATTACGTCTACGTCATCAGCAGAGGCTCTATAAAGAATCAATGGAGAAAATCCACAATTTTCTCTGTTTGAACTTAATGATAAAAACCCTTCAGGCAGTATTCCGAAGAGCGTGATTTTGTTGCTGTCTGAATCAAATTCTTTGCCGATTGCATCGTAACCAAAGTTTTTCATACCGGTTCCATAGGTGACAATCAAAGGAACAGGGTAGCTGGTTTCGCTAGATTGCTTCCATTCGCGGAGTCCGGAAAAAGATGCTCCAAGTACATCAAAATAATTAACCGTAACATCAAGACCCGGAAATGACGCGTTTAGTTTGGGCGCCATGATATTCCAAACGGTAGTCTCGCCCTGTTTGCCATACGTTTCCTGCCTACGACTTTTATAAGCGGCCATATCGGCAAAAATATCTTTTCTTTCTTTTAAATCAAAAAAAAGCGATGCTGATATGCCGTCCAAATATGGGCTTCCGTCGTTGCCATATATTACTTGTCCCATATATGTATATGGATACCCGACAGTTACTAATTGTTCAACATTTACAAATGGGATCGAAAATACAGAATAGCCATAACCAATTGAAAACATCGTTGTCGTTAAAATCAGTCCAACAACTAAAATAAGTGTTGTGCTGGTCTGTTTCCATGAAAAAGCCATGCGGCAAGCCTGCATTATGTCTATCCGAATCATCTATGTATCTCTCCGATTTGAGTCTTTAAATACTTTAAATCACTACTGTCCGGTTATAAGTCTAGCAAATTCAATTATTTAGATTTGGCCTCATCTGGGAATGTGTATTTATATTCAGCAAGCACCTGTAAAATGGGCTTTTTCACGAAAAGAGTGATGCTCAAAACCTGTAAAATAGTGTAGAAACTATTGTCGAGGTCAAGTTGTTTTTTGATTATGGCGACTAAAACGTATACCGATACGGCAGTCCATCTGGTTTTGTAAAGGTGAGCAATATCCAATATCGAGAGCCAGCAGAGAGAAGTTGTTAGTGAGAAAAGCCAATTTTTTTCCGTGATCGGATCGACATAACAGATTGCACCTCAAAGGGGTGGGATACGATTTGGCGGAAGTTGCTCCGTTGCTCCAGAAAACGCAATGGTTTGATCGCATAGCAAACCGATATTTTTATTTTTTGTCTACCATACGGGAATATCGGCGTTTATAAGTCATGTGACGTTTAGCCCGCGTCACGAAAAATGCTTGAGCGGTGTGCATCGTATGAAGACGCGCGAAATACACGTATCCTCTGTCCATAATGTAAAAAGCCCCGGGTTGATTCGCAAGAATATCCAATACGCTGACATCGTGCATTTTTCTGGTAGAAATGTGGATGTACTCCGGGATGTTTCCTCTTAAATTGAGCAGAGTGTGTAGTTTTACAGCTCCCTTCGTTCTACGGAAGTGCGCCCAGGTAAAGAGTGAAAGACAAAAGATCAAATTATGGGGAAGGAAATTCATGATCTGGGAGAATATCGTCGGTTCGATTGGCATGGGCTATTCCTCGTAATTTGGCAATTTTTGAAAACCCAATTGTAATCTACATATCGTTTACTCCAAAATATCCTCCTATTGTCTTTAATTACAATGTGTTATAGTAATTCCTCCTGAGAACAACCGTAGTGACTTTAAATAATGATGGAGGTATAGTTGCTTGCCTTTTAACACAACAGGACGCAACCATACCTCCCGTCGCTTATTTTTCTGGAACCTCAAAATCTTTCAGATTAAGATTAGGATTTATTTGTACTTCATCAATCCGCATCTCTCTATCCATTCTCGTTCCTGTCATTTTAATTATCCGTGGGAACATAATGCCACTGACGGAAAAACGATTTAGGAGTCGCATCTCGCTTTCACGAACCTGTCCAACTGTAAAAGTAATAGAATTGACTGTGTTGAGATTTGTATTACCTCTGTAACCGGCTGTTCTTACAATAGCTGGCCACCCGGTTTTTGAGTCGAATTCAACTTCACCCACCGCGCCGTCCGTTTTTATCAGGGCAAATACGCCGGATGTTGCCCCGGAGGAAAGCATCAGCGGTACAGTGCCAGCTTTCGCGAGCGTACCGATTAAAAAACGCGACCATTCGTCTATTTCGTAATTGACCCCAATTGCCGTAGCTCTAGCCAATTGTTCGTCATCTTGTGGCTGAACCACTCCGTTAATCGTCATTGTCCCCGGCAATTGTGGCGAAAGTAATTTTCCCTGAGAAATGCCGCTATATGTTGTCCTTTTATCAGAAAATTGGTCGATCCTAATAAAATTGTCAGGTAACAGTATCCGGATTTCAAAGTTGTAATTTACGGAACCCGTTTTTTTAAACGGCGCTCCATTTTCTGAGCTGAATATTCCGTTCGTTGCTTTTCCCTTCACTATAAGTGATTTAATCTCGCCAATTTTGTCAGCACCGCCCAGTGTTTTGAGTGCCACATCCAACACCTCTTTTGCCTTCGGGTCTTTCGTTGTAATGCCTCCGGACTGCGCCAGTAGCAACACTGCACAGATACAGATCGCCGCCGTCGCTACAACGCTACGCAAACAAAGAGAAAAAATATCTCTTCCGTTTAACTGTGTTTTCATAAATAAATTCCTTCTTTTCGCTTTATTTTTTAATTGGATTGTTTAACGCGCTTGAGGGTAACGCCCAGCTCGTCGCCATCAGCCTTGAAATTAACGGTCAATTCTTTCAAATCCCATTCGGCGGTTACGGTGTCACGTTCCAGTTGAGGATTGCTTAATTCGATTATCACCGTATCGGGTTTTACCATAGCGCCTGTTTCAAGACTAGCTAGCTAGCGGGAGTTTACAAGTTATCTAATAGTGACGAGTGTAACAGTTTATAAATCAAGGTGTTACGGGTTGGAAAAGCGTTTACCTAACTGTATCTCTCTCGACTGTATTTCTCCTTCAGGTTGTATAGCCGCTCCACTTGCTCAGCCAATTCGCTACCGACTGTAAACGATTCAACTTTTTCCGGATTATTCATATCACCCAGGAAAGTGGAGATTCGTTTTATGTCTGCCATTTCATCAATGAGCCGATTAATATTGGTGGACACGCCATTATCGAATAATTCTTTTATCAAAAGGCCGCAAAGCCTGTATGCCAGAACGCA
>JGI24704J35079_10001531_pt1 | contig 9890 bp, 10 predicted proteins | sample TergutNt197P3_FD_35079 | JGI IMG/M metagenome (IMG submission 35079)
GCTTAGCTAAGCCGCGAAAGGGCTTATCCCCCAGCCCGCGCCGATGAGGGCGGCGCCGATAGCGCCTGCGTAATCCGCTTCGGCGGGGATAATGAAATCAACCTTTGCGTAGGATTTCAGCGCGGCGACGAAAGCCGCGTTTTTCGTCAATCCCCCGAACAAAACGACTTTGTCCGCCGCGGGGATGGTGATATCGTTGAAGGTCATGCAGACCCGCACCGCCGCCGCGTCTGTCACCGCCGAGGCGACTTCCTGCACGGAAGCCCCGTGATTCAGCAGGCTCAGGGCGTCCAACTCGGCGAAAACGGCGCAGCCGTCGTTGACGGCCGGCCCCCCTGCCGCTACAGGCGCCGCGGCGCCCAGCTCATCCAGTGTCAAGCCCAGCCTTCTGGCTATGCTCTTCAATAATATACCTACCCCCGCGGCGCATTTCTCGTTTAACGCCAACTCCAGGACGGGTTTGTCCTGACCGAGGGTCACCACGAGGGTTTCGTCGGCGCCCGCGTCGATAGCCGTCGTAGCGCCCGGGCAGAGAAACTCCGCGGCCTTTGCCGCCGCGATGGCTTCGGTGACGGCGTCGTCCACGAAATGCAGGTCGAATTTACCTTTGCCGGTAGCGACGAGCTTTTCGACGTCGCCTTTCGCTAACCCGGCCTCCTTTAACGCGTCTCCCAGAGCGGCTTCGGCGGCCGCGGCGCGCCCCGCGCCCCCGGATAAGCCCCTACCCCTGCCCAGGACCTTTTCGTCTTTCATTACGATTGCTTTAACGTTTTCCATCCCTATATCTATACCGGCTGTGATCATATGTCCCGCCTCCTATACATCAAATTTTCTCAAGCCGTTGATTTCCATCCAGGAATCCAACTGCTCGAGCATGCGTTTCTCGTCCAGATCCGTGGGATCCCCGGACTGGCTTACCTCGTAACACATGACGCTGTATCCGGCTTCCCGAAGGCGCATGGCTTGCTCCTTCCGGGTCATGGTACAGCCCACGCCGCTGCGGTGTATAGCGAAAAATGCTCCGTCACAGCGGTAGTAGTCGGCGAACTCGTTCAGGGCGTAAGGGCGCAGATATTCGTCCTGCTTGAAGTGATGGGGCAGCCGCATGTCGTTACCGGTCCCGTACCGGAATATATCCTCCCGGGTCTCAAAAGGCGTATCCGCCGGGAAGCCGGGATAGCTCCGCACGCCCCTGGTCCCGTCCGCCTTAATCTCCAGCTGGAGGGCGCAGTTGCTGGTGTACTGGGAACCGATACATACGGCTCCGTACAGCTCCATATACCGGTAATATTTCAGGAAATGCCAGGAGGGCGGATGAGCCTCCATCCAGCGGAAACGCTCCGTAGGCACGCCTGCGATCTTATTGTCTACCCGCCATTTCACTTCGTCCCTTATCATCTTCCACAGGTTCTCCGTCTCCTGAAGGTCGAATTTCACCAGGGCGCCTAACTGGAAGAAGGAGTAAATATCCTTGATGCTCAGGGGGGCGGGGATATTGGACATCATAAAGTAGACCTCGGCCATATAGTCCGTGATGTTGGACTGGATGCGCATGAACTCCTTCATGATATCGTCGTCGAATTTTTGCCCGAAGATACGTTCGATGTCGTTGATTACCCTTAGTGTGTTGTAGGTCTTGTGGTTCGCCATCTCCACTTCGCGCTCCGGGTCCCAGGGCCCCAGATACATGGTGTTGTCGTTCATCCACATGGGCATGGGCTCAAAGTCCCTGGCCTGTATGCCGCGCTTCGTATGCTGGTCGCAGACGCAGGGGATGGGCACCACTGTTTTGCGGTAGGGGAATGGGCTTCCGTCCGCCTGGTAGCCCAGGAACTGGCAGCCCCACATGACGCCCTGGTAACCGCAGATCTCCCTGCCCCAGCCACGTGTCTCCGAGGCGAGNCGNGCCCTTCTGGCGAAGTCCGGCGTCCGGTANGCGATGGTGGAGCCCACGGGGTTGTCCTCGATGACGGTCAGGTTGGGGAAGGCCCGGGCCCAGTTGCAGTTGCCCTGGCCCAGCACAGTCTCTTCGTCCTCGATGGATTTCTCCCATTTAGCCCGCATCTCTTTTATCTTATCCCAGAACTCAAGTGGCCTGGTATCCCATATCTGTCCTTTCATATCGGCGCCTCCTATATTCCCAGGGGCTGGTGCCATCCCCTGATCCGGGTCACGCCCGGCCGCAGCATGTTCAGGAACGACTCTATCCTCACCCGGGTCTCGTCCCGGGGCAGCGTGGTGTCCCGTTCGAAGAAATGGAAGGGGATATTCCGTTCCCGCAGCAGCTTCCAGACCGCGTAGTTGTCCGAGCCGTGGGCCTGGCATACAAGCTGCTTCACCACCAGTACCCCGTCTACCATGTAGTCCTCGGAGAGCTCGAAGATGTGCTGGGGCCTGCGCCGCCAGTTGCTGTCCTTCATGGCGCTGTGGGGCCTTCCCATGTAACGCAGGGAGAGCGCCATCAGCCTGTCTTTATGCAGCACCACGTCGTTCCAGATATTGGAGCTCCCGTTGTCCAGCTCGTCCACGACCACATTGGCGCCCAGGGATTCCACCAGTTCCTCCAGATCCGCGTTGAAGGTCTCGCTTCCCACGAGCATCAGCCTCAGCCTGTCGTCATACGGTTCCCTGGCGTCCAGCTCCGCGATAAAGTCTTCCAGGATCTTGTTCATCTCCGCTTTGTCCGTCACCTGGTTGGCGAGCATGAGGTTCATCATCTCGGAGCCCAGTATCTTTGTCTGGTAGAAGCGCCGCATCTCATAGATCTGCCGGAGCAGCCTGCGATTCGTGTTATATATCTCGATGGCTTTATCCAGGGCTTCCTCCGTGATAGCCTTCCCCGTCCACGTCTCGAATTTCCCCTTCAGCACGTTCAGCTCCGACCGGAACACATCCTTGGCGATGGGGCCTTCGGTATAGTCCGGGGTGAATAAATAGTGGGTCAGAAGCGAGGGGAAGTTGTTTGAAGCCACCTCAAANACATTGAAAGTCCACTGGCAGTCCTCCACATGAACGAATGCGTCCATGTAATCGTATTCGCCGTTCAGGATCATNTTAGTCATATTTTTTGCCACATAACACGAGGCGTAGATCCACTTCGCCGACACNACGTCCGGCTTCTGCTCCGCCATGATGCGTATGGGCAGCATNCCCGCCGCGTAGGCCAGTTCCTCCGGCATATAGTTAGGGCAATACCCCACCACCAGCCCGCCGGTCTTTTTCTTCCACGCCCTGGCGTATTCGTGGCGGTCCGCGATCATTTGTTTAAATTTATCGCTCTTTGTGATCCGGGTGTTTGCGCTTTGTGTTGTCGTCATCTTCCCGCGCCCCCTTCCTGCGCCAGCAGCGCGGCGCCGATGGCGCCCGCCAATATCGGGTCATATTCGCCGGTCAGCGCCGTCACGTTTAAATCCTTTTCGATCCGCTTCGTGACGCCGGGGTTTTTCGCCAGCCCGCCGGTGAAGCCAAGCTCTTTGTAAACGGTGATATCGCCCACATCCAGAGGCTGCAGCTTGCCGATGGTACCCAGCGCCCTGGTGGCGATGGCAAACAGATGCGAAGCATAGACCTGGTTGATCGTCAGCGGCTCGGCCCTGTACTCAGGCCGCCCCAATAACCCCATCGTCTCTGTCTGCGCGAAAGCGTAACAGGTCGTGCTCACCGGTTCCGGGTCGTTGGGTACGTCCAGGGACAGCGCTCCGATCTCCTCGATGGGCACCTGNAGTAAATCGCAGACAGTCTCAACATTTCGGCCCATACCCGTGGCGCATTTGTCGTTCATAAAAAAGTCCCAGACCCTGTCCCAGTCGTAGAGCCGGATCGCCGCCACGGTTTGGCCGCCCAGGTCTACGATGGTGTGGACCGACGGGCCGTAGATGAACCTTCCACCCTTGGCGTGGCAGCTCACTTCGTCCATGGACGAGGTCGCGAAGCCCACGTTAAAACTGCCCCAGCCCGTTGCCGCGATGGCGCCGATATCGTTTACGCCCATCCCTGAGCCGCCCATCGCCTTCCCGATGGCGACGTCCGCCGCTTTCTTAAAATCCGCTCCCGTATGGATGCTGGCGTATCCGAACAAAGCCCCGTCGCACATGACGGCGGCCTGGGTACTCGACGAACCAACGTCCACTCCGGCTGTGATCTTTTCGGCTTTCTTCCAGTCGATCTCCTTTGAGGTAAAGTCTGTTTCCGGCCATTTCCAAAATTGCGTCATCATCCTGCCTCCTGACTGTTTTTTACGTTATTGCGCTGCGCTTCACGCCGTGACCCAATCGGCGTCTTCCCAATCAACTACAGGTTTTCTGTCGATACTTTTGACCTTATAACGGAGCACGCCATGGGCTTTCATCCAACCGCCCAGTTCATCTTCCTGACAAACGGCGCCCACCGACGCCCGGCATTCGGTGAGGTGCGGCTTCAAAACCGCGCATACGACATAATGATGCTTCATCAGAAATCTCCCTCCTTATTGCAATTATTATACATTGAAACCAAACGGGAAACAATACAATGAATACATAAGACAGATCGAAAACCCTACTTGACCGGGAGCGTCCGGTATAATATAATGCAAGTATGGATGTATACAAGTATGCAATGTTCGGATCATTAACGCGTATTAATCCATGACTCCCGACAGGCCGGGATATTAAATAACAGACAAAGGAGAATCGCCATGATCGAGATCAACAAATCAAGCAATCTGCTGGAGCAGGACCCCTACAGGTACGACCTGCAGGATGTGGAGGAGCCTAATTTATACCGGGATCTGTATCCGTATACCGAGGTGCCGAAGATACCTTTCAACTTCCGCCGGGTCCCTATCGGTATGCCCGAGGATATCTGGATCACCGATACTACGTTCCGCGACGGGCAGCAGTCCAGGGCGCCTTACTCCGTGGAGCAGATGGTGGATCTGTATAAATTAATGGCCCGGCTGGGCGGGCCCCAGGGGAAGATCAGGCAGACGGAGTTTTTCGCCTATAGCGAGAAAGACCGCCAGGCTATCCGGGAGTGTATGGATCTGGGTTATGAATTCCCGGAGGTCACCACCTGGATACGGGCGAGCAGACAGGATTTCCAGCTGGTGAAGGACATCGGCATCAAGGAAACGGGCATCCTGGTTAGCTGCTCCGATTACCACATCTTCAAGAAACTTGGCAAGACCCGCAAGCAGGCCATGGATTCTTATCTTGACGTGGTCAAGGAAGCCATGGACGTGGGGGTGAAACCCCGCTGCCACCTGGAAGACCTCACCAGGGCGGATTTTTACGGTTTCGTGGTACCCTTTGTCAACGAACTCACGAAGCTGTCTAAAGAAGCCGGCATCCCGGTGAAGATCAGGGCCTGCGATACCATGGGTTACGGCGTCCCNATCTCCGGCGTCGCCCTTCCNCGNAGCGTACCGGGCATCATCTACGGCCTGCGTTCNTTCTCCGACGTGCCTTCGGAGATGCTGGAGTGGCACGGGCACAACGATTTCAACAAAGCCGTAGTCAACGCTACCGTAGCGTGGATATACGGGGCCAGCGCCGTCAACTGCAGCCTGCTTGGCATCGGCGAGCGGACCGGAAACATCCCCCTGGAGTCCATGGTTTTTGAATACGCCTCGCTGAAAGGTACACTCGATGGGATGGACACTACCGCCATTACCGAGATCGCCCGCTACTACGAGCGGAATATCGGATACCGCATACCGCCCATGACGCCGTTTGTGGGAAGGAGCATGAATATTACCCGGGCCGGCATACACGCCGACGGCCTGATGAAGGACGAGGAGATCTATAACATCTTTGATACGGGCGCCATCCTGCAGAGGCCCGCTTCCGTGGCGATAAGCAGTACCAGCGGCGCGGCGGGCATCGCGTACTGGATAAACGATTATTACAGCCTGCCCGCGGAGAAAAAAGTCACGAAAAAAGACGCCATCGTCCTTTCGGTCAAAGAATGGGTGGACAACGAGTACAACACGGGCCGGGAGACGGTAATCAGCGACGGCGAACTGGAAGAGCTGACAAAGGAATTCGCGGCGGGGGTATAAATATGGCGAAGCAGGAAGCGGGGGGCCTCGTCGCGGGCGCCGGCGACTCCCTCAGCAACAAGGCTTTCGAGCAGTTGGAAGAGGGTATCCTGAACGGCAGCATACAGCCCGGGGAAAACCTGAACGAGCTCAAGCTGTCGCTGGAGCTGGGCGTCAGCCGTACGCCCGTGAGGGAAGCCATACGTATGCTGGAACAAAAAAACCTGGTGAGGCTTGTGCCGAACAAGGGCGCCATCGTGCTGGGCGTGGATAGAAAGGATCTGCTGGACGTCTATACGATCCGTTCCTANATCGAGGGGCTGGCGTCCCGCTGGGCGGCGGAAAGCATCACCGATGAAAAACGAAAAAGGCTGCGGGAGATCGTGGATCTGCAGGAGTTTTATTACATCAAATCCAATGAGGAACAGATCAGCGAAATGGATTCGCGCTTTCATGAGACGATCTTCAGTTATTGCGAAAGCCGCAGGCTTGAGCATATGCTGAGGGACCTCCATCATATGATCCAGCGCTACCGCAGGCAATCCATCGCCGAAGCCGGGCGTACGGAGAAAGCTATCGCCGAGCACCGCCTGATCCTGGAAGCCATATGCGGCGGCGACGGCTTCGAGGCGGAGAGGCAGACGGTGATCCATATCAACAACGCCAAAGAGAACCTGATTATACTGCTGGAGAAAGAGGGTAGGGATAATGAATAGAGATCAACTGATCAAGGACGCCTGCGAGAAGTTCGCCCTCTTGGTGGGCGAGCAGCTGGAGCGGGCGGAGGCGATAAAAGCCCAGGGCGGCTTTGCGGATTATCAAAGCCTGAAGCCTCTCGTGATCGGCTTCTGCGGCGGCGACGGCATAGGGCCTGTCATATCCGCCGAGACGCGGCGGATATTCACCCATCTGCTGGCGCCCCAACTGGAGCGGGGGGACGTCGTACTTAAGGACATAGCCGGGCTTACCATCGAAAACAGGAGCCGGGCGGGNAAAACGCTGCCTGACGACGTTCTNGAGGAGATCAAAAGCTGCCATGTGATCCTGAAAGGGCCTACCATGACGCCGCAGAAGGGCGACGGCTGGCCGAATCTGGAAAGCGCCAACGTAGCCATGCGAAAGGAACTGGATCTGTTCGCCAATCTGCGGCCCGTGCGGGTGCCGGAGCTGGATATAGACTGGGCTTTTTTTCGGGAAAATACGGAAGGCGCCTACGCTGTGGGTAACAGGGGATTCGAAATCTCACCGGATCTGGCGGTGGACTTTACCATGATCACCGACGAGGGCTGCCGCCGTATCATCGAAGCCGCCTTCGACTACGCGGTGAAAAACGGCAGGACAAAGGTCACCGCCGTGACGAAAGCGAATATCATNAAAACCACGGACGGGATGTTTCTGGAGATATTTCAGGAGATCGGCGAAAAGTATCCCGACATCGAGAAGGAAGAGCGCTACATCGACATCATGACCGCTAAGCTCATCGATGAAAGGGTTCGCTCGGGCTTTCAGGTGGTGGTGCTGCCCAACCTGTACGGCGACATCATTACCGACGAAGCCGGTCAGATCCAGGGGGGCGTAGGCACGGCGGGAAGCGCCAATATCGGCAAGCGTTACGCCATGTTTGAAGCCATCCATGGCTCCGCGGACAGGATGGTAGCGGAAGGCCGGGGGGATTACGCCAACCCGTCGTCGCTGCTGCGCGCCGCGGCTATGCTTCTGGCCCACGTGGAATTAGCTGATCAGGCCCGGCGCCTGGACCGGGCCCTGGATATCTGCCTTCAGGAAGAAGCAAGAATCACAATCACGGGAAATAAAGGCGGCGCCACATGCCGTGAATTCGGCGATTATATCATGGAAACACTGGATAAAATCGATTAGCCACTTGACACAAACAGCCGCTTGTTATAGAATTTGCGTGTTATCCATTTATACTCCCGCCAGCCCCGGTGAAGAGTGTATATAAGTAGGAGGAGATCTAGTGACAACCTTCATGGCAAAACCCGGCCAGGTCGAGCGGAAGTGGCACGTACTGGACGCCGAAGGCAAAACCCTCGGCTCAGTGGCGTCGGAAGCGGCTGTATTATTAAAGGGAAAGCATAAACCCATATACACCCCCCATGTGGATACGGGTGATTTTGTCATTGTGGTCAACGCGGACAAGGTCGTGCTGACCGGCAACAAGCTCCGGCAGAAGGAGTACATCACCCATTCCGGTTATCCCGGCGGGCTGAAGCGGACTTCTTATGCGATCATGATGAAAAATAAACCGGAGCGGGTTATGGAAAAAGCTGTAAAAGGCATGCTTCCCAAAAACAAATTGGGCGACAAAATGTATCGCAAACTCAAAGTCTATCGCGGACCGGATCACCCCCATCAGGCCCAAAAGCCTGAAATATGGGAAATCAGGGCTTAGGAAAGGAGGTAATTAAAGAATGGCTCAAACTGTTCAATACAGAGGCACAGGCCGTCGGAAAACCTCCGTGGCTCAAGTCCGGTTGATACCCGGGGAAGGCAAGGTACTGATCAATAAACGCCCCTTAACCGAGTATTTCGGAAAAAAGACGCTTGAGATGGTCGTCAAACAGCCTTTGGTATTAACACAGACGGAAGGCAGATATGACATACTGGCTACCGTCAAGGGCGGCGGCGTCACCGGCCAGGCCGGCGCGGTGCGGCTGGGTATAGCCCGGGCGCTGCTGAAAGCCGACAATGAGATTCGCCCTTCCTTAAAGAAGGCCGGCTTCCTCACCCGCGACCCGCGGATGAAGGAACGGAAGAAATACGGGCTCAAAGGGGCCCGCAGAGCGCCGCAGTTCTCAAAACGTTAACGGTTACACTATGCGTCACCGGCCGCCGTCATTGTACGGCGGTTTTTTTTATGCGCTTTCGTCGGTCCGTCTCAGACTCCCCTAATCCTAGATAAAAACCGGAGAAAACGCGCGATTAATCCGGCTTTTCCCTTGATCCCCTCGTTTTCCGGGGCGGCCACGACGGCAGCATTAGCTTGCGCGGTGAATATTTCCTGGGAATTCACCGCCTGACCTGACCGGTGCTTGCGCAGTACGTACGAGCCGTCCGAACGCTGCTCCCATGCTTTCACATTGTCGCCCAGCAGCGTTTCCAGCATCTGATAAACCCTGAGCTTCAGCGACTGATCCAATATCGGGCAGGCGACCTCGATACGCCTTTCCGTATTTCTCGTCATCAGATCCGCGGAAGAGATAAAGATTTCCCGGTCGTCGCCGTCTCCGAAACAAAATATCCTGGAGTGCTCCAGAAATCTGCCGACAACGCTGATGACCGTGATGTTTTCGGTGAGCCCCGGTATGTTCGGGATCAGGCAGCAGATACTGCGGACGATCATCGAAATGGTTACGCCGCTCCGGGAAGCCGCGATAAGGGCCAGGATGATTTCTTTGTCGGTAAGGGAATTGCATTTGATGATAATGCGGCCGGACATGCCGTTTTCTGCCTTACCGCGCTCCCGGTCGATATACCGGATCACTTTGTCCTTCAAATGGCTGGGGGAGACCCACAGGCGGGCCGCGGACCAGTCGGTATTGCCCAAAAGGAGATTGCTGAAAAACAAGGCGGCGTCTCTGCCGATTTCCTGATTCGCCGTGATCAGGGAGAGGTCCGTATATTGCTTCGAAGTACGTTCATTATAGTTGCCCGTACCGATTTGCGTGATATACTGGATCCGGCCGAATTCCTTTCTGGTGATCAGACAAATTTTGGAATGGACCTTCAAGCCCGGAAGCCCGAAGATAACGCGGCAGCCCGCTTCGTCCAGGCGATTGGACCAGTCGATGTTGTTGGCTTCATCAAATCGGGCGCGCAGTTCCATTAACGCGGTGACGTCCTTGCCGTT
>JGI24704J35079_10001533_pt1 | contig 9889 bp, 7 predicted proteins | sample TergutNt197P3_FD_35079 | JGI IMG/M metagenome (IMG submission 35079)
AATTTTCATTGTCGTTGCCTCCCCCCTCAATCGTGGCATTTTCCCTGATAACAAATGATTCTTTCCAGCAAAGCGCAGTATCTTTCGGAGCAATATCATTGATAATAGTTTTGTATGCATTGACCTGAATGTACAAACTGGTATCAACAACCTCTCCCGAAGTAACTACCCGCCGTACATATAAAATATCTTCTGTAAACGAGTGTGTTAGATCAGGCGTATTAGCATTGGCTATTACCGCCCAATCGTTTTCGTCTGAAGAAGATTGCCATTCGTATTGAAAAGGATCTGTACCGCTTTTGGGTTCCGAAGCCTTAATAGGTGTGGGAACTCCGTTACAAACCGTGGTGTCGGGGGTGACGATAAAATTATGAAGAAACCCTCTTAACTGTATTTGGAAATCGTTAAGGAATATGCCGGGATCGCCGGGCGTTGAAATATGATCGCATATTCTGGAACTGATAATCTCTCCCCTGTCGCCGCCGTTTCTTTTGAAATTTTCAGTGTTATTGTACCATGAATTGGAAAGCGTTTCTGATGTAAGAAGCAGTCCGCCGCCGCCGCCGCCGCCTGCTCCTCTTGTGTCGCTGTCATCATTACAGTCTGCCGCCTCCCTGGTAACACTACCGCCGTTGCCGCCCATGATTTCAACTTTCAGGTTGCCGTAATCCTTTGCCGATAAAAGGATACTGCCGCCACTGCCGCCGCCGCCGGCTCCCGCCTTAAGCGCCGTTTCTGTAACTGAAGCTCCATTGGCTTTGATCGCTGTATTTGTGCTAAAATGCAATCTTTGAGCGACGATAATCACAATTCCGCCACCATTTCCACCATCGGTTCCGGTTCCGGTACCTGCGCCGCCGCCGCCGCCCATAAATACACGCTTTAATGTGCTTTCCGACCGGATAATATCGTCGTATTTAATGGCAAATCCATCATTTCCATGTGTAACATAACCGATGTCCGATATTTTCAGCGAACCGTCTGCGCCGCAGGGTTGATCATCTCCAATGCCCCCGTTCCCTCCATTGGCGCCGCCGCCGCCGCCTGACCATTTGCCATTACCGCCGCCGCCGCCATTCCATGTTCTCCCGTAACCTTTCAGATTGCTGCCCGGATCATTAGAGTCGAAGTAAACTTTGGTTACTGATCCTTCACCTTTGTAGCCTGCAAAAAGGTATGAATCAGGATAATCAGGGTTATTGGTGTTATCAATATCATCAAAACTGCAAGGCCCGTCGTCGGGATATGGCGTATCATAAGCGCTACCTCCTTTAAAACCGCGCCCTGACACATCTATATCGGCATTGAACGTAAGCGTTTCGTCAACCATCAACGCCAAAACGCCGCCTGTTCCGGTTTCAGAATTCCATGGATCGCATGTAAGCGTATTTTCTATCACGGCACTTTTGTAAGAAGGAACACGCACCATTTGTACAAATTCAGTAGACGGGTCAAATGTGCCGGGCGTTATCGCGGATTTTAAGGTAACATTCTGGCCATTGACACCGGTAACAATATGAAATTCATACTTGCCGGCGTTATTGATATTGTTTCCATTTTGAGATATTCCCGTCATTTGTACCAACAGGACAGTATCAGTTGCACGAACAAATCCTGACGAAACAGAAGCATCAAGAGTAACTGTTGAACCAGTAATCGCGGTTACACCGGCATAACGATTCACCGTTGACTCGGTAATCCGCGAAACCGCTTTTTGGGCTATCAAACTGTTACACAAGCCAATCAAAATAACGCATATATTAATACTATATATTGTTCTTTTAGGCAATCTTCAAAGATGTTATAAATATTGTGCAAATATAGATATTTTTTTTCACTTTTCGAATAAATTTTCGTACCTTTGTGCGGGTTTTTTAAAAATTACATATGTAATGGCTGATGAGATAAACGCGATAGAAATTTATTACCAGACACAGATAAGTGCGCTGGAAATACGGATTACCATTTTATTGACAACGCTTGTACTGATGAGTATTGTTCTCGTTATTATTTTTTTTCAATATAAAAAAAACCGGCGATCGCGGATACACAATCATCAGAAAATAGAAGANCAACAACGCTCTAACGACCAAATCATGCAAATGCTGGAGCAGAAAAAACGTGAGGTCGAACAGCAAAGCCTTGAACTTCATGAAACAAGCACAGAACTAAAATGGCAAACAGAGAACGCATTGCGACTTTATGACGAAGTGGAGCAACAGAGAAAGGAAATGACCGACAGTATACTGTACGCCAAGCGGATACAGACCATCTTGTTGCCCGAAAAAGCATTTGTCAATGAGATATTAAACGATTACTTTGTACTGTTTCAACCCCGCGATATTGTAAGCGGCGATTTTTACTGGATAAGCGCAAAAAAAGAAAAAACGCTGGTTGCCGTAGCCGATTGTACCGGTCACGGCGTGCCGGGCGCGTTCATGAGCATCATGGGTATCAACTTCCTGAATACGATTGTTCAAAATGAGAATTTACACGCCGACATCATCTTGAACCAAATGCGCGAACAAGTCATCAACTCGTTGAAACAAACCGGAAAAGTCCTTGAAAACAAGGATGGAATGGATATGGCTTTTTGTATCATCGACTGGGAAAACGCAAAGATTGAATATGCAGGAGCCAATATCCCGTTGATTTTGTTACGCAGTACGCCTGAATCGCCGCACGAATTGATTGAAATACGCGCCGACAGGATGCCTATCGGAATATACGAACTGGCAGCCCGACCTTTCACCCGTCATACCATACCCATTATACCCGGCGACTCTATCTACATGTTCTCCGACGGCTATTGCGACCAGTTTGGCGGCCCGGATCTCAAGAAATTCAAGAAAAAGAACCTTACCAGACTGCTTTCGGAAATTCATGTATATAATATGACCGAGCAAAGAAAAAGATTAAAGCGAAACCTGGATAAATGGCGGGGCGAACTGCCTCAGGTGGACGATATTTTAATGCTCGGCATTAAGATATGATGAGCACGATTACGCTACAGACCGGAGCAATCAGCATTTCCGACGTGGAACAATTATTGTATCATGGGCATGAACTTGTCCTTGACGGGGCGTCCATGAAAAAGGTAGAAGATAGCTACCATTTCCTGAAAAAGTTTGCACACGACAAGGTTATTTACGGCATCAACACCGGTTTCGGGCCAATGGCGCAATACCGGGTAGAGGAACGCGAAACGCGGCAACTGCAATACAATCTGATACGCAGCCATGCGGCAGGTACCGGAAAACTGTTGCCTCCCGTGTACGTTAAAGCAACCATGATTGCCCGGATCGCTTCATTACTTAGGGCGCATTCGGGTGTGCATCCTTCGGTAATAGAACTTCTTGCTGAATTGGTGAACCGCAACATCTGTCCTGTCATTTTCGAGCATGGCGGAGTAGGCGCCAGTGGCGATTTGGTACAACTGGCGCATCTTGCGCTGTGCCTGATTGGCGAAGGAGAAGCGACGTATCGTGGAAAGACCATGCCCGTCAGTACAATTTTTGAACAGGAGGGATTAAAGCCCGTTTCGATGTATATCAGGGAGGGATTGGCGTTAGTCAANGGCACTTCGGCTATGACCGGTATCGGGATTATCAACCTGTTGAAGGCGCAACGACTGTTGAGGTGGGCTATCAGGGCGTCGGCTGCCATTTGCGAAATCGTCGGCTCGTTCGACGACCATTTTTCGGATGAACTAAACCGTGTAAAGCCGCACAAAGGACAGTTGTATGTCGCCACAGAAATGCGCCGGCAAACAGCGGGCAGCCAACGGATACGAAACCGGCATGAGCATTTTTACGACGGAAACCGGCAAAACATTTTTACCGATAAAGTGCAGGATTATTACTCCATACGCTGTGTACCGCAAATATTGGGGCCGGTGTACGACGCCTTGCAACATGCGGAGGAAATACTCGCCACTGAACTCAATTCGGTGAATGATAATCCGGTCATTGACGCGCAAAACGAAAACGTTTACCACGGCGGAAATTTTCACGGCGACTACGTAGCGTTTGAAATGGACAAGATAAAAATAGCCGTCACCAAGCTCGCCATGCTTGCCGAACGACAACTGAACTACCTGATGCACGACCGCATCAACAACCTGTTGCCCGCTTTTGTCAACCTCGGCATACCCGGTCTGAATTATGGCATGCAGGCCATGCAGTTTACGGCAACATCCACCACTGCCGAATGTCAGACATTAGCCAACCCGATGTACATACACAGCATCCCCAGCAACAACGACAATCAGGATATAGTAAGCATGGGTACCAACGCCGCCAACATGACCCGAACGGTGATTGAAAATGCCTTTCAGGTGGTAGCCATCGAATGGATGGCCATTGCGCAGGCAATTGATTTTCTGGAAATACGGGAACATTTATCGCCAAAATCGCAGGAAACATACCAACAAATACGGGAATTGACACCTGCTTTTGTAGATGATGCTCCTAAATACGGTGAAATACAAAAGGTTAAAGTTTTTTTTGAAACTGAAAAGTGAGACCTAAATTCAGAACTCCTGACCTGTGTCATGATCGCGAAGCGCTTTAACATAACGTTAAGGGAAGTTTGGTCTGCAAATAAAAAATATATTTTTATTATTGCGGCAGATCGCCACGAAAACCTTCGGCAGGAATTTTAACGATATAGGTTTTTCGTGCGGCATTGGTCAGTTTATTGTCGCGCAGCCATGGATTGAGGTATTTCAGCATTTTGTAGTTGGTTTGGTGTTTGAAGGCAAAGTCAGCCCAGTCGGCCACTGCTGTTTTCACCTCCACCTCGGTGTACGGAACGGGACGGTATCTTTCATTTTCGGGCACATGAAACCCATATTTCTGCGGGTCGTTCAGGATCAGTTTCACAGCCGCTATACGGAAAATATAGCGTTGCGTTTCTTCGTTGAGCAGGAGATCGTAATAATCATCGCACTTTTGGCGTTTCACCTGAGCGCTTAGTCCGGCTCTGCCCATGTTGTACGATGCGGCTGTCATGGTCCAGTCGCCAAAAATGTTGTATGCTTCATTCAGGTATTGACATGCGGCTATGGTTGACTTTTCTACATCGTAGCGTTCGTCTACCTCGTTATTCACTACCAGCCCATAATCGCCCGCTGTACCCTTCATGAACTGCCAAAAACCTGTGGCGCCTGCAGGTGAAATTTTGTTCATAAAATCACTTTCGATCAACGATAAGTATTTGAAATCATCAGGGATGCCATTGGCTGCCAATATGGGTTCAATCACTGGAAAAAAGCGGGTGATTCTTTTGAGATACTGCAAAGTGCTGGAATGAAAGTTCATGTTAACAATCAATTCGCGTTCGAGACTTTCGCGCACATCAAAAAGATTAAGGGGCAACGGTTCACCTGCAAATTCAACCTTTTCGGGGATATGCGGCGAGGTGATCCAATGGACGTGGGATGATATATTATCTTCAGGATTTCTTCAACCTGCCCGCCGGACGATAATGAGGAGCAAAACCCGAAAAATGCGGCAAATATAAGTAATAAGCAAAATGCTATAAGTGGAAATTTTTTCATCTGTACAAATGTAAATAAAGTTAAATACCTGATTTCAAAGCCTCTTTGATCATTTCTTCAACGCTGGCCGATGGCTTGGCCGCTACAATTTTATCCAATACTTTCTCAACGGATGCCTTTGTAAAACCTAAATTCATCAGGGCAGACAACGCCTCTTCCTTTGAACTGCCGGCTGACGCAAGGAAATTTTCATCGCCTGCCGTTGCCGCCCCAATTTTGTCTTTCAGGTCGACAATAATACGTTGCGCGGTTTTCAACCCGATTCCCTTTACATTTTTCAACATGTTGGCATTAGCTTCGGCGATGGCTTTCTGCAACTCGGCGCCCGACAGCGACGACAGAATCATACGCGCTGTGCCGGCGCCAACGCCCGACACGGAGATCAACAAACGAAACAGCGAACGTTCCTGCTTGTCCGAAAATCCGTAAAACAATTGCGCATCCTCGCGCACAACATGATGCAGGAATAGCTTGCACTGTTTTTCCTTTCCCTGCAATGCCGTGTAGGTATTGAGCGAAATGTGAATCACATAGCCAAATCCACCGGTTTGCACGGTAGCGGAAACGGGGGTCAACTCTATCAGTTGTCCTTCAATAAAATCGTACATAAAATAAATGTCTATATCAAAAATATCGGCAAAATTAGACAAAAATTTGTATAAAAACAGTAACTTCTCTTTTTGTTTTACGTATAAAGATTGATAGTTTGATATAAAATAAATCCGAATATGGTGGAAAAACAGACGTCCGATTCAATGAATATTCAATGCCTTCACGAAGAGATCGAACAACTTCGGAAACAAATAGAAAGCTACAGATGGCAAGATGCGAAACACAAGCGGATCATCATGCAACTGGCTGATGTTATGTTTATTGTCAACAAATTGGGCGTAGTAACCGATTGTTCGATCAATTACGGTACGCTTACGGATTTGAGAAAAGACAAATTCATAGGGCTTCATATCTGGGATGTGTTCAACGGATGCAACTGGAGGATTCACTGTACAAACAGCCGATGAATAAAACCGATTTGCCGCTCCTGCATCAGGCGGCTGTCGGCGAGGAGAAGAGTATGCAGACGGTGATCCGGTATGACGGCGAAAAACTGTATACCCAGGCTGAATATTTTGTTCTCGAAGAAGGATATGAAAAAACCTTTTGCATCGCCATCAGAGACGTCACAAACGAGTATCTGCAAAAATATCACCTGGAACGTAATCGTGTGCGGATGCGGATGATGGTGAAACAGCGTACCGAAGAGTTTGACGTGCTGAATCAGGAACTTTTGAAGTTAAATAAAGAGTTATCGGAGCAAATCAGGGAAAAGGTAAAGGCACAGGACGAACTGGCCGAAGTAGTACGTACCCGGACATTGGCCAACAGTGAAAAACGGTTCAGAAACATTGTCGATAAACTACAGGATATGGTAATGATTATCGACGAAACAGGCATCATCACCTATGTAACGCCTTCGTGCAAACCCATATACGGATTCGCGGAAGATGAATACATTGACCGCGAGGCGTATTCATTCGTACATCCTGACGATATTTCCAAAGTAAAAGTGTACTTACATACGGTATTGCCCAATGAAAAAAATGCCGACTGTACCTACCGCATCTGCCGGAAAAACGGCGAATGGGCAAATGTGAGAACGGTTGCCGTAAATATGTTGAACGATCCGCATATCAACGGTTATGTGTTCACCACTACCGATATTACCGAACAAACAAGGGCGCAACAGCGTATCGAATATAATCTGGCTAAACAGCAATTACTCAACCGTATCATGGTTCCCTTGCAGAAAACCGAAATTGTCTCCGAAGCGATCAACGACGCTATTGCTCAGGTGGGACGATTTGCAGATGTGAGCAAGGTAATCATCTTTGAGAAATCATATGACGGGAAATCATCGAGCATGACCTACGAATGGTGTAATACAGGCATTATTTCGAGAATAGAACGCTTACAGCAAATATCGGTTGACTTGTTTAATCCATGGACGATGGAGTTTTCCTGCGGTATCATTCACCGTTACCCCGGTATGTTGAGCAATCCGGAACTGAAAGGCGTCAATCCATATCTTAAAGAAACTATTTTTTCAGAAGATATGAAAAGCCTGATCGTGTTGCCTTTGTTTGTGAACGGCGGCTTGTGCGGGTATCTCGGTTTTTCGGAATATCGTAACGAACGCGCATGGACTTACGAAGAGGAAAGTCTCCTGATTAATTTTGCACAGATTATTTCGTCGGTATTTCAGCGTCAGAAATCGGAACGGGCGCAGCACCTTTTACAGCAGGCGCTCAGAACGGTTCTCGACAATATGCCGTTTCATATCTACGTGGTAGATAAGGAAAACTTCGAAATCTTATTTGCCAACCGCGTAGTTCGTGACAACGAGGACGAATTGAACAAAATCAGGAAGGAAATAAAACATATAGATACAAAGGCGCACGAACAATACGATAAGAAAACAGATACATGGACATACCGCGTAACCACGCCCATCATATGGATTGACGGCCGTTTGGTATATTTGCGCACTCAGGAGGACATTACCGAGCGGAAAAAGATGGAACTGGAACTGCTCCAGGCCAAAAACCGCGCGGAAGAGTCGGATAAACTCAAATCGGCATTTTTAACCAATGTGTCGCACGAAATCCGTACCCCGATGAATGCCATCATTGATTTTTCACAGTTGGTGTCCAATGAAATTACATCCGGAAAATTGCAGGGGTATTGCGGTGTTATCAACGAAAACTGCCACATCCTGCTCAAATTGATTGACGATATCATAGACATTTCAAAAATCGAAACCGAACAAATGATGCTTGCCCTTGCGCCGTGTAACCTGAATGAGTTTTTCGACGAGGTAAAGACGTATTACAGGCAGCAAATCAGCCGCATGAAAAAAGACAAAGTAGAATTGCTGTTCGACGACATTCCTGACGATACCACAGTGATCACCGATGGCAAAAGACTGCGGCAGATCATCGGCAATCTCATGGATAACGCAGTGAAATTTACAGACAAAGGATTTATCAAGGTTTCATGTACCTTGCCCGGCGATGGATTCATCCATTTTTCTATTATAGATTCAGGCATCGGTATCCCTGAAAATCAGCAACAAGTGATCTTCGAACGGTTCCGTCAATTGGAAAAGCTGCGCAACCTGAGCGGAACAGGATTGGGTTTAGCCATTTCCAAAAGTCTGGCACAGATGCTGGGCGGCGATATGGGTGTAAAATCGGCGATTGACGAAGGTTCAACATTCTATTTTACCATCGGGCATCATCAGTTGAAAAGCGAATAATTGAAAAAAATCAAATAAAAAAGGCATGAAACGCAACATTTTTTATTTTTTTTCGTAATAATAAAACAAGAATCTTAAACTTAATTTAATAAACCAAAAAAAAGTAATAATGAAAAGAGTAAGTTTTTTTATGATGGCTGCACTTTTTGCAGTAAGTAGTGTGTTCGTAGGTTGCGGTAAGGATGACGAACCGGAACCGTTGCCGGAACCTAAAGATGCACCGACAATCAGTTTCAAATTCGATGGAGAAACGATTAACGCAACCGGTGCAACAGAGAGTGTAAAAATTGGCGATGAAGTAGTAGTGGAAATTAATTACATTGCTGATGGAGAAATCAAAGAAATTGAATTGACCATTGGCGACGCAGATAAGGAAACCATTACTACAGGGTTTAATTCTGCAACGACACATAAAATCACACGAACCTTAAAGGATGAATTTGACGCTGAAAAGGACATAGTGATTACCACCAAAATTACAGACAAGCAAGATTTTGCCAAAAGCGCTACATTTACCTTTACCATCAGTGTTGAGGAAAATGAGTTGGAAGAAGATGATTTTGAATGGAAAAGAATTGGTGGTGCTGCCGGCACAGGTTTAGCCGATTTTGGACTTGGCTGGACTTCGAACACCGCTTCCGTAGCTATCATTGTCCCTTTAACCGGCACTGACTTGTATCAATTTGATTCTGATGTATATGATGAAGTTACTACAAAAGAAGGATTGATACAATTGTTTGACGAAAATGTTGGCACCAAATTAACTGACTTTAGAGGGGTTTCTGTATCTGCATCAAGCTCGTATGATATTGTTTTAGGTACAAAGGTTAAGGTTGGTGATGATGAATATGAATATTATTTGTTACATATTACACACGGCACCGTTAGTACTGGTGAAGCAGGCACAACGATTACTATTACCGGAAAATACGGTAATTAAGATCTGAATTATTGATTGATTGAATTGGATTAAAAAGGCCGCTCTTTCATGGGTGGCCTTTTTTGGTGTGCCGTGC
>JGI24704J35079_10001539_pt1 | contig 9865 bp, 11 predicted proteins | sample TergutNt197P3_FD_35079 | JGI IMG/M metagenome (IMG submission 35079)
CTGCCGTGATGTTTTGTGTTTTGGTTACTGGGGAAATCCCCCCGATTGAAGGTATTGTATCCGATAAGCGGGGAGTTGTCAAGGGATTTGTTATCGGCTGATGCTTGATTTTTCAATTGATTTTGTGTATAATACAATTAGAAAAACTGAAGGGGAGGATAAATCACCATGACAAAAGTAGTCTTAAACATCCGTGACGATAAAAAAGCTGAATCGCTGCTTTCGCTATTGCGTGAACTGCCTTTTGTGGATACGCAGATCGAAGAAACATTAAAGGTTTGGGATGGTTGCCTTCCCATGCTCGACAGCCCCGTTTCCGACCCGGATTTCAAGTTCTTCTCACGGGAGGAACTGTATGAGAGATAGCGTTTTCGTGGATACAAATGTTTTTGTATATGCGTATACCGTAAAAGAACCTAAAAAGCGTGAAATGGCTATTGGGTTGCTGAAAGAGCACCTTACCGGAACGAGTATTTTTGTCAGCACTCAAATATTGAATGAGTTTTATTCAGCAATGAGCAAAAACAAGGTCACACACAAGGAAATACTGCGTTATGTTTCGGAAATCATCCGCTGCGCGAACGTCACAAGCGTTTCATTAAGCACCGTTGAATCCTGCTTGAAATTAAAAGAACGTTATGAGTATTCGTATTGGGATTCTCTGTTGTTGGCCGCCGCCCTTGACTGTGGCTGTAATGTTCTTTACTCTGAGGACATGCAGCACGGTCAAGTGATTGATAAACGGCTGACCATACTAAACCCGTTTGAGGGATAGTCGGATGCAGGATGCGCTCGGCTTTGATAAACTTGAATATAGAGTCGGCAACCCCGTCACAGATCAACCCTAAGGCTGTGTTGATCAAACTCTTGGTGCTTTCATAGTTCGTTTTAATTGTTTCATCCGCAATATAATGCCGCAAACACCCCTTTTGCTTAAATACCTGCATCATATAGATTACTGTGCCGAATAAGTCTTTGCTGTGGATTCGGTAAATGTTGTCTTATTGCGCGACAATGATACATATTGTTTACAGTATATCTGTCTGTTTTCACAATGTCAATATCCAAATGTAGATTTTTTGTTAATGAATTTCTTGTCATCAGCACCGCGGTTTGATATAATATCCGCAAAGAAATCCCTCAAGGAGTTTTACAATCTACATAAACCGACATAAGAAACGAGAACTTAACAAAGGAGCGGGAAAGGTAAATGCCGCTGAAGAAACATCCGACCATTGAAGAAATGATACAACTGACACATCACGATTTCCCCTCATAGAATAACAATAACACCTGTTTAAGTGAGGGGATAGCCATATGGAACACCGCATTTCTTTGGAACCCGCGGCCATCGCGTGCTTGATTTTTCAATTGATTTTGTGTATAATACAATTAGAAAAACTGAAGGGGAGGATAAATCACCATGACAAAAGTAGTCTTAAACATCCGTGACGATAAAAAAGCTGAATCGCTGCTTTCGCTATTGCGTGAACTGCCTTTTGTGGATACGCAGATCGAAGAAACATTAAAGGTTTGGGATGGTTGCCTTCCCATGCTCGACAGCCCCGTTTCCGACCCGGATTTCAAGTTCTTCTCACGGGAGGAACTGTATGAGAGATAGCGTTTTCGTGGATACAAATGTTTTTGTATATGCGTATACCGTAAAAGAACCTAAAAAGCGTGAAATGGCTATTGGGTTGCTGAAAGAGCACCTTACCGGAACGAGTATTTTTGTCAGCACTCAAATATTGAATGAGTTTTATTCAGCAATGAGCAAAAACAAGGTCACACACAAGGAAATACTGCGTTATGTTTCGGAAATCATCCGCTGCGCGAACGTCACAAGCGTTTCATTAAGCACCGTTGAATCCTGCTTGAAATTAAAAGAACGTTATGAGTATTCGTATTGGGATTCTCTGTTGTTGGCCGCCGCCCTTGACTGTGGCTGTAATGTTCTTTACTCTGAGGACATGCAGCACGGTCAAGTGATTGATAAACGGCTGACCATACTAAACCCGTTTGAGGGATAGTCGGATGCAGGATGCGCTCGGCTTTGATAAACTTGAATATAGAGTCGGCAACCCCGTCACAGATCAACCCTANGGCTGTGTTGATCAAACTCTTGGTGCTTNCATAGTTCGTTTTAATTGTTTCATCCGCAATATANTGCCGCAAACACCCCTTTTGCTTAAATACCTGCATCATATAGATTACTGTGCCGAATAAGTCTTTGCTGTGGATTCGGTAAATGTTGTCTTATTGCGCGACAATGATACATATTGTTTACAGTATATCTGTCTGTTTTCACAATGTCAATATCCAAATGTAGATTTTTTGTTAATGAATTTCTTGTCATCAGCACCGGGATTTGATATAATGTCCGCAAAGAAATCCCTCAAGGAGTTTTACAATCTACATAAACCGACATAAGAAACGAGAATTTAACAAAGGAGCGGGAAAGGTAAATGCCGCTGAAGAAACATCCGACCATTGAAGAAATGATACAACTGGCACATCACGATTTCCCCTCATAGAATAACAATAACACCTGTTTAAGTGAGGGGATAGCCATATGGAACACCGCATTTCTTTGGAACCCGCGGCCATCGCGGTCGCCGACGCCGCGGCAAACCCGCCGCTGATCTTTCAGCTCCCGCCCGCGCAAGGGCGCGAACGCCTCAACCAAGCCCAAGATTCGCACGCTTACAAACACCCGGCCACCGTTACAACAACCTTGTTCCACGCCGGACGCTGGGGAAGCGTCTCGGTTCATCTCATCCGCCCGGACAACATCATCGGCACGCCCAACGTGATTTTCTATCTCCACGGAGCGGGCTGGGTCTTCGGCAACCTGCATACCCATGACAAACTCGTCCGCGAATTGGCGGCGCGCACCAATTCGGTCGTCGTCTTTCCCGAATACAGCCTTTCGCCCGAAGCCAAGTTCCCCGTTGCCATCGAGCAGTGCTACGCCGTCCTGTGCGCCCTGCCGGGCTTGGCGGCCGGGCTGGGTTTGACCCTTGATACCTTAACGGTCGCCGGAGACAGTGTGGGCGGCAACATGGCAACCGTTATGGCTCTCATGTGCAAACACCACGGCGGCCCTAAAATCCATAAGCAACTGATGTTTTACCCGGTGACCAACGCCTATTTCGACACCCCGTCATACATCCAATTCGCAACCGATTACTATCTCTACCGCGAAGGGATGATGTGGTTTTGGGATCAGTATACGACCTCGGAGGCAGAACGGAACATGATCACCGCGTCGCCTTTGCGGGCGACATTGGAGCAATTGCGCGGTCTGCCCGACGCCATGGTTTTGACCGGGGAGGCCGACGTCCTGCGCGACGAAGGGGAAGCATACGCCACAAAGCTGCGGGAGGCCGGTGTTGATGTGACCGCCGCCCGGCTGGAGGCCATCATCCACGATTTCGTCATGCTCAACGCTCTTGACCAAACCAACGCCTGCCGCGCCGCGATGGATTTGTCGGTCGCTTGGATCAATCGGAAAAATCAAGTCACCCATTCATAACTGGCGTGATCGCTTTTCCCGTCAAACAAGACGCGTTCCCCCTCCGTAAACCGAAACCGCGCCGGGCAAGAGAGGTTTTCGCGGATAACACGGCTCATGGCACCGGAATCAGGCGCGGGCAACGCAAGCCCCTCGCGCGGTTCGGCCGTTACGGATAATCGGTATTTCCCTTGAGCCAGTTCGATAACGCCCCGCTCACAGCGCAGGATTTTCACGCCCNTATACGTCGCAAGCCGATATTCCCGCCCGTTCAGCCAAACCACACAGACGCAGCCCCAAAACCTCAGCCCGCAAAAGGGTATCCGCGCCACCGAGACCATGACGGAGCAATCCCGGTCAAAGTCATTGCAATGCACCCATGTATATTTTGTGGGGAAAGAACGGCCGCTGTCCGACTCGATATAACCGATCCCGCCGGAGAAATCAAGGGTCTCGCCATTCAGCGCAACAGTGCCGGAAAGGCGGTGTTTCATGCTGATAACCCCGTGGCGGCACTCCATCGGCACAAACCGAAAAAGACCCATAACGTCACCGCGTATGGGCGTGATGCCTGTGTATTTGATCTCCCCCGTCAGCGTTAGCTCCGGGCGGCGGATGTCAAGCGTCACGCCGGAAGAGGAAAATGTGCTGCCGCCGACACGCAGGAGCTCTCCTTTATGAAAATGGGATAACGGATAGGAAATGTTGCAGGCCTGACTGTCTGTAACGACCTGCACAAAAGCACCGCCGGCCGCCCTTCCGGGGATAAGTGCCAGCGATGTTCCGTTTGCCTGATGCTTATAATACCAGCCTTCAAAACGACCCTGTTTTTGTTTCATGGGGATAGTGTTCCCGAAATTGCTACCCCTTAAAAATCAAGTTCACCAATTTATCCGGCACGACGATGGTTTTAACCGGCTCCCGGCCTTCGGCGATGGCCTGTATGCGTTCGGCGGCCAGCGCGGCGGCGGCGGCGGTTTGGTTATCGCACCCGCGCGGGACGGTCACCGTTGCGCGCAGTTTGCCGTTGACTTGCACCGCCAGTTCTACAGACTCTTCCACCGTTTTGGCCGGGTCGTACTGCGGCCATTCCGCTTGACAGCATAACCCTTTTTCGCCCTGCCGCTCCCATAACTCCTCGCAGATATGCGGCGCGAACGGGCTGAGCAAGCGCAGGAAAATGTTGACGTCGCTTTTAGCGCAGCCTTTTTCCATCAGCGAGAGGAGCGACATCATGGCGGCGATGGCGGTGTTAAATTTCAGCCCCTCTATATCTTCGGTGACCTTTTTGATGGTTTGGTGCAGCTTTACCTCGTCAACCGTTGTGCCGTTGCACGCAAGCGCATGGACGCGCTCTAAAAAGCGGCGGCAGCCTTTGAGGGTCTGCTCCGACCATTGGCAGCCTTTTTCAAAGTCGCCGATGAACAAAATGGTCAGGCGGAGGGTGTCGGCTCCGTATGTTTTGACCACGTCGTCGGGATCCATGCCGTTGTTCTTGGTTTTGGAGATTTTGGTGCCGTCGGAACCCAGGATAAACCCGTGGCTGGTGCGTTTTTTATAGGGTTCGGGGTGGNCNACCACGCCGATGTCAAACAAAAATTTGTGCCAAAACCGGCTGTACAGCAAATGCAGGGTGGTATGCTCCATNCCGCCGTTGTACCANTCCACCGGCATCCAGCGGCGCAAAGCGTCTTTGGACGCCAGCTCCTGACCGTTGCNCGGGTCGGTATAGCGCAGGAAATACCACGACGACCCCGCCCATTGGGGCATGGTGTCGGTNTCGCGTTTGGCGGGCGCGCCGCATTGGGGGCATGGGGTGTTGACCCATTCGGTGATGGCCGCCAGCGGGCTTTCCCCGGTGTCGGTCGGTTTATAATTCTGCACATCGGGCAGTTTCAACGGCAGCTGATCTTCCGGCAGCGGAACCATGCCGCACACAGGACAGTGAACGATCGGGATGGGTTCGCCCCAGTAACGCTGGCGGGCAAACACCCAGTCGCGCAGTTTATACCGCACTTTCGGCTCGCCGAGCCCCTTTTCCGCCAGCCACCCGGTGATGGCTTTCTTGGCGTCGGCGACTTCCAGCCCGTTGAGGAACCCGGAATTGACCATCGTCCCCGTTTCGGTATCGGTATACGCCTCTTTTTCTATATTACCGCCCGCAACGACCTCAACGATGGGTAACCCGAAGGTTTTGGCAAACTCCCAGTCGCGGATGTCATGCCCCGGGACGGCCATAATGGCCCCGGTGCCGTAGCTCATCAACACATAATCCGACACATAGATGGGCAATTCCTGATCGTTGACCGGGTTGATCGCCGTGACCCCGTCAAGCCGCACCCCTGTCTTCTCTTTGGCAAGCTCGGTGCGCTCAAAATCACTCTTCCGCGCCGCCGCCCTGCGGTAATCATCTGCTTCGCCATAGTTCTTGATCTTGCTCTTAACCGTCTCAATCAACGGGTGCTCGGGCGAAATAACCATATACGTCGCCCCGAACAACGTATCCGGCCTCGTCGTATAAACTGTCAACTCTCCACTATCCACTGTCAACTGAAACGTCACTTCGGCTCCTTCGCTCCGCCCGATCCAGTTGCGCTGCTGGGCGATGACGCGGGACGGGAAGTCGCACAAGTCCAAATCGTCGATCAGCCGCTGGGCGTATTGGGTGATGCGCAGCATCCACTGGCTTTTGTCGCGGTGTTCGGCCGGGGATTCGCACCGTTCGCACTGCCCGCCGACGACTTCCTCGTTGGCCAAAACGCACTTGCACGAAGGGCACCAGTTGACCGGCATATTGGCTTTATAGGCCAGCCCGTGCTCCACCATTTTGAGAAAAACCCACTGCGTCCATTTGTAGTAATCCGGGTCGGTGGTGTTGACCTCGCGGGTATCGTCAAAAGAGAACCCAAGCCTCCTGATCTGCCCGCGGAAATGCTCGACGTTGCGGCGGACGACTTCGGCGGGATGGATGTTGTTTTTGATGGCGTAGTTCTCGGCAGGCAGGCCGAAGGCGTCCCAGCCGATCGGGAAGAGGACGTTATACCCCTGCATCCGCCGCGTCCGCGCCAAAACGTCCATGCCCGTATACGGGCGCGGATGCCCGATGTGCAGCCCTACGCCGGACGGGTAGGGGAACTCGACAAGGGCGTAAAAAGGCTCTTTTTCGCTCGCATCGCCGGCTTGAAAACATTTGTTTTCAAGCCATTTTTGCTGCCATTTTTGTTCTATGTTTTTGGGCTCGTATCGCTCCATTACAGTTCATCCTCATTATACTGTTTCGCGTCTGACCACAGCCGTTCGATGGAATAAAACTCCCTCGCCTCTTGCAGCAGCACATGAACGACGACGGCACCGTAATCCAGCAGCAGCCANCTCCCGCCGCCTTTCCCCTCTATATGCCTGGGCGGAACGTCCTGCTTCTTCAAGACAAANTCCACCTCGTCGGCGAGGGTTTTCAAATGGGTGCTGGACGTGCCGGTGGCAATGACGAAATAGTCGGCCAGCACGGTGAGGTCGGTGACCTCCAAAATGCGGATGTCGGCCGCTTTTTTGCTGGAGAGGATTTGCGCCGCGCTTTTGGCCAGTTCTTTCGGTTCCATAGGCCTCCTCTTTTCTTACTCGGTATAGTTATAGTTGACCCGCGTTTTTCCGATCGGGTGGGTGAAGGGGTTGATGGTTTCATTGATGAGAGCAAGAGCCTCTTCGGCTTTGACGATTTCATAATAGTTTTTATTCGCCGTGTAGGTGGGCAGGGTGTGGAACCTGACGTTTTCGATGCCGATCTTATTGACAGCCTCGGCTAATCCGAGCATGTCGCCCCAGTCTATATCGTCGCTTTTTACATTCTCCTGCGCGATTTTGATATATTCGGGCATTTTCCCCCAGTTGGACAGGGCTTTCTTGCCCGCTTCTTTGAGGAAAAGTTGTTGAATCTTCATCCGGCCGTAGTCGTCGTTGATGTGGTCGTTGGTGTCAAAGTACCCCTTGAGCGAGTTGGGGCCGTAATCGCGGAAGCGAAGGAGCTGCATGGCTTGTTTCCCGCTAAGAGTCCGCTGCCCTTCATACAGGTCGATCCCCTCGGAGAGTTTTCTCATCCGCATCGGCACATTGAAATCCACACCTTGCACCGCGTCGACCAGCCGCTCAATGGCTTTATAATCGATCACCGCGCTGTATTGCGGCTGGAAACCGATCAGAGAGGCGATCTCCTTTTTCAAATTCGCCATGCCCGGCTCATCCACGCCCCGCCGCTGGATATACGCACTGTTGATTTTCTTTGTATTGCGGGGAGCCAGGGGGACGACCGTATCGCGCGGGATGGACATGACGTCCATTGTCCCGTTTACCGTATCCAGCGTGGCCACCATCAGCGTGTCGGTCATATCCTCGTTGACCCCGGCCAGCAGGAAGGTCACCACGCCTTTGCGTGTGGAATACGGTTTGGTTCTCTCTTCAGGGTCGGGAGTATTGTCCGGGTCAACAGGAAGCAGGTCAAGAGACGGCCCTTCGTGCTCAATTTCATCCGGCAGACTGATCTCCGCGCGCAGGTTGACCAGCATCGTCAGCAAAAGGGTGAAGAGCGACAGGATGACCACCGACGCGCAAATGATGAAGCGACGCTGTTTGAACAGGAAATACCCGCCGACGCAAAGCAGGAGAACAGACGCCGCCAATATGGACAGATCAAGGATTTCAGCAGCCTGAAACTCTTTCAGCCTTTCAAAAAAGCCGAGGAAGCCTTTGACAATGGAAAAATAGGAATACAACGCGCCTGCCAGCGCAAGGGCAAGCGACGAACCCCCGATGATCAATCCTTTCCGGGTGGTGCGCTCCCGGGCAGCCCCGCTCCACGACGAAAGGAGGAGGGAGACGCCGATGCACAGGAAGGATTCCGAGAGGATCAGGGTAAAGATGCTCCACGCCGTAAAATAATCAAAAACAGCTTCGATCGGGTTTCTTACAACGGAAACGATCAGGGTGATAAACCCTGTCAGCCCTAACGCCAAAAGGGTCAGCCCCGCCATGGTTTTCCGTTTGCCGGACGGCGGGCTGCTTTTCGCTTCTCTTCCGCCTACCCGCTTGCCTTCATATCGTTTTTTTAACATCGCCATGTCCGCACTTACTTTCTATCCATCGGAGCGCGTTCACTGTGTTTTGCTCCAGTGTCCCGCCCTCTTTTTTATAACGCTTGATCCTGCGCAGGGCAGTATACAAAGCCTGATCAAGATCGGAGTAAAGATACAGTTTGATTGCCGATAATTCAGGGTATGCTTGACGGAACGGTTCGGCCTTATCGGCGAGATAGAGTACCTTTTCCAAAACCGTCATTCCGGCGCGGCCTGTGGTGTGCCACCGTACGGCGGAGGCAATGCCTTCGTCAAACCCCAATTCCCGGGCAAGGGCGGCTCCGCTCAGCGCGTGATATACATTGGGTACAGTTTTTTCCCATTCCGACGGCAGTATACCATAATCGCGCAAACTTTGCAACGGGTCGGGGTCTTCTTTTGTCATATCATGCAGAAGAGCCGCGCGGCGAGCCGCTTCGGCGTCGCATCCCCAGCGCATGGCCATACAGGCGGCAACCGCCTCCACCCCCAGCGTATGCAGCACCCGGCGGGGCGAGAGCCGCCTCCGCAGCATGGCCAGCAGCTCCTCACGGTTTGGCGGGGCCATACAACCCTTCCCTTCGGATGTATTCCCATACCTTGGGCGGAAGCGTCTCCCCGTTCATGGCCATCCGCGCCTCGGTGCTGGAGGCTGGGACAATGTTCCTTGGGAAGACATAGGGTTCACATAATTCTCGCAGCGCATCGGCTTTATGCCAGCTATCAAATGTCTCCCACATATCCGAACCCATCAGGAGCCACACTTTTCCCGGGTTATACCGCTCCCGCAGCATAACAACCGTGTCATAGGTATATTTTGCGCCGCCGGATAACTCAAAATCACTCACTTCGGTATGGGGTAACCCTTCAACGGCCAGACGGCTCATTTCGAGACGGTGGGCGGGCGATGGTGTATTGGGCGGCATGGCTTTATGCGGCGGGTCGCCGGAGGGCATCCAAATCAGTTTATCGGGGCGGAGCGTTTCCAGAGCCTTCCGCGCCAGCGCGACATGCCCTTTGTGCGGCGGGTTGAAGCTGCCGCCGTATAACGCCAGCGTCATGACAATTTCCCCAGCAATGCGCGCAACGCTAAACCTCTGTGCGAAAGCCCGTCTTTNTCCTCCGGCGTCAGCTCNGCCATCGANCGGTTTTTCGAGGGGACGCAGAAAACCGGGTCGTAACCGAAGCCGCCATCCCCTTGCGGCGCAAGCAATATCTCCCCTTCGCAGCGTCCTTCGGCCGAAAC
>JGI24704J35079_10001547_pt1 | contig 9844 bp, 7 predicted proteins | sample TergutNt197P3_FD_35079 | JGI IMG/M metagenome (IMG submission 35079)
GAAATGGACGCTTGACGCGATGGGTGAAATGGTGAAAGCGGTCACGAAGGACGTCAACGGCGACGGGATCCTGGACAAAGACGATATGTGGGGATATGCCCAGCAGGGCGACATAGTCGGGGCGGTCATAAACGGGGCGGAATTGAAATATATGTACAAAAATGCCGACGACATCCCGTACACGATGGCAAACACCGAGAGGATGAACATGGCCATAGACAAATTTTTGGATTTTTTCAGGGATTATTCCTGGGACACCACCCGCGACGCGAACAACGCGCATTTGAGCGCGTTCTGGCTGTTCCCGGAAGGGCGCGCGCTGTTCAACGGGATAATGCTGCACTATATACAGTGGCAGCTCCGGGGCGTGGAGCACGATTTCGGGATCATTCCCATCCCAAAGCTGGACGAGGCCCAAAGCCGCTATTACACTTCGACCAACGCCTACCACACATATTGCTACATGATGCCCAAAACCGTTTCGGACCCGGAAAGAACCGCGTATATATTCGACGCGATGGGCTTTTACGGCGAAAAGATAATAAAGCCCGCGTATTACGACATGTGTCTGACCAGAAAATACACGCGCGACGAGGAATCGAACGAAATGCTCGACATCATCTTCAAATCCACGGTCTATGATTTGGGGCTCTACGCGGATTTCGGCAACATATCCGGCACTGTCCAAAATTTGATTTTAAAAGGCGAAAACACATACAGTTCGTCCTATGAAAAAATAGAGCCGAAAGTGATCTCCGCAATCGAAAAATTCGTGGCGAGCATAGAGGATTGACCGGGCAGGTGTTCGATTCGTCCACCTGCCCCGAAATTTTGCCGTCAATAATTATCAANAATAAATATCGCAATCAGGAAGCATTTTTCGCAATTCGTCTATTTGGGTTTGCGTCAATGGATTATTTTTCAAATACAATCGTTCCAAGTTGACCAATCCGCTCAACGCGCTTATGTCGCTGATTCGGTTGCCATCCAAATCCAACCATTCTAATTTAATTAATCCGCTCAACGCGCTTATATCGCTGATTTGGTCGTCCCAAAAATACAAATACGTAATTTTGGTCATATATTTCAAAGGTTCTATGTCAGCATTTGAAAGGTCCATTCTATACAAATAAAGTTCCGTCAAAGTAACATCGTACTGTTCGTTTTTTATGGTTATGTAGCTATTATGCTTCTGACTATTCGAATCAATGACAAAAATTGCTATTGGAATCGATATGATTAATAAAAAAAGCAAAGGCACCAAGACAAACAATATAATTCGGGCAGATTTTCCCATTTATTTCNCCCATTTTGTTTTAATTTTTTCGCTATCTTTTTCACTTGTTCGATTGACAGTTCGGTGTCTTCGGCGATTATTTCTATCGGTGTTCCACGTTTTAGCATCTTTTCTGCTACTATTTCTGCTTTTGTTTTCATACCTTTTTCCATGCCTTTTTCCATGCCTTTTTCCATACCGTCTTTTTCCCTGACTCTCAAGGCATCGTCCATATTCCATTCCATGCTCAACATACTAATCACATCACTTCCATATATTTTCAAAATTTCCCTTAATATATTTTCCCTTATGCAATCTTTGACTGCCTTTTCCAATGCCGCCGCCAATTCGAGCCCGGCGGCCGCGTTTTCGCGTGCCCGCGCTACGAAAATACAGTATTCATTCAGCGTGCCGCTCCGGCGCATGATTTCAGGATTGTATCCTTTGTTGATATTGTAGACTTTCACTTTCAATTCCAGGCTGCTTGCATTTTTGTCAATGAAAGCGTCGGACAAACTTAAAGTCGATTTTTCCGGGTATTCGTCCTTGCCGTTATATACCACTATAAACTCCGGCGGCATTATTTTCATCATGCGCGAGCTATACATCGCCTCACTGTCCGTTATCATTTGATATTGCCGTGCGATGTAAAGCAAAAACCTCAACGGCATATTCGGATTTATCGAAGATTGGTGCTCCACCAAAACAATAAATCTATCGCCTACAGTGAACGCTATGTCGTTTTCGCGCCCGATAAATATGATATTTTCCAATGTTATCAATTTTATTTCGTTTGGTTTGTGATTTGCGCCGCTTATCGCGTTGTATAATTCCGCAAGTTTATCTTTCTCGCCGAAAAGCTTGGTGAACACGCTGTCTTTATATTTTCTGTTCGCGTTTGTTGTTTTGTTCTCATTATGCATATCATACCCGTTTATTTTTCATTCCAAAAATTTTATAGCACTCACTATCAGGCTGCGGCATTTTTCCGATTCCCGCTTGTCAATTCAATATCGAGACGTCAACTGTTCCGTCAAATTCGCGGCCGCCTTTTTCGTACAGGCCGCGCCTTTGGATTTTGTCGTTTTTCATCTCCTGGTAAGCGTATTTGTAGACATCGTATATCAATTTACACGGCACGACTATTATCCCGTCGCCGTCCGCGACGACCAGATCGTCCGGATATATGGCCACGCCCCCTATGGCTATCGGGATGTTTTTTTCGTGGTACCTTATGCGCGCCTGGTCCATGGGCTGCGATGCGTGTTTTGTGAACACCGGGATTTTTTGGAGTATCACTTCGTCCGTGTCCCTGATCCCCCCGCCGTTGAGCAAAAACCCGACCGCGCCCTTGTTTGTGCAGTTCAGCGTATTGTTCGAGCCCAACAGCCCCACGTCGAGCCCGCATATGTCAAGGCATATGAAATCCCCGGGGACAATATCTTCCGCCCATTTGTCCGTGCACACATTGCCGTAGTACCACCCGACCCATTTTGTGTACTCCTCCCCCGTCACCATGGGGACCGGCCCTTCATAGGGCAGATATCGCGCCGTCCGCGCAAATCCCGTCGCGCTCGTTCTCCAGAGCGGCTTTATGCTGTGATGGACCGTACCGTAATGATGATACCCGCACCAGTCCATGCCGTCGCGCACGTCGGTGACGCGAAAATCCTTATACATCTCCAATATTTTTTGCTTTTCCTGATCGTTCATAAATATACCCCTCTCGAATAAATTTTCCAAATTTTAATATTGCGTCCGCGATATCATGTCGTCTTGAAATTCGGGCTGCAAATCGACGAACCTTGCCGAAAATCCCCCGACCCTCACTATCAGGTTGCGCCATTTTTCCGGTTCGCGCCGGGCCATTTCAAGTTGCTCTTTGCTCACCACGGAAGGCTGGATTTGATATCCGCCGTTTTCAAAATATGTTTTTATCAATTCCGCCAATATGCGCTTCTTTTCGCCGCCGACTGTGGCGGGGGAGAATTTGAGCGATAAATTAAGCGGTCCGTGGGTTTCGGCTTGCGGAAGTTTTATCATGCTGTTCAAGTGCGCCGTTATGCCCTTTTTGTCCGTTCCCTGCGCGGCCCCGGCGCAGTCGGCCACCGGCTGGCCGGATTTTCTTCCGTCCGGCGTGGCTCCTGTCTGCGCCCCGTACATCACCGACCCCGACCAGCCTATGATGTCGATTCCCCACGGCCCTCCCATGTAAGTCGCCTGCTTGTCGAGCGTTTTGTTGANGTAGTCCGTCAGCCTGACCATTATGCCATCCGCATAATCGTCGTCGTTGCCGAATTTCGGGGCGTTCAGGCAAAGCTGGCGNATGTATTCGCCGTTTTCGCATTCCCAGTTTGCGGCAAGGGCGTTCTGCATTTCATCATATGAAACGAGTTTGTTTTCGTACACTATCGATTTCATCGCCGCCAAACTGTTGGCCACCGTCGTCAGCCCGAGCGCGTCGACCATGCCTTGGTAATAATATGTCCCGGCATTCCTGAAATCGAGGCCTCTCTCTATGCANCCGTGCGTGAGCATCGANCGCANNGAATCCGACATATTGGCCGCCGACCAGCGCCGCCCCTCATTGACCCACTGGATCGTNAAAATGAGGGTATATTCCATGTTTTTTAAAACAGCGGCTTCGAGCGNTTCATACGATTCGAATTTTGTTTCGCCATGGGGCAGTATCNGGCAGCCGTCGAGTTCGTCCTTGCCGCCGCCAAGCGTCGCCGTAAGCGTTTTGGCGCANTTCCAGATCACATCNTCATATCCTCCGCACGCNCTTCCGAACGGCATCACCTGGCCGCAGCCGCAAAGCGAATAATCGCGTGCGTCTTCTGTTTTCACACCTCTTTTTACCATTGCCTCGACAGAGATTTCATCGTTTATCATGTGCGGGAAAGTCGTCCCTTCGGCAAGCGCGGCTATGGCTTCCATGTATAGTTCTTCGGGCGTGTTTTTATGCACCCTAAGGCCGGTGCGCGGGGAGGTGAGCCTTAAACGGCNGATCGAGCTCAAGCAAAGCCATGTCATTTGGTTGGTTGCATCCCCNCCATCGCGCGTAAGGCCTCCTATGGTGGAGCCGTATGCGGTATGCTCCGCCANTTTATAGTACAGGCAGTCCGTTATCTCCTGGGCTTCCTCTTTGGTCAGGGAGCCGTTTTCAAGCTCCGATTCAAGCGCGGGGGCAAGAAACTGGTCTATCCGCCCGGGCGAATCGTGCCCGTTCAGATAGAACAAAAACCAAAACATTTGGCACGCCTGCCAAAATGTTGCCGGTTTGTTGCCGTCTGCGATATAATCGCAGTTTGAAGCCATTTTGAGCCATTCTTCGCTTTGCTCGCCCGTCAGGCATTCTGCGGCTTTGCGCAGGGCGTCGGCATGGGCCCTGATATACCCGCTCACCCCGTCGAGCATTATATTTGCCGCTTCATACCAGTCTTTCTGATATGGATTCGCTTCGGACGCTTTTGAAAGCCTTTCCCTTATTCCGTTGAGGCCGCCCTCGAGGGCGATCGAATAATCCTGCAGGGTGTGCCCTCCATAGCTTCCCGCCCCCGCGAGTTTGGAAAAAGATTCCGGCATGCTCGCTTTGTACCCTATTTTTTCGCGCTTGTCAAAAAAATCTTTCCAATATTCGACTATCTCTTTTCCTTCCCCGCATCGTTTTGCAAATTCTTCTTTGATCACGAAATCCCAGATGAAAACGCCCGTGTAGCAGCCGATGATCACCGGAGGCAGATTGGCTCCGGTTATCATTTGATAAGGTATCGGTTTGGGTTTGACCGCCGAATACCATGCCGCCTGGCCCGCCGCGACTTTCACGGCATAGGGCTTGTCCTCATTTGCCACCCAAGCGCGGTGAAACGGCTCAGTCCCGTCGTAATCGTCGGGCGAAACATTGTAGTTTACCGGGCTGTATATGCTGAGTTTCCCGTCATAGCGCTCCGCCAGTTTTTCGATTCTTTTTTCCATTTTTTTGGTTACCTCGATAAATGTTTTAATTTACTTCCACAAACGAGTTTATGTAGTCAGATATGATGTTATTTACTTTGTCGGCGATCTTATCAGTGGTCGAGGCGATGTTCAGATCTTTTTTCGTGAAAATGTCGTTATACTTGGAAATGATGTCGCTCCACCAATACACATTGCCCAAATCGTAGCGCAGGCTGTTGTATATCAGGTTCAACATATCCTCGGATTCCGAATCGCGCGAAAATTTTGTTTTCAGCGAAACCTCGAAATAGGCGGGGACGACATATTTGTGCGAAAGCTGCGAATAGGCATCCCATACAGCTCCGGTCCTCTCCAAGTTTTCCGAACCGGTGAAAGCCACCCCGATCAGGCCGCCGCCGGATTCGCAGTAATAGCGTTCCTGCTTCTCGTCGAATTTGGGAGGGGGCAATATGCCAAAAGGGCTGTCCATGTTGCGCAGCCTCGGTATGCGGTTAAGCGATATTGCAAAAAACAGCGCGCGGTCTTCGGAAAACATCGCGATCCCTATATTGTCGTTGTCCTTTGTCACCTGGGTGTTGAAATAATAGTCGCCGTCGTACAGTTTGTTCACCATGTTTTGATACACGGCGGCGGCGCGTTCATTTCCGGGCATGGCGAAATACGGCATGTCTTCATTGTCCTTTTTCACGAACAATTCGCCGCTGCCATAAAAGAACAACCCCAATGATAAATGGTGGGCCACCGAAATAAGGCCATAGCTGTCGTTTTCGTCGAACTTGCCGTCGCCGTCGAGGTCTTTCGAATTCTGCTTGGCATAGCTTATGAGCTTGTCGAGCGTCCATGTTCCGTCCTTGACCGCTTGGTACAGATTTTCGCCCTGTATGTCGGCGAGTATCTGCTTGTTGAACAGCACAAAGCGGGTCAGGTCGAGGTTTGAGAGCTGATACGCCCCCGGCAGCGAAAACAATTTCCCCCCTATGGAAAAAACTTCTTTCGCGTTTTGGTCCCACCACGGCTTTTCGAGCTGTATGTTTGGAATTTCGTCTATGCGCGCGACAAGATTTTGCTGGGCAAGCGTCATCGCTTCCCGGTCGATGAGCATGGCGAGGTCATAATCCGGCGTACCCGCCAGAAAGCTTTTTTTCGCCGCGTCATATGTGTTGGACATATTCACTTCCGTAAATCCGATATTTAAGAGGCTTTCGATTTCCCTCGACCGCTTGTATGCCGCGTCATTGATCGGATCGCCGATTTCCTCCTCGACTTCCATGATCATGTTCATATAGGTGTGCTCGCTCTGGATCATGTTCAGTATTGTAAATTCATACCCCTCAAAATCGAATGAAGGCAGCATCTCTTCCGCTTCGGTCGCCTCGGCGGCTTCTTCGCCCGGTTTGTCTTTTGCCTCTTGGGTTTGCTCTGTTTCCGAATTGCCGCACGACAAGATAATTTGCGATATAATTGCCATAATCAGGGCGGCAACTATAATTTTTTTTGATTTTTTGTTCATTTCGCTATCCTCCTTTTGCCTTTTGAAATTCAATCCATCGATTTGAAAATTTCCACGACTTTGTCGATTGCATTTTCCATTTTGCCAATATTTTTTTCATAATACGACATCACGTTCCTATTGTTTTTTCTGCTCAACTCTATAAAATCTATAAATACATTGCCGAAACTGTATACCCCGCCTATGTCGTAAATCCGCGAATTGAATATTATGTCGAGCATTTCGCCGGATTCTTCGTCCCTGGTGTATTTTCTTTGCAAAACCGTTTCGTAATATGCGGGCTGGAGCGTATATCTGCTTTCAGCGGAGAGCGCCTCGAGGATTATGCTTGCCCTTTCAAGGTCTTCCGCGCTTTTGGGGACGCCGAGCATCACTCCCGTGTATGGATTGACCACGCTGTAATATTTTTCCTGCGCTTCGTCGTATTTCGGCATCGGCACAATTCCGAAATTCGATTCCATCCCCCTTAAAAATTCGATGGCCCTCATGCGTATCCATATGTACAAAATCCTGTTTTCCTCAAATATCATGGGATAATTGTATTCTTCTTTTCCGTGGACATTTACGGCATATTCCGGGTTGTACATCAAATCCATGGCTTTTTCGATAATCGACAAATTTTTCGGGCTTGTGAAATCCATATACGGCAAGTCGTCTTTGTCTTTGGCTGCCAATGTCCCCCCGCCGCTTACGAGAAGCGCGTGCAGGGTGTCGGTGGAAACGACGAACCCCCATCTGTCTTCCGGCCCCATTATTCCGTCGCCGTTTAGGTCCATCGCCGCGCCCTTAACTATTCCGTTCAACGCATCCATAGTCCATTTGCCTTCTTTTACCGTCTGATACGGCAGTTCGATGGCAAAATCGACCATCATGTCTTTGTTGAACAGCAATCCGGTAGTCGCTTCGTTGTCAAGAATCAGCAAATCGCCCGCCATCAAAAAATTTTGGTTTGCCACAGACATTGATTTTGCGGCAGGGTCCCACCATGGTTTGTTCAAATCTATGTACGGCAGATTTTCAACATTTACCAGTAAACCGTTCGTAACGGTTCCAGGCACCAAATTATTGAATATCACGGCGGCGTCATAGGAATTATCGCCGGATGAAACGGCTTTTCTCAATGTGCCGATATCGTCCGAGTTGGTTTTCATTTCGATGTTTACGTTGTATTTCTCTTTTATCGCAAGATTTCTCTTGTACACCATGTCGTTGATCGGTTCTCCGTTTTCTTCTTCGGAAACAAGCTCGCGCGGATCTCCGTCGCCAACCCAATCGCCTATGTAGTCAATGCGGTGGGCGAAAAAAGTGAAATTATAGCCGCCGAAATCTTTTTCCGGCAAATCGGGGTCAAGCCTTTCCTTTTGGTTTTCCTGTTTGTCGCCTTTTTGGATTTCGATGTTTGAATCCGGATTTTTGTCAATGCCGTCATTTGCCGCAATTTCGCCGCTTTTGCACGAAAACAATATGTTTGGAATGATTATGCAAATCAATATTGGCAGCGCAAATTTTTTCATAACAATTTCGCCCTCCGACTTTTTTATCGATTGATAATCATTATACAGCACGTTCGATGGCTTGTCAAGGCCAATTGAAAATAATCGCGGCGAATTTTGCGTGGATATTTGGAGTTTTTATTCGCAAAAAGGCTTGATATTTCCAAATATTTGTGGTATAATGCAACAAACAATTAAAAAAACGACGAGAAATGCAAAAGTACAATAGCCCGCTTGAAGACGCGGCTCGACCAAAAAGCAAAAAAAAAAATAAAAAACGGAGGGATACTCATGCATCGCTCAAACAACCAATATTTCGGGGAAATCAGGCAATATCTCGACACCATTCCGGTGATAGAAACCCACGAGCACTACACGCAATATCAAAACGCGGGAGACGCTTTGCAATTTTTGCTCGGCAATTATTACGGTTCGGATTTCGAATCGGCGGGAGGCGGAGGGATACCCGGCGAGCTTTCCCAAAAAGAGCGCTATGAATACTTTTTGAAATTTTATCAAAAATCAAAGCACACCGCCTACGCGCGGGGAATGCTGGAGGGGCTTCGCATTTGCTGGGGCATTGAAAGCCTCAACAGTTACGAAAATTTTTTGGAGCTGGAAGAAAAACTGAAAACAAGGGATGTTTCCATATATGACGAAACCATGGAAAAATTGAACATAAAAGCGAAAGTGGTGGATATGTTCAACATTTCGGATTTCGTGAACGGGAAAAACACAGATTATTCCAAATATTGCCGCTTCGCGTTTTCGCTGCCCGATTTCCACAGCCTCCATTCGAAAGGTGAATTGCAAAAATACAACAGGTATTTGAAGCGTCCGGCAAAAACATTGGACGACTATCTCGAAGGCTTTGACATATTCCTTAAAAAAAGCCTTGAATTCGGCGTGGTTTGCTTCAAGGACCAGACCGCTTACCGGCGCAGCATAGCATACGGCAATCCCACGCGAGACGAAGCCGAAAAAGCCTTCAATGCCATGGCGTACAACCCGCGCGAAGTGATCGGGGACGACAGGGCCAGGGCACTAGACGATTGGCTTTTCCAGTACGCCCTGCGCCAGGCGGCAAAATACAATTTGCCCGTGCAGATACATACGGGGCATATGGCGGGCATAAGAAACGACATAGTGAAGACAAACGCCGCGCATCTGATCCCCGCGATCGAGCTGCACGAAGACGTGCGCTTTGACCTTTTCCACGGCAACTGGCCGTATATGGACGAGTACCTGTATATGGGCAAAAATTACCCCAATGTTTGCCTGAACCTCTGCTGGGCGCAGAGCATAGACCCGCTGTACTGCGTGGAATTCATGAAGCGCGCGGTGATGACCGTGCCCCATGGCAAGATATTCGCCTTTGGCGGCGACACCGGCATGATAGAATGGGCCGCGGGGTATCTTTCGCTTGCAAAGGACAATGTGGCAATTGCGCTCTCCGAGCTCGCGGACAGCGGCTGGCTATCTCTCGACGAAGCGAAACAGCTCGGCCTCGACTGGTTTTTTGGCAATCCCAACGAATTCTTTGGTTTGGGGCTGTATTGAGCCTATTGCTCTCTCGGTTTAATGCTCCGCTCCCTTGGGGCGGAG